>Ga0209536_100014250_pt1 | contig 11433 bp, 8 predicted proteins | sample DeeMarSeWOR28_12_FD_187461 | JGI IMG/M metagenome (GOLD analysis project Ga0209536, IMG submission 187461) | Marine sediment microbial communities from White Oak River estuary, North Carolina - WOR-2-8_12 (SPAdes) (version 2) | ecosystem: Environmental > Aquatic > Marine > Intertidal zone >... | reverse complement strand
CAGACCATCATTAGCATATTATTTTTTGGAAGACTTGCTTGGAAAAGATGTTTTCGCAAATGCACTTCAGGAATTTATTACAAAGTGGAATGGAAAGCACCCTACAGCCTACGATTTCTTCTTTACCTTTAATGAAGTATCTGGTCAAAATCTTAACTGGTTTTGGAAGCCCTGGTTTTTTGAAAGAGGTTTCCCTGATCTTGAACTTGATAAAATTAGAGAATCGGATGATGGTTATGAATTCGCTGTAAGGAAAATCGGAATAATTCCAATACCGATTCGACTAAAAATTTATTTTGATGATAACACAGAAGAAGAAATTTACTTTAATGCTGGTGTGTGGAAAGATGGGATCGATGAATATGTTATTGAATATAAATCAGAAAAGAATTTAATAGAGGTAGATTTAGGCGGAGAAGATATACCGGATTCAAATCATGATAATAATAAAATTATTGCTCACTGATTAATTGTAAATTGCAACGATCCCTAAGAGATTGAACCTATTCTTTTTTCTTTTTAGGTCTTCCTCTTTTTTTAGGTGCGGCTTTAGTTTCTTCTGTCTTCTTCTTTGTTTTTGATTTTGTGGTTTTCTTTTTTGTTTTTGTCTCGCCCTCTTCTTTCTTTTTAGGTCTTCCTCTCTTCTTCGGTTTCTTCTCAGCAACCGGTTCCTCGACTTTCTCAGGAGCTTTTTCCTCTGTTATCTTTTCCTGGGGAATTTCCGGAATAATTTCTACCTTCACCTCTTCAATTGGCTCTTCCTTTTTAATAGGTTCTTGAACTACAGGTCCTTCAATCCTTTCTATAGGTTTTTCTTCTGCTTCTTTTATCTCTTCAACCGGTCTTTTAACTTCCTCAACCTTTTCTTCCGAATCTTTTACAATTTCCACAACAGGCTCAACCTTCTTTTCTTCAACAATTTGTTCGGTTTCTTGAGTCTTCGGAACTTTTTCATCTACAATTTCAACTACCGGCTCTTCTTTTATTTCAGGCTTAATATCTGTTTCAGGTTTAAGATCACGCTCGATTTTTTCGAAGTGCTTTTTCTCTCTTTTTTCGGATGAGTAAATAAATTTTTTTGAGGATTTTTGCTTTCGTAGCCTGGTTTTCCCATAACTTCCTTTAAAAATTTTACCTCTTTTAGATCTTTTATCGCCTTTTCCCATTAATTTTTTCCTATAATGAATATTACTTAAATATTGAACATTCAATAATAAATCTTGTTATACTAACTTTCAATTATATAAGTAAAAAATTGAATTTAATTTAATAAAAGCATCTTTTTTGTCTGAATCGTGTTGCCAGCTCTAAGCTGTAAGAATAGTATTCCGGATGATATTAATTGATTTTTTACACTAAACTCAACATCATATATGCCAACTGCTTTGTTTTCATTTATTAGTGTCTCAATATCATTTCCCATAACGTCATAAACTTTCAGCTCTACAGAAACATAGTCACGTGTTCCCAAAGCAGGAATTGTGAACCTGATTTTTGTGGTTGGATTAAATGGATTAGGTAATTTTGATAAAGTTCAATGTCTCACGGCTGATTAAAACTTTCCTCTTCTGAATTCATTACACCATTACGAAAAGTTGTTAAAATCCCTAAATGATCCGAGCAATATTTATCTGGACTATATGGTTGGTTCATTACCACTGCTGATTGAATTGGTTCAATACTCCCGGTATTTTTAATGAAGACATAATCTATTTTTGAGGTCGGCTGATCTGACGGAACGGTGAAACCAGGATTCGTGGGATTTACATACGCAAAGGTAATTACATATAATGTATCTGTGCCTGTATTTGTTAATTGTTGAATAGATATAGCATTTGGTGTATCGTTGAAATCGCCTGTTAGAATTGTAGCAACCGCAGGATGATTTAGTTCAATACTTTCTACATATGAAATTATTAGTTGGACCTGTTGTATTCGTATCTGACTGAGATTGAAAGCAGAAAGATGAGTGTTAAAAACATTGACAGTCCCGAGTGGAGTAATAACTTTATTCCAGACTACTTTTCTCGGGAATACACCGGTTACAAACTGAAAATATCCGGATTCATCAACAGGATACTTTGAGATTATGCCTACAAATTCTTTAAACTGATTGTTCCATGAATAATGGGTAAACTCATAGTAATAATAGTAAGGGATTCCAAAATAATTGCTTAATGAATCTGCAATTACTTTTGCCTGGTTATCTGTTCCCCCACCTATAAGTGATTCGTTTATTTCCTGCAGTCCAATTAGATCAGGATCAAGCTGGATAAGATTATCAATTATATGTTGAATTCTTATTTCCGGCTCTGTACCTGGCTTCATTCCCTGTAAATTATAAGTCATGACTTTAAGTGAATCTCCTCCGGGGAAAATAAATCGGGATGCAATTAAAAGAATAAAAATTACCCGTAACATAATTTCACCTACTTTTTATTTTCATTTGTAAACAGATAAGGGGTGTTTTTTTTATCAGTAAATCCGCTCAAGAAATAATATAATGTAATTAATTCAAACGAAAACGGAATATAGCCCAGATAACCTATAAGTGGCATCTCAAATACGTGAAAAAAATTAGCAAAGTGAATATCATAAATCCATTTCGGATAAGAAAAATAGTTCCACATTTCCCAGAAGAATCCGCAAATCAAAGCACCAATCCACAAAGAAAAAACAGGTTTCCAGTTCCCGTTTTTCAAATAATTATAAATGGAATTGCGTTTCAGCCACACATTTACCGGTTCCAAAATGAAAAACACCGAAAGCCAGACCAGAACAAAAAATATTTCGGGATAGGTCATGACAAGCGCAAGCATTATTAAGCCCGTGATGAAGTGTATTATTATAAATATTTTAGTTGGGAAAATTTTTATATCGATCTTTAAATTACTTATCCATTTTAATGTGCTCACCAATTCCGTTGTTCCAAAAACAGCAGGAACAACAGTGGAAAAACTGAGTGTAGCATAAACAGCATATTCCCAATGACTAAAAAATTGCTTGCCATCGTAAATCCAGTTTTGTGTCCTGAGATTAAATATTTCAAAAAGCCACCATGCAGGAGCAGAAATTAAAAAAAGCGAAATATATTTTTTCCAGTTTCGGCTGAGGAGTGAACTACTTTTTCTATAAAAGACCAGGCCATCAACTGCTAATGCATATCCAAGCCAGAGAGGGAAAAAAAGAATGTGTGTGCGAAGTCCATCCAGACTCCAGTTAAGATACCAAAAAACAATTATAAGGACGAATCCTATCCAGCCATGTAAAGGCAAAATTTTCTGTTTGCTGCTCATATATGTAATGTTATTTAATAGTAATCTTTCCGCTGGAGATAAATTTTTCAATCTGTCTTCGGTGCCGTAAAATATGAACGATTGCATGTTCCAGCAGTTGTTCAATGTCGTATTCGGAACCCCAGCGCGATTTTATTTTTATTTTCATAATCTCTTCTTCTGAAATCTCCCATTTACCTTCCAATGTTTCAGAGGTATAGTCTAGCATTTTATCTATCTCCTCAATAAACTCAGTTCCCGAAAAAAGCCTTCTGGCGGGGGATTTTAATGGAATTGAATACCAATCCCGTATATAATTTGCATATCCGTAACCGGAATTAATTACATGTGATACTATTGTTTGAACTGACCGGCAGTCATCATCTTTTGTATCCGGATCAACTACTTTTTCGAAATCAGATTCAGGAATACACTCCACAAGGTTTTTCAATTCGCTTGCAGCACGTTCAAATTCATCCATCAATGCACCGATTGCAGCACTGCGAAATTGTGTTATCATACTTATTATACCTACAAATTTCTAATTTAGAAAAAAAGCCATCCATGGCTACCGGCAACAGCACCGATAATCGTAATTAAGCTTAGAAGCAGTAAAATAATGTGCATTCTAAAAATATTACTGAAAGTTTTTTCTGGATTTTTTTCTGCTTTATCTCTCATTTTTTTGTGAAGGAAAAGTGGTTCCAAAACAAAAAGTAAAAGTGAGAAGATAAGCCAGACTAATACCATTGTGTGCATCCACCAAAACGAAGCATCCAAAAATCTGTTCCATGCGTTCATTCTTGCAACCATGTGGAATCCTGTTAATCCTGCAAATAACGTTGTTATTCTGGATTGTTTGGCAAACTTATGCTCGACTTTTTCAAAAAAGTCTATTCTTTCTTCTTTAGATTTGAATTTTTTGACAGCCGGTAAAACAATAAGAGTTACAAATGCAACTCCGCCAATCCATAAAACAATGCTAAGTATGTGTAGAATTCTGGCAACTGCTAGATCGTACATCGTGATTAACCCGCAAAAAAATATTTAGTTGATTTTGATTTGTGTGAATTTAATAATAGTTGAGGGAAGTTAAAAAAAAGACCACCGTTAAGGTGGTCTTTAAAGCTGATTGCCACGGCTAATTATTTCATTAATACCATCTTCATAGTTTTAACATAATCGCCGGCATTTATTCTGTAGAAATAAACACCGCTGTTTAGTCGTGAAGCATCAAAATCGAATTTATGATATCCTGCGGATTTTTGTTCTTCAGAAATATTCAGAACTTCATTTCCGAGAACATCAAAAATTATCAATTCGACAGAACTTTCCTGAGGTAACCCATAATAGATTGTTGTAGTTGGGTTAAACGGATTTGGGAAATTCTGAAGCAATTGATATGAATCCGGAATTCCGCTTAAATCATCTTCTACACCTGGAACTACCTCAATTGTAAATACAGCATCACTTAAATCTTGAGTTGATGGATTACTTACATCGCTTATTCTTACCAGGCATTGAGTAGAAGGGGTATTGGATACAGTCCAATTGTATGTTCCATTGCTTGGAGTGGAAGGTATGATATCAGTCCAGCTAGCACCATTATTAATACTTAATTCAATCTTAGCGTCTGTAACTCCGGTGCTTGTCCAGGTTATATTTTGCATTGTTCCGACACCCCAGGTTTCTCCACCATTAGGTGCTGTAACTGTTATTGAAGCTGGTGGTGCCGGCACGCATCCGTAAGCAGACCAAACATCATAAGGACCTTGTAAAGCATAAACAACGAAGCAACTGTCATCGTTTACATATCTGAATCCAGGTTTAGGTCCTTGTGAGGGGGAGAGGGCACTTTGACTATTCATCATATTTACGTTCTGCAGCCACGAACCTCCACCTGTAACTCCTGCAAAGCGTAATGAATCCGGATTGCCAAATACCGTCCATGAAAAATAGTGTTTATATGCATTTCTAACACCAACTATGTCAGGTGGTCCTGAATGACTAATTTCACTGCCAACTAATACCGATTGAACAAGTGAGTTGAAGTTGCCAAAATTGGTTGTTCTGAAATATTTAACCCACCATCTTGCACCTGTATTTTGTCTGAATACACAAAATACACTCCCATTATCATTACCATTTGAAGATAGCCTGGCAAATTGTTTCCAATCGTCTGGCTGCAAACCCCCTATAGCACCACCTGCACCATTTGAGCTTCCCGGTCCATTAAATGTATTACTCTTTGCAAACCATAATTTTGTTGAATCAGGAACATTTGAAAACGATACTATAATTGAATCACCACCATTATCAAAGAAAGCGATGTCGGAATGTAAATCTTTTTGGTTTCCATCGCCTGGAGAATACCACCAAAATTTGTCGGCTTTGTAAGAAAATGTTGGGGTTATTGTAAATGGACTTGTAACCCTTAGTGTTTTTTGTGTATTAACTCGATTTCCGGATCCCCCCAAAGAATCAAAAGAAGCAACCATAAACACATATGGAAGTGCGGAGTAAGTAGCATTATCACTAGTTATCCGCAGACGATAATATCTTTCGCCTGGAGAATCGTCCGGCCAGGACAGAGCAAAAAATTGACCGGCAAATGTTGGTGTCTGGAAGATAACACCTCCAGTTCGCCATTCACCAGAGCCCGCACTATTTCGATAGCCATATACAATCCATACATACTTTTCACCAGTTGTATTTTCAATAATTTCCATATCCATCTGGTCAATATTTATTTGGTCGGTTCCACCAAGTTTACCCCAGCCATACCAGGTCCAGTTATCTCCATTTGAATCTGAGTAGTATAGCCGAAGGGTATCCGCAGCGCCGGTTGTTCTGATTGTAAACGCAACCCAAATTCTTCCGGCTGTGCTGCCTCGCTGTTCCGTAGCTGTTGCTATAGATGAGATTATTGAACTACCCGAATTGAATATTTCAGAATTTCCAATATCGTCGGGAGTGAGAAGTGGATCATCATCAAGGACAGGCATAATTGTTCCATCATAATATTCTGATGGTTTTGAAATAGAGTTTGGATTTAGTTTTTCGAGTTGTTGCTCCAGATCCAAAACTTTGTTCAAAAGACCTCTATCATTTTGTTTTCTAAGCTGCCTTATTTCATTGATTAAAGCAGTTTCCTGTTCTGATGTCGGTCTGATTCCTTTTAAACCACTTTCATCATTGGGATCTGCAGAATTATCTCCTCTGTACTGAATTGTGTTTGTCCACGTTCCAGATTCTTCCTGTGCTAATGATTGAGTGTTAAAAAAGGAAATAAAAAGGAACAAAATGAAAAAGTTAATTAGAAGTTTCATAGACTCTCCTTATTTAGTTGAACATTGTGAACTAGTTCCAAAATTAAATTCAATTAAAAATTGTGGTAAAAACTTAAAAGCCTGGTCCACAGGTTTTATATTTTTTCTTTATTTAATTTTATAAACTACTGTAAAAAGTTGCAAATGAACGACATAAAGTGTGCCATTTCAGCAATTAGTATACGATTATATTGATAATGATACAAGTTGCATTTAGTTAACACAAAACTAATTTTTATTTGAATATTAAGTGTTTATGGTAAACAATTGATAAAACTATGTAATTATTTCTTCACTAAAAATAATTTTGTTACCATTTTTTTTCACCCATTTTAATAATTATTAGTTATTAGGCAACACTTATAAGGAATAGATTTCACATCTCTTTTTCAGCTATTAATGCTTTTCCTTCAACAAATTGACCTTGTTTGATTTGTTCATCTGATAAATAGACTACCCCTTCTTCTTCGTGCGGCTCACCATAAGTTGAGTGAATTGATTTTAATCCTCCAAGCCATTTTCTAGCATCAGAAATGTAAACTAAATCACCAATTTCTGCTTTCATTTTTTTCATATCTGATGTAGAAAAGAAAATTAAATCGTCCTCAATATTTTTCATCTTCCATTTTACTTTGACTTTCTTTCCTTCTTCATCATTTGTTTTTCCTCCTTTAAACATTTCCTTAGCTTGAGTAAGTGACCACGCCGTTAGACCTGTAATGTTTTTCGTTTGATCATATTTAATAAAATATGTGGTTGAAATTGCAACTAATGCTGACATTGTAAGTGCTAGAATGAGCATTATCATAATTTCGGGAATTGAATCGGTATGAAGAGTTATGATTGAAGAGCTGAATACAAGCCCAATGAAAATTAGAGCTGCAATTGTGCTTAGCAAGTACATAACAAATTTTTGGTTGTACTTCAATTTAATAATAGAAACAATTTTTTGCTGCCAGGTAGTTGTAAATGTAGCTAATACTGCAATACCGGAGCAAACAACTAAATTATACAATGCTCTTATATATGAGTACGGGTGAGAAGCATCCATGGTAATACCGTGATCAAAGGGCGCTATTAATATGCCCGGATAATTGGCACCTAAGACCATCAAAGTAACACCACCTACAAAAGATGTAATAACAGCGGCGGGAGTAAACTTTCGCCAAAATATTCCTAAGAAAACCGCAACAACCAGCGGGGGAGTTAATGTTGAATGAAAGAAACCGTGTGCTTCGTAAACAGTTGGGAAATCTCTGAAAACTAAAACTGCTAAAACGCCCAGGATAGTAATTACAACTGATGATACTCGTGCTGAGGCAAGCTCATGTCTATCTTCAGCCCTTGCGTCTTCATCGTATTTTTTAAGCCAGACTTTTATCGGGCGGTGAACATCATTAATATAAATTGCAGCAGTTGCATTGATTAATGTATCCACTGTTGACATAAGCGCAGCAGTAAGTGCTGCCATAATAAATCCAAAAACTCCGGGTGAGGAGACAATATTCGCAACAACAACAAAAATTTCATCGGGACTGGTATTTGGCGGGACAACATCGGGTGAAATTAATGAGATTGCTTTTCCAACCCATCCGGCATTGCCGACGACGATAGCTGAAATCGGAAGCATAAACATTACATTAAATGCAGCGGCTTTTCTTCCTTCGTTCACACTTTTGGTTGCCATAAAGCGCATTATTAGGCCCATGTTCAAAAATAGAAAACCGATAGATCCGGCAACGCCATCCTGCCAAAATATTCCGACAAAATTAAAACTGGAAGGATCATTAAAATGCGCTAGGGGAAGTTTCCAAGATGTTGGAAGTATATTCCAGAAAATATCGAAGCCACCTAAATAACTGATACCAAGAAAAAATAAAAGTAGTCCTGCAAAAAGTAAAATAAAACCTTGTAGTAGATCAGTAAAGATGACAGCAGTTTGTCCGCCAAAAGTAATATAAATACCGGTAATGACTGCGATAACAGTTATAACACCCATCAGTGTCACCTGAAAATTCATACCGAAAATTTCGAAGCTTTCAGGAAGGAGTGGCAACGCAGCCTTACCAAGCGTTAAAAATCCTATACCGATGTAGCCAATCATATAAAGAAGCAGTAATACAGTAGCTAAAAATCTTGCAGAGGGGCTGAATCTTTTCTCAAAATATTCAGGGATAGATCTGATTTTGGAATAGACTATTATGGGCAGCCAACCAAAGAAAAAGAAGGGAATAAAAAACCAATCGTTTATATAGGTCATTGTTGAAGAAAATCCGTGTTCAAAAGCTTTTGCAGAATACTTAACAAAGCTGTGGCTTCCCACACCGGTTGCAACAATGGAGAAAGCAATCAACCACCATGCAAATCTTCTTCCGCCAAAAAAGAAATCTTTTGTACTTCGGTTGTATTTTCCAAAATAACTGCCGAAAAGCATAATGACCATAAAGTAAACGATCATTACAATCCAGTCGGTAGAGGTTCCTATATTGTGAAATGTTTCCTGACCCATATTAGAAATAAAGAGCAGTAATTGTTAGCAAAAAGTGGAGAGCAAAAAAATAAAAGAAACCGAAAAGCATTACCTTCAACCAAAATTTGTGGCGTTTTTTGGTTAAATCAATGGCGCCGCTTTTCTTAATGATTAACAACCCTGAAAAGAAGAAAATACCTCCAATTCCATAAAGATATATAAATGGCAGCCAGGAGTTAAAAAATGAAGGCATTCGATTTTTTAATTATAAGCTAAAAACTACATTTTCTTTATCTAAATTATATAACAGTGTGCAAACTATCAAACGATTTTATATATCCAGATGTATTTTTGGAATATTATTTAACAATTTCTTAACATTACGCATCATTCCCAATATTACAATTAGTTTTAATTTAACAATCACTATTAAAATTATTACCGTAAGGAATTGACGTTTGGAAATATATTTTATAATTGTAATTATACTTTTTCTTTTAGCAGCTTCTGACTTAATCGTAGGGGTTAGTAATGATGCAGTAAACTTTTTGAATTCTGCAGTTGGTTCTAAAGTTGCTCCACGCCATGTAATATTAATTGTAGCCAGCCTTGGTGTTTTTGCGGGGACTGCTTTTTCCAGCGGTTTAATGGAGGTTGCCAGAAAAGGAATTTTTAATCCTGAGATGTTCTTATTTCAAGAGGTGATGATAATTTTTGTTGCCGTCATGATAACCGATGTTCTGCTTCTCGACCTTTTTAATACATTCGGCTTGCCAACTTCAACTACCGTTTCGATTGTATTTGAATTATTAGGCGCTGCAGTTGCTGTATCAATTCTCAAACTTGCTGAATCAGGTGCTGATTTTGCTGGATTTGTGCAGTATATAAATTCATCTAAAGCACTTGCAATTATATCCGGAATTCTTCTATCAATTGCAATTGCACTGGTTATTGGAGCTTTAATTCAATTTATAACACGACTTATATTTACATTCGACTTCAAAAGCAGGATTAAAAGATATGGTGCGATCTGGGGTTCTATTGCATTAACTGCAATTACATATTTTATATTGGTTAAAGGTGCTAAAGGGACTTCCTTTCTATCAGAAGAAGCTGTAGAGTACATTCTTAATAACACAAGCATAATTTTAGGAGGAAGTCTGATAATATGGTTTTTAATCCTTCAATTTTTACTGTTTACTACAAAGATTGATATTTTAAAACCAATAGTTTTAATAGGAACCTTTGCTCTTGCACTTGCTTTTGCTGCCAATGATCTTGTAAACTTTATTGGGGTACCGCTTGCCGGTTTGAGCTCGTACATAATTTCAAGTAACAGCAGTGATCCTCTTAATGTTTTAATGGAAGGATTAAGATCTCCGGCAAAATCGCATACTTTAATATTATTAGGTGCCGGGGCAATTATGGTCATTACTCTATGGTTGTCTAAAAAAGCAAGATCTGTTACCAAGACCGAAGTTGATCTTGGACGACAGTTTGAAGGATTTGAAAGATTCGAATCATCGGTGTTTGCACGCTCCATAGTTAGGATGATTTTAAGTATATCAACTATATATCATAGAATTATTCCCACTAAAGTCCAATCTTACATTAACAAGAGATTTGAAAATGCTCGATCAATTTCAACGGATAGTTCAGCTCCAAGTTTTGATCTTTTGAGAGCCTCTGTAAACCTAATGGTTGCCAGTATTTTGATTTCATTTGCTACTTCGTTAAAGCTCCCTCTTTCTACGACTTATGTAACTTTTATGGTTGCAATGGGCACTTCACTTGCCGACAGAGCCTGGGGGCGAGAATCTGCTGTTTATCGTGTTAATGGTGTTATTACGGTAATCGGTGGATGGTTTTTTACTGCATTTATGGCGTTTACTGTAACTGCAATTTTTGCAACTTTAATTTTTTACGGCGGTATTACTGCGGTAATAATCTTAATGATTATTGCGGCTTATTTCTTAATCAAAACTCATTTATTTCATAAAGAAAGAAGTATTGATGAAGAGGAGATGGAGAGGATTTATTATCAGACTATACAAAATGGTTTTGATGGAACTGTAAACAGCTTTGAAGCAATAGATGATTTTATTAAATCATCTGTTAGTTGTGTGCATGAAGCTTTGGATGGTTTATACAAAGAAGATAGAATTCTTTTGAAGCAAACCCGGAAAAAAGCTAAAAAAATAAATAAAAAAGCCAGAATGATAACCGGTAACATCTTTAAAACCGTGCAAATTTTAGAGGATAAGGAAATTAAAAAAGGTAAAAAGTTCGGAAAAGTAATTAATTCTATTCAGGAAATCGCACTTAATTCCAGATCCATCGTGCAAAATTGTTATGATCA
>Ga0209536_100014249_pt1 | contig 11433 bp, 8 predicted proteins | sample DeeMarSeWOR28_12_FD_187461 | JGI IMG/M metagenome (GOLD analysis project Ga0209536, IMG submission 187461) | Marine sediment microbial communities from White Oak River estuary, North Carolina - WOR-2-8_12 (SPAdes) (version 2) | ecosystem: Environmental > Aquatic > Marine > Intertidal zone >... | reverse complement strand
TCTTAATCTGCCAGCCCTTTGTGATTATTCTGAGTGTTTTCTTTCTGTTGTGAACTACTGTGCTAAGGCTGCAATTTCTTCTGCGTTTAATGCCTGGTTGTAAATGCGAACATCGTCGATTAGGCCAGAAAAAAAACTTCCTGCATCGAGGTCTTTTGATGCACCTATATATAAACCTCCATCCGAAATCGTACCGGCCACAAACGTAGTATCTTCTGTTTCCTTAACACCATCCACATATAATAGCCTGTGAAACTTATCCATGTCATAAACTAAGCCAACGTAGTGCCATTGATCATCTGTTACTATAGTTTCGGAAGTCAAGACACCAAAATACATACTGCCTAATTCAGTCAGAAGCTTACCTAAAGGATCGATACAAAGCCAAGTGTCACCGGGATCTCCTATTTGAGATATAATCACCTGCCCCGGCAAACCGCCCTTTATCCATGCAAATACACCAATTGATTCCTTTCCCGGATTAAGTATGAAGGGTGTGCTTATGTAATTATCAATTCCATCGAGTTCTATAGAGCCTACAACCTGACCGCCATTAGGCTGCCAGATTGGTTCTCCATTAACCGCTCCGTCGTGATCACCAACACTATCATATGCAATATCACCTGTCGTCTCGTCGAGTTTCCAGTGTGCTACCAGGCGGTGATCCTCGAACAAATGGTCAGCAAGGACGATTAAATCCTGGATGTCAACTATGCCGTCGCCCCAGGGCATTGGGCCGATATCACACAGTTGGTTGTCAGTGCCCCAATTGTTAACCATGATACATAAGTCATTGGCATCCACAATACTATCTCTATTAAAGTCAACGATGGGAATGATTGGTACTTGCCATATGTCGAAAACACCAGTTTGGCCGGATCGGTCGGATGCAAAGTACAACATAGATCCGTCATCTGAAACATCGGGCATGGTATCAGTACCTGAACTGTTTACTTCTGGCCCTAAATTAACAGGATTGCTCCAGGGATCCTCTTTTGTTTTGCGTGTGGTTACCCAAAGATCCCAACCTCCTGAGCCACCAGTTCGATCGCCGCAAAAGAATAGACACAACCCATCGGCAGAGATGTCCTGCTCTCCCTCAAAGGCAGAACTGTTGACAGTTGCTCCAAGATTCATTGGTTCTGCCCAAGCTTCGGAGAGACTTGCCCTTGTTGTTAACCATATATCGCTACTGCCGGAGCCAGGCCTTGTGGGGGTAGTCCAAGTGCAAAAGAAAAGCTCCAAGCCATCGGAGGAAATGCTGGGATGACCATCATAATCCGAAGTATTGATGTTAGGGCCAAGAGGTTCCGGTTCGCCCCAGTCATCTTCTTGTGTTGCTCGTGTTGTTAACCATATATCTGAAAATCCACCAGGCCCACCAGAGCGCTTAGATGTGAAAAAAAGCTCTAATCCATTAGGCGATATACATGGTGCCCAGTCATCTGCCGAGCTATTGACGGTCGATCCCAGGTTAACCGGTGACTCCCAGATATCTTCCAGTGTTTCTCTGGTTGACACCCACAAGTCGGCACTACCCAACCCATCAGGTCGTCCTGACTGAAAGTAGAGCGACAATCCGTCAGGCGAGATGTGCGGACTGCCATCACTATCCTCAGTATTCACTGGTGATCCAAGATTCTCCGGCTCTCCGAAAACGAAATCCGCCTTCGAAACTTCTGCTGAAAAACCTATAGCCAAAACCATTGTGATTAAAATTGACTTTTTCATCTTACTTCCCTTTCAGAAATTTTTCCTGTTCCAGGAGGGAACATTAAATATTTTCACGCGCAATTTATGCGTACCTTTCATGGCAAGTTTTATTCCGACCAGAAACCGCAGATTGTAAGCCACATGGAGTTTCTCCTCCAAAAAGCCTATTGTACGCCTATACATGTCGAGACAAAGGAGGGTGAATTGCCATTGATGTTTGTCTAAATAGTAGAATACCATAATATTAATGGATTTGTCAAGTATAGGTCTCCGTATTTTGAGAATACCGATAAATATCAATTTTTCAGTCGGAAAACAACTTTTCCAAGGATGTCAAAGTCTTCAATGCACGCCGTCAAAACAAAGAGCTGGCAAATCTAAACTGTCAGCTCTCACATGTCTGCAATTTAGATACTAAGTGTCATGGTCTCACTGCTAGATTATAAATGCGAACATCATCGATCAACCCTGACCAGAATGTGCCCATTTGAGAATTGCTTCCACAACCGATGTTTACCGCAGGGGGAGGTAAAATGATACAAATTGAATCAGCTAGAGACCGTATTCCGAGGCGCATATTTTTTTCAAGGGTTATGAAGGGGGAGGGGATATCTACCTATAGAAGTCTGTTGTGGCTAAATTATGTCGGATGACGATATGGAGTTTTCCTCACTTTTCTCCAATCCATCTCGTCTCGATGAATATGACAGAAAGCCGAATGGTTATAAATACTCAAGATTTGCTTGCAGTTCGGGTATTTGCATCTCCTGCCCTCAGGACAAGTCCTTACTTTTTGTTGCCCCATCGTAACTCCAATTTCAGGTAGAGAGTTGCTTAGGAGAAAAAAAACATCTATTACAAATTTTAGTCGACATCATAAACAGTGTGATGACCAAATCTGAAGCTCAAATTATGCGTGCGTCCTGCGAAGATATTTCACCATTGTTCCTATTCCTAATATTTTGTCATTTTGGGCGGGAAAAATCAAGAAAAAAATGCAATATCAGTGTACAATAATATGGATTTGCAAGCAAAAAGAGCCATCAATGTAGCACAGGTGAACAGCGGTAAATATAAAAAATCACTGCTGATTTTCAGAACCAAAATTGATAGCAGCAGCGTATTGATCATGATTATCAAGTGAATCCTGGTGCGATATTTCTGTGGCACACAAATATATCATGACCGAGATTAAAAACACAGCCAACCAAAGAACTATTAGTAATCTTCGGCTGATAAACATTTCACACCTCCGGTCGCCGCATTTACTACACATAAATTTGGCTGAAACTATTAAAAGCAGACTTTAATCATTATTATCGGACTAACATATATTATAACTTTAATAAAACATCAGGAGTTTTTTCACAAATATATGTTGAACTGAATTGTGGGACTTGTTCTTATATGTATGAATTGGTGGGGATTATAAACAGAGGATTGTCTGGGGAGAACCTATGAAAGGAGCTTATTAATGAAGATTATGACAATACTGGGGAGTCCCAAGAGGAATGGGAATACGGCAACGGTACTTGGGCAGTTTGAATCTCTTATAACTGATGACCATGAAGTGGATCGGGTTGATATCGCAAGCTATAATATAACAGGATGCGTTGGTTGCTATGCTTGCCAACAGGTACCGGATGAACCTGGATGTGTTCAACAAGATGATGTGGTATCGATATTCGAACGTATGATGGTATCTGATGCAGTGGTATATACTTCAGGTCTTTATTGCTGGGATTTCACTTCACAGATGAAAGCATTTCTGGACCGACATTTCTGTCTCGTAACAGGATACGGAACTCCAGATTACAAATCTTTACTGGACGGTAAGCGTGCTGCTCTCTTGGTCACATGTGGTGGTCCGGTTGAGGATAATGCGGATCTGATCCAGACCATGTTTGACCGAATGGTTAACTACTGCAAAGGCAGTGTCATCGGTAAATACATTGTACCGAACTGTACGGTCCCTGATGCGATTGGGTCTGAGGCTGCTAAAATAGTCGAGAGAATGGCCGTCGATATGGGAGTGTCTTAGTTTATTAATGCGGTTAGTATCTATTGAAAGGAATTGGGAATGAAATATTTACTAAATTCACTTAGAATAGCTATTTTACTGGCAATTACACTTTTTACATCATGTGAAAATTCCGATGGTTTCAGTTTGTTTGATGGTAAATCACTTGAAGGCTGGGAGGGTCCAGACAGTATATTCCGGGTGGAAGATGGGTGTATTGTTGGCGGTAGCATGGATAAACCTCTCGACCGCAGTTATTATTTATGTACGCTAAAGAAATATGATAATTTTGAATTGACACTTAAAGCAAAGTTTATAAACAAAGGTACATATGAAAATGCCGGGATTAGTTTTAGAGCTGAACGTGTACCAAACTCAACTCAGGTGGCAGGATACCAGGCGGATATGGGGCATATAGAGCCGGATATTATTCCAATATTTTCTGATTTTTCTCCATCTGATATGAATAGTCCTTATCCTTTATGGGGAATATTAGTAGATGAGCACAGATCAAATACCTCAAGATATCCAAATGCAGATTTTGCTCCAGTAGTGTTTCTTGATATTCCAGACAGGTCACTTATTGAAAAGATTATAAAAAAAGATAATTGGAGTGAAATTCGGGTTATAGCGAATGGGCCTAAGATCGAAGTCTTCATTAATGGGGTTTCAACAGTAAATTATTTAGAAAAGGAAAGCTGGATCCCCAGAGAAGGACATATTGGTTTGCAAGCACATTCCGGTGGGCCATATGAAGTCAGGTATAAAGACATAAGAATAAAAAAATTATAAGGCAAAATCATTTTGGGATACTTCAATCTATCTTTGTTAATTCAGGGTAAAAAAATTTCAGCGGCAGAATCCACTTTAACATATTTACCAAGAATTCAAAACAGTTTACAATCAGAATCCTATTCAAGAGAACAGACATATTTGGAAAGGAGCGTGATAGAGTCTTATGAGAATGACCAAACACTTCTTAACCCCTATATTGTTCGTGATGTTTATTTTTCCAATAATGCTATTTGCGGGAGAGGAAGATGATGGTATCCGTTGGATCTCCTTCCCCGATTCATCCTTTGAAGTGAACGGTTTGGCATGGTATGAAGAAAATAAACCTGATTTGTTCCGTCTACCTAAACGGATTAAAGATATCGTTCGAGCACCAGTATGGAATTTAGCACAATCCAGCAGTGGTGGTGCAATCAGGTTTAAGTGCAACTCCACAACACTGGCTATCCGCTATGAAAATCTTCATGCTTCTGGAATGCGTAACATGCACGTATTTGGACAAAGCGGCGTGGATCTTTATACCGACAACGTTTATATTGGAACAGCAATCCATGGGAAAGAGATAGATGTCGAACATGTTTATTTTAAAAATGCAGCCCCTGAAGATCGTGAACATGTTTTGTATCTCCCTCTGTATAATGGCATAAAAATTAAAGCTATCGGGATCAATTCTGACGCAGTTATTAAAAAACCGTCTCCATACGCCATTCCAAAACCAGTAGTGTTTTATGGAACATCAATCACCCAAGGAGGTTGTGCAAGCCGACCTGGTATGAGTTACGAAGCGATACTCTGCAGAAAGCTTAATCTTGAACACGTCAACCTCGGTTTTTCTGGTAATGGAAAGGGTGAAAAAGAAGTTGCAGATGCTGTTGCTGAAATTGATGCATCTTGTTTTGTTCTTGATTTTATGGCCAACAACAAAAATCGGGACACTTTGGAAGAAGTGTATGAACCATTCGTCCGTACTATCCGACAAAAACATCTAACTACTCCAATTATACTGGTAACCCGCATATATGCTGCTCGTGAATCTTCACTATTGGGTGGTCATGAATTTATTGAAGCAAAACGTGATGTAATACGGAAAACTTATAAAAAATTGATAGCAGAGAGTGACAAAAATCTTTCTCTCGTAGAAGGATATTCACTACTCGGACCACATGAAGCAGATGGACTTGTAGATGGATCACATCCCAATGATCTTGGATTTCAGTTAATGGCAGACAGGCTTGCACCAATCATAGCAAAAACTCTAAAATTGCCGTTGCAGTGAGATTACCCTAATATGTCAATTGACTTGAATAATAAGAATATCAATATCAAGGCTGTTGCCAAAAAAGCTGTGAAGAACGACGAACTAATGGCCACACTACTTGATAGTCTTTGGTCAAAGAATGAAACGATAAGATACAACTGCCACAAGGTTCTTTTTCTATTAACGCAAGAACAACCACGAACCTTATATTCAAAATGGGATTACTTCGAGGAATTTTTGGAAAGTGATAACACATACCACAAGCTCAGTGCAGTACTTCTCCTGGCGAATCTTACGCAGATTGACAAAGACAACAAGTTCGAACGACTTTTTGACCGATACTATGATCTTTTAGATGATAAGAGCTTTATCACCGCTGCATACGTTGCGGGTGCTTCTGGTAAAATTGCCAGAGCTAAGCCGAGACTACGAACCAGGATAACAAACAGACTTCTGAATATCGACAAAACCCACCATAATCCAGAACGCAAGGATTTAGTTAAAGCATCTATCATAGAAGCTTTTGAAGAATATATCGGCCAAACTAGGAACAAAAAAAGAATCGTTGATTTCGTTCAGCAACAGTTAAACTGCAGGAGTCCAAAGACAAAAAAGGCAGCAAAGGAATTTCTGGCTCGTTTTAACCAACTTGACACAAAATCAGGTAGCAGTTTCTAATCAGCTGTTATGGGAGCAATATCATGGAATTAGAATTAGATGTACAAAGCAATCGAAGACATTTTATCAAAACGGCAGCGTTAACAATGGGAGCTTTTATTACAAGCCCGCTTTTTGCTCGTAATACTCGCACGGACATTGATTACGATTATATGGACCTGCACGTCCACACAGCCGGGAGTTTCAATATGGATCGAATAATGCAATTGTCAAAAGAAAGGAGGGTCAAGTTTGGAATCTTAGAGCATCCCGGTAGAAATTATCGTATCAAAAATGATAGAGATCTGAATCAGTACATAGATGGGCTTAAAAAGTATCCCGTTTATATCGGATTGCAACCTACGAGAAGAAACTGGCGAAAAGACTTTTCCCAAGAAGCCATTTCACAGGTTGATTATATTCTGATGGATCCACAAACGATACCCAACGATGACGGTTCATTTATGAGAATCTGGAATTTTGATACCAGGGTGGATGATACAGGAGTTTTTATGAAAAAATACATGGCTCATTGCGTCGATATTCTAAAAAATGAGCCGATTGATATTTTTGGATGGCCGCTATTTCTTCCTGTTTGCATTGCACGGGATTACTACACCATATGGACAGAAGACAGGATGCAAACGATTATTGACCTGGCGAAAGCAAAGAACATTGCTATTGAGATCAATGAAATGGCTCATGTTCCACATAAAGAATTCATCATTTCCGCCAAAGCACAGGGCCTTAAATTTACGTTCGGTTCTGATGCACGAGATCCCAGGGCAGGTGCTATCGTCTATGGCAGAAGGGTCGCTGCTGCATGCGGGCTAAAGAAAGACGATTTTTTTGTGCCGGCAAAACGTTCTTAAGACGACTTCCATGAGGGATACCCACCCACACACTATAGAATCGTTAAACAACCTAATCGATCTCTACGAAGCCTGGAACAAGCCAGAAGAAGCTGAAGAGTGGCGAACAAAACTGCAGGAAAAAGAAGCTGTCACAGAGTGACATTGCACCCGCAAAATGGACCAATTTTCACTCGCAAAACCCTTACAACCAAAATACAACTCTAAAACCCGTTATCTACCATTATTTTAAAATGCCCCTCTCGTAAGTGTCTTATTAACAATTACTTCCGATAGGCCGAAATTTGCCATCGTATTCAATGACCTTCGTCAATTAGGAGGTGGCATTATTTAATAAGTCGAAATACGAGAGCGTTAAAAAACAAGGCCTATACCGAATTAATTGATATAGGCCTTAAATGGTGCTATGTGTTCATCCACGATGTAAAACGCTATTCCGGTCGTGGTCGATACAGCCGGATATCGTCGAAAAACATTTTACCGGAACCGCCGGGATTCGTCATGTTGCCGCGGGTACCAAGGCCAATCGCTATCCTGTCCACATCGGTCAGAATGATGCCTTGGTCGGCAAATGTCGACAGCGGAATCACCCACTCAGTCCAGGTGTCAATTTTAGCCGCGGCCGGATCATCGTGTACTGCGATTACAGGATTGCCTACACTGTTGGAAATCGCCACGTATAACGGCTCGGCATCATTATTGAGGATGCCAATATCCTGATTCATCCACTGCGTGCTGACCGTGCCGGTAATCGTGACGTTGGAGAACTTGCCCCCACATGTTAAACCAGCATTGTGGCTGGTTACTGCCAAACCTATATAAACATTCGAAGCCATTGAGAGATTCGGCCTCCAAACCATCATCTGCCAGTCGGTCCCGTTGCTGGAATAGTAAGCTCTGAAATTGCCTGTGACTTCGCGCTCTAATTTCACCCAGTACGGTGTTGTAATAGCTATCTGCTCGGCTGTCGCCATCGACGTATCGCTTGTGGCCGTAATGTCCGTATCCGTTCTCGCCTGGAACCGGCAACCGTTGCCGGGAGTGATGTAGACTGCCGTAAACTTCGATCCGGGTTCCAGCGTCTCGCGTATCATGACACCGGCCTTGGCCCACGGGTCCGTATTATCGATGCTAAGCACCTGTGCTTCAATTGTACCGACCCCTGTGAGTGTCTTGAAGGCATAATGGAATTCGTCCGCATCATCCCAGATATCCGTGCCGGAGCCGGTTATCGTATATGTACCGACCGGGCCCTCGACAAAGCTGCCGGTCGATGCAGGATAACCTCGGAACCATAGCGATAACTCAGCAACGTTTTCTTCGGTCCAGTCGCGTATATCGCTCAACGTCAGCTCCACTTCCGAATAATTAACATAGCCTTGTTTGTTGTTGTCGAAGACAAGGGGCATAGATTGGCTGCCGCCATGGATAATCGTCTCCTCGGTATAGGAGGTGGTTGTTTCATCGCCGACTACGGAACCGGTGCCATTGCCGGCAAAGTAAGGATCGGTACCCAGTGTGCCGTAGCCGAGTCCATCGTGCCACGAGTACCAAATCTGGTTGTCTCCGCTGTCGTAATCCTCGAAGTCGTCTATTACAAGGAAATCACCTGTCATGAAGCTCCAGATCGATCCTTTCCAGGGACTATCCGGATTCGAATCGTTGACTTCGTCAATACGCCAGTAATAAGTCGTATTCAACTCAAGTCGTGCCGGAGCGAAGCTCGTTTCGGTCTGCCTGCCCTGATAGATACCTGCCGTGCTTGTATCCGCAGCAGCAACAGCATCGGTATCGGTACCGAGGTAAACATCATGTTCGACGGCATTCTGTCCTATGCTCCATTTAAGCTGTGGTGTCTGCTTTACGTCAACTGCGCCGTTCGACGGTTCAGGCCTGCTGGCGCGAACCGGAGGTGAACACGCCGCCGCCGGAATGGTTTGTCGATCGAAGCGGTTGCTCTCCCAGTCGAGTCGTACGGTCCAGTCACCCCCAAAAGCGGTGCTTTGGAAGTACCACATTTCGATAGTTACTATATCGCTGGCTGTCAATTCCAGTGGAATGCCGGGCGCGCTCTCAGCGGGTTGGCCCCGCCACATGTTGGCGTTCTCGATGCCGTTAATCCATAGGATTACACCATCGGCCGTGCGCGGGATAAAGGTGTACTTGCCGGTCAAGGGGATTTCAATTTCCCCAGTCCATCGCACTGCGAAGCCATCAGCGCTGACCACGTTGGGTTCCGGACTGGTGCCGGCGGTGCCTTCAAAATTGATACCAGGATCGATACGTATCAATACCGGCTGACCCGAAAAAGCCGACTCCGGTGGACTCGGTGTACCACTTGAGCTAATGTTATAGTATTCGGCTTGCAGCCCGCCGCCTTCACGTTTTGTCGTGAAACTCCAGACCTCGCCCTTGGTCTCGACGAGGCCGGCTTTCTCATCCACCCGCCAATAGTACGTAGTTTCCAGTTCCAGGGATCCCGGATCAAACGTAGTTGCGCTTTGGATTGTGCCGCCGGCGGTTGCATTGGCCACTTCATCTGCGTTCGTGCCAAAGTACACCGTGTGCAAGGAGGCATTCTCGCCAGGAGTCCAGGTCAAACTGGCGTTAGTCTCGATAAACTTCATGCCGTCCGGCGGAATGGGATTGTAGGCGGCTTTCGAGGGTACCCAGAAGCTCCAGATGTCACCTTTCCACGGGCTTTCAGGATTCAGGTCATTGATCCCGTCCACACGCCAATAATAAGTCGTGCCGGGTTGAAGGCCCTCGGGCAATGGGTATCCAGGGAAACCAACGATTTGGAAATCGTCTGTTGTATTGCCTATAAATGTGTCTGCTGTCCCTTCATTAACGTCATCAAAGTCGGTGCCGACGTAGAGATCGCTTGAGACAGCGAAATCACCCGGCCTCCAGGCCAAAGTTACCCAGGTTTCGTTCAGTGTGGCGCCGTTCTGCGGGCTTGGCGCCGTTGCCTGTGCAAAGCCCGGCGTGGCCCCTATGGTAATATCATCAACGTACACTGTGCCGTTAGAAATGCTGCTCTGCCACGTTATGACCTGGATGAGGATATACTCAAGGTTGGTAGGACGATACCCGGAACGGAACGCCGCTCCTTTGAAAACGAGTTCCGCATCAACATATACATCGTATGTCCGAGTGGAGGTGTAGATGTCCATAACGACATGGTACCAGCGCATTGGCTCAAAATCCTCATACACTACCTGGCTGTAAGCGCCGCCGTTGCGCACGTCCATGTCCGGTATATTGCTCGCATCCTGGAAGCTGTTGAAGCGGGTAAGGCCATAGTAGTTACCCCATGCCACACCTGCGGGATCGCTTGGACCAATATGCAGATTTACAGTGCCGCCCTCTGGTCCAATATCGTACATGAATCTGTAGTACAGGGTTTCGGCCTCACCTTCCGGCAAGCCCCAGGGTATGCGCATTACAGTATCCCCGGTAGTAAAAATCAGGCAACGATTGCTCGTATCAAGAGGGTCCGGTCCTATGGCCACTTCATTTCCACCTGTTACTATCTCCCAGTCATCAAGGTTGCCGCTATCGAAATTATCCAAGATCTGGCCGGTACTAATGTTTGTTAACAGCCCGATGATTAGTACCAGACAAGTTGCACAATATACCATTCTGTTCATAGTCTTTCTCCTTCTTAAATCGTTGAGTTAAATTATTCATTAGCCTCTCTTGGCTGATAAAGTCGGATATCATCAAAGTACATCTTGCCGGAACCGCCGGGGACTGCCATATTGCCTTTGGTTCCCAGACCAATCGCTATTCTGTCAATGTTAGTTAGATTTACACCCTGATCAGCAAAGGCCTGAAGCGGAATCACCCACTCGGTCCAGGTGTCAATTGTCGCTGCGTTCGTATCTTGATGGATAACTACTGCCGGTGCTCCGGCGTTGTTGGACAACGCCACATACAGCGGCTCGGCGGCGTTGCTCTCTATACCGACATCCTGGTTTGTCCATTGCCCGCTGACATTACCGGTAATTGTGATGTTGGAGAGTTTGGCCTCACATGTTGCACTGGTATTATGGGCCGTCAATGCTAAACCAACATAGGAATTCGAACTCATCATTATGTTCACAGGATTCCACGAC
>Ga0209536_100014248_pt1 | contig 11434 bp, 5 predicted proteins | sample DeeMarSeWOR28_12_FD_187461 | JGI IMG/M metagenome (GOLD analysis project Ga0209536, IMG submission 187461) | Marine sediment microbial communities from White Oak River estuary, North Carolina - WOR-2-8_12 (SPAdes) (version 2) | ecosystem: Environmental > Aquatic > Marine > Intertidal zone >... | reverse complement strand
TCAGCACGACAGCGCCGCGCCAGCATTTGGCGCAATGCGTCCGGACCCTAGCGCTGACGCTTTCGCCGGAGCGCATCGAACACCCAGAACATCGCGCCCACCTCTGCAAGCTCCCGATTCACATCAGGGATTTGTGACATTGTCATAAGAATTTCCGGCAACGCCTTTTCCTCGTGTTGTGTGGACGTGTTCTCATCGATACCTGTCCGCGAAACCGTTCGAGAATCGTCTAGATCGGGTGAGCTCCCGACTGTTCGATTCCCACCGCCTCCACTACTGAAGACAAGTGATTGCTTGTGGTTAGCGAATTTGGTCATCGCGCGAGTGACCGCGGAGTGACCGTCGGAGGCGCGCTTGGACCCGCCGTTCGTCGAATTTGCCAATGCTCTGAAGGACCGGTGGATGGCTGTTGGGCACCCTACCGAAGTCCACCTTCCCTAGTGCAAGTTCAGGCCCATACCGAATGGACAACGACGCTCGCCAGGACGATTCGCGCGCTGATTCGGCCGTTCAAATGGGTGATCGGGGAGCTCGACGAACCGGCGTCATCCCAGCCAACCTTGGTTCGAGCTCATGGCACGATGGACAAGGGATCGGTGATCGTCGGAACGGGGCTCTCGATGGCCGACCTCAGGAACAACGCGCGCTGTCGTCGCGCTTCGGACGCGTCTTGCGCACAGTAATGGCCCTCCGGCTCACCCGCGCAGCCCGGGGTCGGCGGGATACCGGGGATGCCCGCCGGCACGAACTGATAAAACGCAGCCGTCGTTTCCGAATCGATGTTCGCCGTGACGGGGCCCGTGATCGGCTGCAGGATCGGGGTTGACTCCCAAATCGGCTCGAGGTGTGGAATGGGCCCGAAGGTCCACGCCAGCGAGCGGGTCAAACTGTTGGGCATCCGGGTGTCACCGACGCCCTCGGCAAGCAGAACGCTTGCCTTGCGGGTGGTGCCCGCGACCTGCAATCGATCACGGTAGAGGTGGGCCGCGTGATGATGCGCATCTTGGTGATCGAAGATCATTTGGAAGATCGAGAGGCCCACCCAATAGTCGAGTGCTGTCGCATGTGGGAGGAACGCTTTGAGCGCCGGTGGAAAGCTATCGATGAACGCCCCTCCATTGAAATACTGCTCGGCCTGACGCTGAGCACCCGCCGAAAGCGCCGCGGCCTTGATCTCCGGCGCGTAGGGCAGAAACGCAGAGCCATGGACCGAGCCCATGCTCAACCCCACGTAGGCGAGCGGCGCCTGCAAATCGAGATCGGGGACGCCATCGCCGTTTGGAAGGGGTACGCGGTCGAGCGAGCCGAGTTGCTCGATTACACGCAAAAAGGCCATCTGCTCGGCGTAGGTCTGCATCGGGAAGTGCGGAAACCGGAACTGCGTGACGAGCGTCTGGAAGAGAACCAGGTTTTGCTGATCGAGGTCTTGCCCAATCTCGCGGTTCAGGGTGTCCGTGAAGCCGATGACGGCAAAGCCCGCCTGGGCGAGGCTACCGAGCGCCTCCGCATAGACCTGCTCCGCGCTGCCAGGGCTTCCGTGTTGGAAGATGACGACCGGCACCGGGCCGCTTTGGGCGGCCTCGGGCAGCGCGAGCACGAAGTTGACCGAGAGGCTGCCGGTGATTTGGGGATCGCCGTTGGCGTCCCTCGAAATGAAGTACTGATTCTCGCGCCAGTTCGGGGCCTGCCAAGTTCCTCGGACGACCGCCGCAACGTGGCCGGCACCCGGACTGACGCTCGTGATCGTATAGCTTGGCGGAGGCCGGGACAGAATCTGCGCCTTCATCGACAGCGGCGTGAGCGGGATGTCGTCGGTGCTACGGACTGTAATCCGAAACACGAGCGCGATATCGCTCGCCTCGATTGGAGCCGAAAGGGCGCTGTCGTCCGCGAGCACATCAAGCACACCGTCGCTGAGGAGCTCACGTGCCCCGGTGATCACGATGGCTTCCCCTGGCTGCTCCGGTCCGAGCACCGCGGTCATGAAGGGCGAGGGCTCGAAGCTTGGCCCATCTTCTGCGCGCGCGTCCCGAGTGACCACCACCGCGTACCGTCCCTTCGAGCTCAAGGGAATCGAAGGATAGAGAACCAGGGAATGGTCGATCTCCTGGCCTTGCAACGCCCTCGAGATGGGGGTCAGCTGAAATGGAACCCGCTGCCCAAAGGTTCCACTCCCCGGCGTCAGATCAAACACGCGCACGGTGGCGAAGGGCTCGAGGGAAGCCTGCGGTGTGAGCGGGAGTGAATCGGTGTCAGGCGCCGCCGAAAGCCGAATTACAATGCCGCCGATGGGGCTGAAGCCATCGAGGCTCGAGGTCTCGTTCATCAGAGCCAGGTAGAGGACCTGCACGTCGGCTTCACGAGGGGGCGCACTAAGCGAGACCCTGTACCCGGTTGGGGTCGAGGAATCCGGCGCGAGCCAATTGTCGTCGGGGAAAGGGGACATCCGTAACAGGTCGGCGCGGTCGTAGGGAATGACCGCGCCAAGCGGCATCCCGCCCATCCCGCCTTGGCCGCCCGCACCGGCAATGCCTCCGGTGCCACCTGTGCCGCCGATGCCGCCAGCGCCTCCCGTTCCGCCGGTGCCACCCATGCCACCGGTCCCGGCGGAGCCACCAGCTCCGTCGGTCCCACCGCTTCCCCCTTCGCCACCGCCTTCGCTGCACCCAAGGGACAGCACCAGGCTCAGTGCGAAGACACCTAGAAATCCGAATACGCAACGCATGGACCACCTCCCTGGCTTCAGCGCTTTGCGCTACTGAGCCGACCCCGTGCATCAGACGTGCCACGTGGCTCAGGGCCTTTTTGCGCGGGATCGTGCGTAGGACCGCGCGGAGTTCGAGATACCCGGCGCAAGATTTGCGGCCCGCGTCACGCTGCACCCGCCGGGTTTGGTGCGTCGATGAGCAGCGCAAAAAAGCCCCCACCGGGACGACGGTCGGCGCAATCTGCGCAAACACATCCCTCGACGAAGTTGGACCGTGCCCAGCGCGCGCGTACTCACGGCACTCAGCGGGGTGGCCCCCGCCACGGCAATGCCTCGGCGCTCCAAGGCCATACACGGATTCTACCAACGCTCCGCAGTGTGGAGGAAGCGCGGTCTTCCTCGGTGAGGTCGGGACGAAGTCGTTCGACGGGGTTACTCTCCGCGGATGTCCATGGGCGTCGCCGTGCTGACCACGATCACACTCGTCGCCTTTGCTGCGAACTCCTTGCTGTGCAGAATGCCGCGATGCTGCTTCCGCTCTGTGCCGCTCAAAAGCCGGTCTTGGACAAGACGGCCGCAAAGGCCCGGACGAGTCCCTTGCGTTCCTCGTCTGAAGGTGGTGCAGGGGACTCGTCCTTCCGCTGCCACCACGGTTCGGTGCGGCGCTCCGGCTCGGGAGCCAGGCTCCCCCGAGCTGCAATGATCGCTTTGCTGATTTTGCGATCCGTCATGGTGACGAAGAGTGGGCCGCCTCCCAGCGGGTTGAGCTGGCGGATCTCGAGCAGGTGGTCGTTGCGTTCCCAGCCGGCGCGCCGAAGGGTCGATTCACCCGAGCCCAGCTTCGCCTCAATGGTCTGGTCGTAGCGGAACGGCCCATAGCAGTGAGCCGCCTGGTGCACGAAGTCGTCCATCATGGGTTCGTGAAAGCGGTCGCTGAGCTCCCAGCGGATCCGGTAGATCCGGCCGCGGAACAGCTCGTACTCGACGACGCGCACATCGCCCTCGGCCAAGACCCGCTTCAGCCGAAGCTGATCGGCATACGGGTCGGCTCCCGGTTTGGTGCCGGAGCCCTCCGACTCGGGCCGCGGCGCGAGACGTTGGAAGTCCGGATCGAGGTGCTCGATCTTCTGTTGCTGCAGTTTGTCTCCCCAGGCGGCCCGCAGCTTCGACTCATCCGCCCCGACCTGCACGACATCGAACGACTCGCCCGGGTTCTCTGCCGGTGTGCAGAGCCTTGCACGGGTCGCCCGTTCGCGCCGTTCCTCCGGGGTCGGATGCGCCGCCACCAGTGAAGACGTGAGCCATACCGAGAGGCAAAGGACCCAAAGAACCAAGCGGTGAAGCCGGCTCCCCGGGGTGCAGTCCAAACCGTGCCGCATCGATGGCTTTCTTCAGCGGATCGCTAGAGCCCGGGCGGAACGTAGCCGTCGCCATTGCGGTCCACGAACACAGGGTTCGTGAATCCAAGGGGTATCACGCCCGGCTCGATCGTTTGCACGGTTTCGAGAAGGCTAGGCGTGACGGGGTTGCCTCTGCCATCGATCCGGACACTCGCCTCGACCGTGATGAACGAGTCGTCGTCGATGCCCTCGATCGGGAGCGCTTGGTTGAAGCGCAGGACCTTCCCGAGCACCTTCGACGGCTTGATCGCGCGGGTCTCGATCAGATCGCAGTTTCGGTAGATACGGACCTCTTCGACGGGGATCCACGGGGCCGCTTCGACCCGGATCTTGACGACCACCTTGTTGCCGGTGGAGACCGCGGTCTCGCCCATCTGCTTGTCCCGGAGGTTGTCGTCCTCGACGCTGAAGCGGATGAAGGGCCCGCTCGTGCCGACCAGGTTCATGTCCTTCACGTTCGCGGTGAGCTCGTCCTCGTTGATGGCGGCAGGGTCGTCGGTGCTCGAGGCGACGAAAGAGCGCCCGAAACCCGCATTCTCCATTACTAACCGGTGGGAGTCGGACACGGCCGTCGCCGTCTTGTGGAAGCCTTGCTTGACGAGGCTGCACCAGTCGTCGTGCACGGCGGTGAAGCCGCCGAGGTCGCCCCCGTTCATCAGCTCGATGGCATCGAAGCTGAGGGCGTTCGTGTCCGTCCCGCCTGGTCCGACGACCACCTCGTTATACAGTGACGGCGTGAACAGCCCGACGTTCGGGAATGCCGTGATCGGCAGCGTCGGGTCGTAGCCGCCAAGCATTGGGTTGCCGCCCGGGTTCGCTAGGCTGTTGAACATGCCGATCACGACGGTGCCGGCGAAGCCGGCGCGCGGATGGTTGAACATCACCACTTCCTCATCGCCGGTCGCTTCCCCGATCCCAATCGCCGTGAGCCAATCGACGATGTCCGCCGTGTCCGGCGTCTTCCCGAGGAAGACCAGCGAGTCCATGCCGCGTAGGCGGTCGATGGCCGTTCCCGGTGTGATGAACTCGTCCTGGGGTGCGCCGTTACGCCTGTTGTTGGGGATGACCGACAGCGGCCATGCGTTCCAGTGGCCGATACCCTCCGGAAACAACTGCTGATCATTCTGGGTCGGGTCCGCCGGAACCGGGATACCGCCCGTTAGCTCGTTTCCCACGATAGAGTTGATCTCGGCCCCCAGTCCGAGGTCGCCGACGATCGGCGTGTAATCCGTCATGTAGTCGTGATCGGTCGAGACCATCACCTCGACGCCCTCGGCGGCAAAAGACGCCACGCGATCGGTGAGGGGCAGGGAGCTATCGAAGCTCTTGCCGGAGTGTACGTGGAAGTCCATCGAGACGTAGCCCGACGTGTCGACGACCCGTTCTACCGCCAGCGAGACGTTCGTGGTGCCGCCGGAGCCAACCGTAATCGACTGCGAATCGATGGTGTACTCGAGACCCCGCGAGGCATAGACCGTGTAGGTGCCAGGCGGCAGCTCGAGCGTTCCCGCCCCGTCGGCATCGGTCTGGAAGTTCAGCGCCGGCGTGCCGCCCGTCGCGTTCGACAGCTGTCCGGAGTTGCCCACCGGCAGCGGGAATGGCCCGTTGGGCTCAATCAGGGAGTAGTCGCGCCGGGTCAAAAACTGGTTACCGAAGTCCGGGTCGGGAGTGCCGTCGACGCCCACGAATGTCAGCTTCGCCGCCGTCGGCAAGCCCGTAACGACGTCCGTCACCGCGAAGGAGACGGTGCCGGTGTCCGAGAGCACGATGTCGTCAATGGTCGTGGGCCCGCCGAAAATCGTACTCAGATTGACGACGAGCGGTCCCGCATTCCCGGTGCCACGGCTCTCGGCGTTCACCCTCAGCGTGTATTCACTCGGGTCCGTGGCGGGGTTGGCGAGCGCTTGGAGCTTCAGCGTGAAGCTTCCGTCCGCCGCCGTCACCGTGTGGCTCACGGGTAGTGGATCGGTTCCATCCGCGGGGTCAAAGCCGTCGGGATTGCCGTCCAGGTTCTCGTCTAAAACCGAGACCAAGGGCGAGAGATCGGGAGCCCCGGGTACGGTATTGTCCACGAAGATGTGCGCGTTGGGGACACCCGCGCCGTTACCATCGACCACCTTTCCAGTGAAGGTCGCGCGTAGGTCCTGTCCGAAGATCGGTGTATAGAGGAGCGGCAAGGCGACGTCGAGCCCCGACTCGACCGTGTTGTTCTTTGTCACGACGAGCTTTCGCTTGAAAACAAGGCTGTCCCCGGGCGGGATGCTTTCCGGCGCCGCCAGGTTGAAGAAGTTACCGATGACAGCGACGTTCTGATCCGCGACCCCGACGAACGGTGCGAACACCGAGTCGGGAACGAAGGTGTAGGTCACCTTCTCCGACGGGCTCCCGTCGTTGTTGGCAGGGCCGTCGTCCGGGCCGTTGTTGCCGGGGAGCGACAAATAGTTCCACACGCCGATGGCCGACTGGGGCGCGCTTAAGTCGAGCAAGGGCGGCTTGTGTCCGCGGTCTTCCATGGGCTGGAACGGGATCCGGCCGCGGCCCGCGAGAATGTCGGCGTCGGCAATGGAGAAGACGGGCGCTGGACCATCGGGGTACAAGTTCGTCACGGTCGTCTCGATGTCGACCCAGGGCTCCCCGTCGGTAACTGAGTAAGTCGTCTGCGCCAGGAGCGTGGGGGCAGAGGGAGACGAGCCGGGAAACGAGTCAATTGCCGGCAGGAGGACGATACCGAAGACTGTGATCGACGCGGTCGTGTCGCCCGTCACGAAGACGGGAGCAGGAAGACCCTCCGCCAGTCCGCCGTAGAAGATGACGTTTGCAGCAATGTTCGCGACGTGGTCGATCTCGGTGAGCTGATCGTTCTTGTCTCCGCGGGTCCCGAGGTCGACGATGACGCCTCGACCGGGCAGCGCCTCGGCTACGATCGGGATGTCAAAGTCAGGCGTCGCGGCAATGGCAAGGATGACAGCCTCGACCTTGTCGTTGCGCAGCAAGTAGTCGCCGGGGCCACCGTCGAAATCGGTGCCACCCAGCGTCGCCAGGTCGGCTTCGGTGAGCGTTCGCGCCTCAGCAGCCCGGACCGACGAAGCTGCTCCCCAGCTCGTAATCACCCCGATTGTCAGGGCGAAGGTGAAGATCGATCGTCGTCGCATGGCTCGCCTCCTCTGCCGCCGCGACCCTCTCCAGCGCCGCGGAAATAACTGAAGCCGCATTATGAGAGAAACACTGTCCGCTTGGGAAGCGTTTTCTGTGCGCTTCGCAACGCGCCCGCCGACCAGCAGACCCCAGTCCCCGCGGTCGAAAGGCTGTCAGCCATCGGTCGAAGGTCGGACGACTCCGGCGCATCTACGTAAGCAACCTCACATTTGCGAGCGCGGCGTCGGGATGGTCATTGCGCCATGCCTAGCTGACGTATTGGGTGTTTCGCGAACTCGGCGTTCTTTCGACCGAACTCGGCGATCCCGGTGGGGCAGACGAACGTGAACTCCATCGGCCAGAAGAACAATACCTTCCCTGGATGTGTTGAAACTCGTTTGCGAGACCCTTTCTCTGATCCTCAAAGGCGCTTGCCTGCCTGCAAACGTTCGAGCAGCCTCGACACCTCCGGCAACACGTCCCGCGCCCCCGGGGTGCCATAGAGTGAGCGCATCTCATCCGGATCTTCCGTCAAATCGAACAGCCAGGGATCTCGACCCTTGTCGAACTCGATGTATTTGTATCGCCGCGTACGAACGCCACGGTATGAAGGCGTGTTCTCCGGGTAGTAGCGCCAGAACTCCATCAAGAAAGCCTCACGGCTCGCGGCCTCGGCGTCGCGTAGAATCGGCAAGAGGCTCTCCCCTTCGACGTATTTGGGAAGGTTGAGGCCCGCAAGCTCGAGGAGGGTCGGGGCAATGTCGATGTTGAGGGCGATTTGATCCCGAACGGTACCCGGATCGGGGACGATCCGTGGGGCACGCACGATCAGCGGCAGCTTCGCCGACTCTTCGTAAGGCTCCCGTATCCCGTGGCGGCCATGCGTGCCCCATTGCATGCCGTTGTCGCCCATGTAGATGACGACGGTGTCTTCGGCCAGCCCCAATTCGTCGATGCGCTCTAGCAGCCTGTCAATATCGGCATCCATGGCGGTGAGTGTCTCCAGATATCCGCGGTACTGATCGAAGTACGAGCCCATCATCGAGCCCTGGAAGACGTTGCCGCGCGTTTTGCCGAACCACCAGGAATCGACGTTCGGCGGCAGCACCTTTCCGACGCCGGCGTCGTCATACATCCCGTCGATTCCTTCGGGCGCTTGATACGGAGGGTGACCCGGTCGATGTGAAAGGTAAACCGCGAACGGACGGCGCTCTGTCGCAGGTTCGGCCATCGCCTCTTCGAAAAACTCGATGGCGTAATCCGTGACTTCCTCCGTGATGTAGGGCTTGCGCGAGGAAACCTCTCGGCCGTTCACGATCATCGGGCAGTCGAAGTAGGCCCCCTGCCCTTCGCGGTAGGTATAGGATACAAACAGATCCAGGAACGGCATCTCGGGTAGGCCATCGCCCGGCATGTGCCACTTTCCGATGAAGGCGGTGGCATAGCCCGCGTCACTCAGATGCTCGAGGAACGTGGGCATCTCGCCCGTCCACGGTGTGTGGTTGTTTTTGACTCCGTGCGAATGCGCATACGTCCCGGTGAGGATGCTGGCCCGCGATGGGCTGCATAGCGACGTTGTGTTGAACGCACTCTCGAACCGTACGCCCTCGCGCGCGAGCCGGTCGAGAGCCGGGGTCTCGATGACGGGGTGCCCCGCGTTACCCATCGTCTCGGCGTTGTGGTTGTCGCCAAGAATGAAGACGATGTTCGGGCGGTGGCGGCTTGCAGCGGCCTTGTCACCTGGGGCTCTTGCCTGCCTCAAAGGCGGGGCCACGATCGCATGCTTTGCGTCGACCTCACGATCTGCGCCGGCCGGAGCGTCCCAACTCACGGCCACACCAGGGCCAAAGAATCCTCGATAGCCGGACAGAAACAGCACGTAGACGTTCTCGCCACGTCCCCATGTATAAAGCCCGACGAAGAGCGAAAGACTAATGGCGATCGTCACGAGCGGAGCGGGGCTGAGCACGCGTATTCGCTCACCACGCCTCGAGCGCAACCTTCGCACGACGAGGGTTGCGACGGCCATCTCCAAGATGGCGAGAAGAAGCAACCACAGGTTCAGCGGATTGACATAGTAGTAGAGGCACTCGACCACCGGATGGGATTCGAACACACGGACGCACTCTTTGGTCATCCACAGAAACGGCGTGGTGAGGGCAGCAACGATTCGACGCGCGAGAGGGACCTCGTCGAGCGAAGCGACCAAGTAGACATAGAATGCCCCGAACGCGACCGAAAGAAAGTAGACGGCGCCGGAGAGCTTGGCGATGAGCTCATGTGCCGACGCATAACCGATGCTCGTGGACAGCTCGTACGCCGACCATGAGAGCACCGCCGCGGATAGAACCGTGATGGTGGCAAGAAGCGTTCGTCTTCCCGATGTTCGACTCGTCATCCCGTGTCACCGCCATCGAGCGATTCTAGTTCTCGCACGGTGCAGGCGGATATTATACAATGCGCGAAGACTGGTTATGTCGAGCTGCGGCTGACCTCGTCTCGCGTTCGGATCGCCGAACTGGATCTCCACTCCCTCAGGCGGCTGGCCTCGGCAAAGCCGCCGCGGTCTTCGTGACCTCGAGCGACATGGGTAACGCTGCTACGTCCGTAGAGATTTGCAAGATCGATGTTCGCAACTGCGACATCCCCGTAAGCAAAGATGAAATCGCCCTGCTCTGGGAGCCCGAGCTAGCTCGGGAAAGCCGAGCGTGCCAGACACCGAGCCATGCCGCAGCTCCTGCGAAGCCGCCGCAGCTATGACCATCGGATCCGAGAGATCGTCTGCCACACGGGCAACCCACGGATATTTCAGCACCTCCACATCCCGCGTTCCACGACGGCCCGTTGGCTCTCACGCGGACACCGCAGCGTAGTCTCGCTCGATTGGCAGCACGACATCGCGTCCGTATTGCAGGAGAACGAAAGGCTCAAGCGCCGCACTCAGCGGCAGACGGCCGTCATTGTCCTGCTGGTGGTGTTGCTCAAGCTGTCGGGGTTTCGCCTCGATGAGCAGCGTGTCCCAGACGGCAAGGCCAAGGCCAAAGTCTTGCGTGCGGTCGACCGGTGTAAGGACGCCCTTCCTCTGAAGTCCGCCCTACGACTGGTGCGTCTGTCGCCGGCCCGGTATCACGCTTGGAAGCGGGCCGAGAAACGGTGCGATCTCGATGACCGATCAAGCTGCCCACGCTCTCATCCAACGCAACTTACCCCGGCCGAGGTGAGCACCATCAAGGAGATGGTGACCGCTTCGGAATATCGTCACATGCCCCTTCAAACTCTGGCCGTTTATGCGCAAAGAATCGGCAAGGTCTTTGCGTCGGCCACGACCTGGGCGAAGCTCGTGCGGCAGCGTGGGTGGCGACGACCGCGTCGCCGCGTCTACCCCGAAAAGCCAACGACCGGAATTCGGGCGACGTGCCCAAACGAGTACTGGCACATCGACGTGACGGTCATCCGACTTCTCGATGAAACGAAAGCCTACTTGCATGCCTTCATCGATAACTTCTCGCGCCGGATCTTATCGTGGCGCCTTTCCGAACGGCTCGATCCCACGACGACGTGTGAGATCCTGAAGGAGGCTAGCAAGAATCTCGGCCTGATGCCGACCGTCGTCGCCGACTCCGGTGTCGAAAACGTCAACGCCAAGGTCGACCAACTCATAGCCGACGGCTTCGTGCACCGTGTGCTTGCCCAGGTGGAGGCCAGCTTCAGCAATTCGATGATCGAGGCATTTTGGCGTTCTCTACGTCATCAGTGGCTGTACCTGCATTCGCTCGACAGCTTCACGCAGCTCGAACAATTGATCGATTTCTACGTCAAAGAGCACAACACCCGAATGCCCCATCACGCCTTTGGCGGGCAAACGCCTGACGAGGTGTACTTTGACCAAGCCGATCGTGTCCGGGACCGCCTCACGGCCGCCCGGCGTCAGGCGCGTCGGGCAAGAATGGAGGCGAACCGACGTGAATCATGTCGCATGTGCGGACCGCCTTCCAGTCGACAATCCGTTAGTGTTATCAACGCCGTCGCAAAAGCGCCGCCATGACTCTAGAATGTTCCCGGACGCAGCAGTGCTCCCAACTTTAATCGTGCTCGCTTGCTTCGTTGTCCTTCGGTGAGTGGGAGCGGTGGTTTTCGAAACTTCAGCTGGCCCTGGGAGACGTCGCCGACCATCATGCCGCTTGGCTCACTT
>Ga0209536_100014247_pt1 | contig 11434 bp, 13 predicted proteins | sample DeeMarSeWOR28_12_FD_187461 | JGI IMG/M metagenome (GOLD analysis project Ga0209536, IMG submission 187461) | Marine sediment microbial communities from White Oak River estuary, North Carolina - WOR-2-8_12 (SPAdes) (version 2) | ecosystem: Environmental > Aquatic > Marine > Intertidal zone >... | reverse complement strand
ATCAGGTCATGCACGTAAAGGAGGCGGCATGGCAAGGCGCATCTGGCTTTAACAAGGGCATTCTTGCAACAGAGCTTGTTTCTCTGGATCAAGACATTGACCTTTACGCTAATTTTGTCATGCAAAATGGCGCGAAACCAATCGTGAAGCCGCACGGAACGGAATCCGTTTCATCCTGGTGACAGACGGCCGCAACGGGTCACCTCGCCGGCCGAACTACCCGAAAAGCATTTTCGCCAGCGGATTTTACATACTCGCTCCGAACGGGGCGCGATGAACGACTGAAGTACGATCTGTGTACGCCGCCGGTTCTTTGGGGGGACGAACTGACGCGGTCGGGATATTTCGCATCGAATGTAAATGCAGATGAAGCAGGCCGAACTCGTCCGACCTCGCGAGATCCGATACCTGGCTGGGGGTCATCGACCTTACTCTTTCACGATTGACCACCATCATGCCGTCACAAGGCGACCCACCCGAACCGGGATCGATGTGCAATGGCTCGAGCAGATCGAACTCAACCAGCTTGCTGCAAAAAACACGGGTGCGCTGAAATTCGAACCGGTATTGCTCGATCAACCTGAGCATCCGTGCGACATACGGCGTGGGCTGCTTGTCGGCGTTGAAAAGCCGTTTACCCCGTCCTTCAATATTGAAGTACGGAAACGATTCATCGACGCATAGAGTGAAGTTCCCGCCGTCATCAGACAGGGAATACGCGAACGGGTAACGCCGCACAAATGCGGGCAAGTAAGCCGCGCGCCAGCCGCCGTGCTCCGTGAGGTACAGATTCTCGTCACGGCGCACGCCCAGAATGACCGAGGACATTACTCCGGCATCCGTGTTGGCAAACACGATTGCGTACTCAGACGCCGCGTTAAAGAATTCGACTGTCATCAGCGGTACCGAGTTGGCTATCGCGCACCACCCGAAGTTGTGCGCCGGCTCCAGCGACCAGTCGCCATGCCGTTCAACGCTGACCGGCACAACCATGTCATGGATCAACATTTGCGAATCCATATCTCCCCTCCCTTGCCATTGGTTTCAGGCTTTCGTGTGCCTGTTCTTCTGAGGCCGCATCCGGCCGTCGCCGGGCTTCGCAGCAAGCCACCCCGATCTGGTTCAGGGGGAGAAACGGCCGCGAGTACGCGATTGCCTGTTCCTCTTCCATGGCGTCTTCTCGCATGCAGCTATTCCCCCCAATCAAGGCCGTGCGGCGTCGTGTTAGTTGCACCGCAACAATGTATCTCTTACTACTTCTTGCACCAAGGATCCGTCGAGTGACCTCTCCGAAACCACTTCCTATGGATATCCCAAAGCCACTGTTCGTATCCTGGCGACGCTATGGCGCGCAAGAATCAAACCATTGCTTCGTTTCGCTCCTTCCTCTTAAAGTAATCTCTTAGCAATGCCCGCCAACAAACCGATTAGCGGAAATAGTGCTGCGCGAGGCCTGTGCATCAGTTACCAATCACAGTCATTATTTTTCCACGGTTCACGGCGCATCCAGCGGCTACGGAATCCTAAGTTAACGAAGAATGACGAAATGATGACGCTTGACCGACACCACCAAACGGGCATCATTTTCGGCCTGCTGGCGAACAAGGCATGACACGCTTGAGCGGAAAGGTCGGCGCAACCGGCCTCTGCTGCCGCAACGCACTCCGGATGACCGGTCGTGCACCCGTGCCAAAGTCCGCCGGATTGCAAACGACCCCCTGCGGGGGAAACAGGCAGCACGACGAAGCGCAGAAGAAGTGAGCACCGTCAGCCGGAGTCTCGTGGTGATGGCCGTATCCCGTGGCCGCAAGGAATCAGCTTTCGGCGGGCAGGCCGACAGGCGTGGAGCGTATTAGCCAGGGCCGGGCAATATCTCCGTACAAACCGCTTGAATTTGCGAGGGCGTTTGTTGAACGCAACGCCACGCCACCGCCCGGGCTATTTGTCGATCCGGCTGGAGAACGGCAGGAAGCGAGCCGGTGACAACCGGTCGAGAACCGATCGCTCCAGCGGTGCAGGTCCACCTGTGATATGCGCAGCGAGCGCTTCTGACAGGATCGGTGCCCAGCCAAAGCCGCGCGAACCCAAGGCCACGCAGCAAAAAAGATTCTGGCCAATTTCCCCGACAACAGGCAGGCGATCACGGCTCACGCAGCGCACGCCCGCCCAACCCGTGGTCGCATCCACACCCGCATGGTCAAAAACCGCAGGAAGTATGCGCGCCACGCGCTGCAGGTTGCTGCGATGATCCTGTTCGTCTACTGACGAATCAAACCGCGACTGATCGAACGTCGCGCCGGCATAGTTATGTTGTTGCATCTGCGGCGTGACGTAGCCATCGCGGCAAACGGGAGAGCGCAATCGAGGCTCCGGCGGTTCCAATGCGCTCACCTGACCTCTTGCCGATCGGAGCCACGGCGCGCCGTCCGGCATGAACAGACGCGCACCGACGCCATTCGCAAGAATCGCCATATCGCCCCGGTCAATCGTGCGCGCTTCCGCTTGAACCATGCGCACGAATCCGGCGTCGTCAACGAGAACTTGCTCGACTTCAAGCCCGCCACGAAACTCGCCCAATGGGGCTGCCAGCTGATGCAAGGCCTTGCACAGGGACTCTCCGTCAATGAATCCGGCAGCCGGGAACCACAAGCCCTGTTCCTTCACGGCGACTCCGCACAATTCAGTTGCCTGCTGCGCGTCGACCAAACGCACCAACTCGGGCGGATAGGCATTCAGTTCGACTGCACGCACCAACCTATCCAGATGTGCCGGGTCGCGCGCCAGCTGCAGCACCCCCGATTCATTCCAGCTGAATCCTGTGCGTAGTCTCGCCTCACGATAGAGTCGGACTGCGTTTCCGAACGCCGCCATGCCAAATCTGCTGCGCACGCCCTCATCAAGCGTCACGAAAGGACGAACGACCGCCGCCGGATTACCCGATGCCGCTTTTGCGACCGCATTCTTGCGGTCGACTAGCACAACGCCGATGCCGCGTCGGGCTAATGCAAAAGCGCATGATGTTCCGGCGATTCCGGCGCCGACGATCATCACCTTGCCCGGAACCGGTTTGGAGGGTTCGGTGCCGGGCCGCATTGCGAAGAGCATCTCGCGCTTGCGCGCGAAACCGGTTCGCTTTTCCACAACGAAGCCGGCCTCCTCCAGACCTCGCCGCACCACGCCTGCCACACTGTAGCTGGCAACCGTCGACCCCGGCACCGCCAGCCGCGCAATTTGCCGGAACAACGCCGGCGACCACATGTCGGGATTGCGCGAAGGCGCAAAGCCATCAAGAAAGAATGCGTCGGCGCGCGCATCCAACTCGGCTAGCATCTGTTCCGCTTCCCCGAAGAGCAAGGTCAACGTAACTCGCCCTTCATCGAAATGCAGACGATGAAATCCTCCAATCAGGGGCGGATAGGCAGCGAGCAGACTCCTGCCAAGGTCCGACAACTGGGGCCATTGGCGCAGTACGGGCGCAAGCTCGTCCAGATGGAAAGGATGCTTCTCAACCGATACGAAATCGAGACGACACCGCGCACCGCTCTCCCGCAAGGCGTTCCAGGTCAGGAGGAAATTTAACCCGCAGCCAAACCCGGTCTCGACGATTGTGATGCCAGAGCCGTCTTTCCAGCGCCGCCCGAGGTTATTACCATCAATAAAGACGTGTTGCGATTCGGCCATCGCCCCCTCGACCGAATGGTAGACATCACCAAAGCGTGGGGAAAAAAGTCTACCGTCGCCGAACTCGGCATTCGCGGGAGAGATGATGGCGGGCTTGAGTTTCATCGGTCACGGCTTGCGCCCCGGACCAAATCCGCGGTCCGGAAATCGGGTGGTCGAATCCCTGGTTCAGGCAACGGCGCAGGCAACGCCTTGCGCTTACCCGGCAAGGTATCATGACCGGCTGGGACTGCAGACCAGACCATCGGTCAAGCACGGTGCCACCTGTTGCCGGGACGTTTTCAACATCACCCACCGATCCGGTTCGATGCAGGCCATGTAACTTACACAGGCTTTACTGCCATTGACGAAACTGTTCCATATCAATCCCAAACCCGCCCGCTCGATTGCCTATGCCCCGCATTATTGGTGACACCCTGATATCGGCCCGCGACCTGTTGGTTGCGGCGCTGCCATTCATACTGCTGATCGCTGTACTGCTGACCGGCGCCTACTTCCTGCTCGACCCGACCCCGCCGAAGCGGCTCGTCATTGCCACTGGCCCGGAGCAAAGTGCATTCGCCGAATTCGGCAAACGCTACGCTGCCGAACTCGAATCCTTCGGCATCGAAGTCGAACTCCGGCCAACGCGCGGCTCCCTGGACAACCTCCTCGCTTTACGTGATGCGGACCTGGACGTGGATGTCGCATTCGTACAAGGCGGCTCTAGCGAATCCGCGCGCACGGCGGACGAAGACACCAGCGGCATACCGCTGATGTCCCTCGGAAGTCTGTTCTTCGAACCCGTCTGGTTCTTTTATCGTGAAACCGCGGCTCGCGACCTGCCCAAGCAGTCACTCGATCAACCGGCGCAGTTGGCCGGCTGGCGCGTCAATTTCGGAACACCCGGATCCGGTACACCCGGTCTGGTAAAGAAACTGCTGACCGCGAACGGCATCGACTACGAAAGCCTGAAACCCCAGGCTCTGGAACTGACTCCGGCTGTGGTGGCACTGCTGGGCGGCGAACTCGAAGCTGTCGCCTTCGCGTCGGCTCCCGAAGCGCCCCTGGTCCAGATGCTGTTGCGAACCCCCGGAATCAGATTGCTCGAATTCCCGCAGGCAGAAGCCTACTCGCGCCGCTTTCCCTTTCTCAGCCCGGTGACCCTGCCGCGCGGCGTAGTCGACCTCGGGCGCGATGTGCCCGCTCACGACGTGCCGCTGATCGCCCCAATCACCTCCCTGGTCGCACGCGAAGACACCCATCCGGCCCTGGTGCAACTGTTGGTGCAGGCCGCAACCCGGATTCACGGCGGCGCCGGATGGATTTCACGCGCCGGACGATTCCCGACGGCTGAGCATTCGGAATTCCCGCTCTCGTCGGAGGCCGGACGCTACTACGTCAACGGCGCGCCCCTCCTGCAGCGCTACCTGCCTTTCTGGCTCGCCAACCTGGTTGACCGCATGTGGGTCGTACTGATCACGATCATTGCAGTCGTGATTCCGTTATCCCGCATCGTTCCGCCGTTGTACCAGTTCCGCATCAGACGCCGCGTCTTCCGCTGGTACCGTCAACTACGGGACATAGAAGACCGGCTTGCAATTGGCTCTGCTCCGGCTGCCGGATTACTGGAAGACCTTGAAAAACTCGATGACAAGATTGCACACATCGCTGTTCCGTTGTCTTACGCGGAAGAACTCTACAACATGCGTTTGCACATCGCCCTCGTACGCCGCCGCCTCCGCCGGAGCGGCGGTGAAACCAGCGTTTAGCCAAGCGGCGATTCGTCCCGAAACGAGGGAAGCGACCGGATCGCCATCGCCGGAAAGTGGCAAACATCCCGCCTGATCAGGCTCCTACTGACGTCATTACACGCGGCGGCGCAAATAGCAAAAGCATCTTCTTGAATTGAACGGACAATTCGTATTGCCCGGCATATTCTGATGTCATAGTTCCGCGTAATCCTTCGTGACCAAAACATGGCCGGCGAGTCGGGTGCTTGATGAATCCGAAGTTTGGGCACTAAAATCGTCCGCTGGAATCGAGCAGCAGCAGAAACAGTCGCGCTTTGTCGATCAGGAGGGACGACATGCGAAACGGGATAACGGGAACAGGTTCGCACCGGCGACTGACCCTGGTAACGGAGACGGGTACCGGCAGTGACCGACTGCGCTCGCCACGAAGTCTGGAGGAATCGTCGGACATAGACATTCGTGAAGTGCGATCCAGCGCCGACAGGGATGCGATTTTGAAGTTCCGGCACCGAGTAGCGGTCATGGACATGAATCGGCTTCACTTCCGGCTCGATTATCCGCGGCATGCTTCTGACGACAACCAGCATGTGGATGGCGTACAACTGATCGCCTTATGTCATTCTGAAATCGTCGGCTCGATCCAAATTACGTACGCCTTTACGCGCGATCTCGGCCTGGAAGCCGACTTTTTCAGAATGCGGGAATTCGCGGGATCCGATCATCCGGCTCACACCTGCATCGTTTCCCACTTGCTGGTAGACCCGGCCCGGAGAGCCGGAACGCTAGGCCGGGCATTATGTGTCGCTGCCTACCGGCATGCGCTAGGCGAGAACGCGAGAACGGCATTTCTGCGATGCAACGACGCCCTTGTCTATTATTTCTCCTCTCTCGGATTCAAACCGTATATGGGCAGGGCCCGTCACGCCCAGTACGGAGACGTGCTGCCGATGAAGATCGATCTGCAGGACGAAAATTATCTGGCAATGATTCATTCGCCATTTGTTGCCGCCCTGCGCGACTGGAAACGGGCCCGGACGCCGGAAGTGCGCGTCGTGCCCAAAAAGTAGGCTCGTCACTGCGCAGGCAGTCGTCGCGAGCATGGATGTCCCGATTGCGATAGAAGTTCGTGCAAATCCAGTTGTCGGCGAACTGGATGTGCAAAGGGGAAGGCGAGGCCATTACATTGGCAAGCGGCGGCCACGACCGGAACTCTGTTCCTGGCGTTACACTGGCGAACACAGCCGGCCCATGCACGCAGCTTGCGTAACCCGCGCGTATCCTCGCGCCGGAGACCCGGTCGCTCATCACGCGCGAACGCGATGTTTCAAAGATGACTCCGGGCAATAGCCAAAACAACGGAAAAACTCGAGCAGCAAAGATTTATCACATGGCAATGAGTCCACACCGCAGGAAAAGCCGGCTACTCCTCGCCGCAGGCATTCTCTTTCTCGCAGCGAAACCTTCGATCGGACAAGACGATGTCCAGGGCATCACAATTGCCTGTCAGGCATCCCTTAGGGAAATTGTCTTCTGGTGCGTGAACATTGCTCAGGCAGATGGCGCGGTTCCATCGCCGGTCGAGCAGGAAAGCAACTGCCGCGAAGCAAAGCAACGTTCCGACCGGTATTGCTATCCGCTTCAAGTGCCTCAACTGGGTTGCACCTCCGCTTTACAGGAAATGGAAATCTGGTGCGGGGGCAAGGCCACATTCAACCTCACTGATATCGTGAGTTTTTGCAGGCAGAGTCAGCGCAACGTGCGAGTGTTCTGTTACCGGTAAACCACCCCTTAATGGCTATGTCGCGCTGCGCGCAACGGAGTCGGGATACACGCGCTTTAATCCGGCACCAGGGACCGCGCAGCGCACTCACGCCCTGAATTTGGCACTCGGGGAAAGCCTGCCGGGAGCCCGGCGCTCAGGGAATATCCTTGTATACCTGCTCGGAAAACTCGCTCTCGTTACCGGAGTGGTCGACGGCTGTCACCGCGAAATAGTAGCGCCTGCCGCTGGCGAGTCCGGTGATCGTGTGCGACGTCGCGTTTCCTACGTCAATTCCCTGACCTGGAAGCTGCAGATACATCTCCGGGTCCGGACCATAGTACACGCGGTAGCCGCGAAGGTTCGGATAAGGCACGGCATCCCATTCAAGAAATGCCGAGTTGGGACTTGCGGGTGGCTCGTGAATCGTTGTCGCGCCGTTCTCAATGCTGACCCGAGTTGCCGGAATGATCTCCGGTTTCTCATCGCCACACGCCACGAGACACACAGCAAGAACGCCGGATATCAAAACGCAAGCGTGAGACCGCGCTGCGTGCGACGTTACCGGTTTACGAACGGATTCTTGCATCAGGCGATGAATTTGCAACGAGGCATATGTTTGTCCTGCGGCAGTCGCAACTGAACCTGCGCGAAGCGCGCCGTCGCTTCGAGTTGATCCGGCGGCTATCTTTAAAACAAGTCCGCTACCCTATACGCAATCGCTCAAGGAGCAAATCCAGCTCGATGTAAAGAGTAAGCGGGTTCTCGTTCTCAGATGCCGCTGCCATGAACAACTCGGTAATCCTGCTGGACGCGAGAAACCGTGCGCCGAACGGATCATCGAGACCAGCACCCGGTATGAGCACCAGAAACTCCATTTGAGGTGAACGCGGCTGAATCGTGATCACCAGCGCTTCATCGAAGAAATCCAACTCGATCTGGTGGGGAAATTGCCTGCTGATGAGATATGACCTGACCACGCCAGGGTCGAACCGCTGCAGGCTGTCTCCGAGACTCACCGAGGTACGGTGGTGATAGTCCTTGAAATAGGAGGATGCTTCAGGTTTTTGGTCACCTGTGACCGATGACGTTTTGCGAACGTCCTCTCCGGTGACGTATTGACGCACGGAATAATCGCGAATCAGGTTGGCGGACCTGATGAGGTCTCCTATGACCCTTCCGCCTTCAATGACGCCCTTGACCAATTCATGATTAAGGATCGGCGCGAACTCCCCGGCACCCGCAGTTCCATGCGCTTTCGCGGCGACGCTCGCCCCGGCCACCTTTTGGGCCTTGCGGACTTTTCCCAGATCGACAACATCGTCCACTTTACGAACCGCCCCAGCCTCGGAAGACTCTTTAGCCCGGCGGACTCCCTTCACCTCATAAACAACGTCAAGCCTGGGAACTGCTTCTGCGCCAAGGCGTTCTTCCAATCTTCGGATTCCTCCGGACTCGACAATCTCTTCTGCCTTCGGCGCTTGTTCAACCCCAGCCACCTCTTTTACCCTCGGCGCGTCTTCGACCTCGGCAAGCGCTTCGGTACTTGCAGTCACCCCAGCTACCATTTCCTCTCCGGAACCGGTTTCGATTTTTGCACCCGCTTCTTCACTGCCCCCCTCTTCCGGCTCATTCGATATATCTGCTTCATCGGCCTTTTCGGAGGCCCGGGCGTGTTCGTCGGGTCCGGACTTTGGTTGATTGTCAATGATCTGCGCCACTCTCATCCGTATGTAGTGAAACCGTGCACGTCGTTCGTCGCCGGCATTCAACGCCAACGCCTTGGCCCAGAGTCCGGGTTGTCGTTGCTCGCCATCGACCTCTTCAGTAGCCGCAAGATAAAACAACTCGTCACCGGGCCACTCCGGGGGTTCATCGGCAATTGGTTCATCCTCCTGAACCAGTTCCGGAAGAAAATCCTCGTCCCTCGATCCAGGTTCACGCTTGGACGTGCTTTCGTTATCTGACGTCTCAATCCGCCGTACCGAGTAACGGAAGTCGACCAACTGATTCTCTTCGCCGACTCTCGGCTCGATTTCCCGCAACACGAGTCCCAGCGGTTCTTGCGTCGATTCGACGGGGGCAAGCATGAGCACGATGCCGACGGCAAGCAGCGCCAGCAGTCCGAGAACGACAATTAGTTCAACGTCACTCATGCTTTGATTTTTACACTCATTCCAGCGATTAGATGGGTCAATGCCGGCACGTGCAGATTCTCGGTTAATGAATGTTATCAACAAGTGGGCGGCGGAGGCCTCCCTACACTGCGGCGTGGACCCGTTTACACGGCAAAGAAAAGCAAAAAGCACACCCTTGCCCTCAAGCCACTCCCGGAAGAAGTAAAGTCCGACGGCCGGGTGCCCCGGAGCAGCGTTATGCGGCGCAGATTCCGGTCTGAGGCTCGTCTCAAGCAAAGCACATTCGTCGCGCGTGCCGGCAGCCTGCCGGCTTTCCTAGGCTGGCGCCCCTCGCCTGGACGGCATGTCCAGAAGGACACTCCGCCGCGGTGCCTGGCGGAACCGCCTGTCGGCTCCAGAAAGCTCCGGGACATGATAGCCGTCGAGATTCGACGAGGCCATACCCGCACTCCTTCCGCTAGAGGCCCACCCGTAGCTGGAAGAATATGATCGGGACCATCTTCGGATCCACTTTAGGGATGTAGGACACGTTAAGGCCAAATCTTTCATTGCCGATAGTCGCCACCGGCAGCACGCCAGGAAACGGATCGCCGTTCTCGAAGCCCTTGCGTACCATCAGGAAGGCCACCACACCGGCGCCGACGTACAACGAGTTACTGTCTTTTTTCTCTCCGACGTAAAAACGCCGCATTGTTCCTCCGCCAGCATAATAGGAAGGATTGTTGTTCGAATCCTTGAAACCGGATGCGCTAAGGAACGGAACCCATTTTCTGTTCTCGGCGGTGAAGTCGTATTGCAGACCGGCACCCCAATTTTCCTCGTTGAAGTCAACACCCGAGCTGTCATCGAGGTGGAGTGCCTTGCCATTGATCAACAGAGACAATTCACCAGCTTGTGCGGGCACTGCGATCAGCGCACCCAGCGCAGCAGCCAACGCGCTCCAGCGGCGCACATGCGATGCCGCCCTGACTGCTCTGCAAATCGACGAACAGAGAAGTCCGGTCCAACCATACAAATTCTTCACGTCATACATTACTGCATCCTTGTAGCGTGCGACTTATTCGAAGCCAGCGTCATGGCAACGCGCTGTTGCCGAGACCGATGGTCTCTTCACGCCGCCCAACTGAGCCAATGTCAATCGCAATCGCTGTGCCGAAGGACGAATCGAATGCTGCTGTACGTATCGGCAGCGAATTTCGCACCATTCGGTCTCGGAACATCCTGATATTGAGAAGGATTCGCGATGTGTCGCCATCAGACGACAGACATCAATCCAACAGAAACTGAAGCTGATATGTCGTCAGACTGAAGATCATTCGACACGAAGGGGCGAACCTCAAAACCGTTCAAGCTGCACGTATGCAGTTGTTCGATGACTGACGGCGCGTTGCGCCCTAATCTCTGGTATCGGTCGCAGGCAGCTTTGACCTGCCGCTTTGCATATCAATCTGCGCAGCGTGACACGCCGGTCTCGATGCCAGTGACGAAAGCGCCAACGAGACGCTGAAGATGCCTCCAGCGCAGGCAACCAGCGTGCGTGCATTGGCAACCCGAAACAGAATGCGCACGATGGAAACTCTCCGCCACCATTAGCATCTATGACAATGAGGTATGGCGAGGATGCGTAAAGACGGTCTGCTGTTCCGCCGGCAGTCGGGACGGTCAGTTGAAAATCAATCCCGCAATGAGCACACCAACTTCGCTGCGATCGCCTGCGCAACAAATCTGCAACTACTGCGCGCGGCCTTCATAGGAGATTCACCAGGGTGGGGGGAGCCATGGCTTTATCCGCTGGCGGTAATACCTCCTTGCCGTTTGCTCACGAACATCAGAAATGATCCTACATTCTGAATGCCAATCCCTGCGCTGAACGCGGGAAGAATGACGAAGCGGGACTTGTGCGCCGGAGAAATTGAACTTATGCTTCTCACAAACGCAAAACAACAAAGTTCGCACGAAAGAGAGCCGGAAGAAAAGAGCTCGGGTAGCGCTAGCAGAACTGGGTATTAATGCTCGGCGGTTTAGTAGGATAAGTTTCCCGCCGTGCGATTGTCCAAAGGGAGGACATCATGAAACTTTGCAAGCATTCGCTTGCCGCTGGTGTAGTCATTCTGAGTACGGGG
>Ga0209536_100014246_pt1 | contig 11434 bp, 6 predicted proteins | sample DeeMarSeWOR28_12_FD_187461 | JGI IMG/M metagenome (GOLD analysis project Ga0209536, IMG submission 187461) | Marine sediment microbial communities from White Oak River estuary, North Carolina - WOR-2-8_12 (SPAdes) (version 2) | ecosystem: Environmental > Aquatic > Marine > Intertidal zone >... | reverse complement strand
GTTGGACCTCGACCAGATCCGCTTCGGCGTGTCGACCGACACCATCATCAAGGTCGTGAGCGACGGCAACAGCGGCATCGCGAAAGCCGTTGAGACGGTTCCCGACCTGATCATACTCGATGTCATTATGGAAGATTTCGTCGCCGGTTTTCGCGTTGTTAGTGAACTCAGAACCGGTGCGCCTGACTCGACATATTCAAAATATTCCAAAGTTCCCATTCTTATGCTTACAAGTGTTACATCGAAAACAAATGTCAATTTCAGTGAGAAAGTCGGGACCGCACTTTTACCTGTCGACGCCTTTATTGAGAAACCAGTAAAACCCGGGGTACTAATTTCAAAAATTGAAGAATTATTACAACCAGTTGTATAAATGAATTCCCTCCTCAGGTACTCTGGTTTACACGCGTTATCCGCTTCGGTAATCGCAGTGTGAATTTTGCCCACTTTCCGGGTTCAGATTCTGCCCATATGTTTCCGTGGTGATTTTTTATAATTTTTTTTGTGACAAATAATCCCAGGCCGGTACCGGATTTTGTGTTATAATTTTCTGTATTAAAACGGGCAAACTTGGTAAACAAGCCTTTGGCTTCCTCCGGCTTAAATCCGGACCCTTCATTGAAAATTGAAATTTCGTAATCGGTTTCTGTCCCAGCCTCAAGACGTATTTGGATCTGACTACCTCTATTCCCGTATTTAATGGCATTTGAGATTAAATTTTGGAAAACCGATGTTAACAGGTTGGGATCACAGGTTATCTCAATATTATGTGGAATCTCGCAATCGAATTTCATGGAATTGTCCGCCGCCATTTCTGATAATCGTTGGATAGCCGGATCGATTATTGTGTTGCGTAAGGATACTTTCCATAGCTTTAATTTTAGCTCGCCTTCTTCGATCCGGCTTAGATTTAAAAAATTTGCAATGGTAGAATTCAGATAGTCGGCGCTTTTAGCTGAAGATTTGAGAACGGCCTCCTGAGCAGGTGTTAAGGGTCCCAGTAAGTTATCACGCATTGACCCGATGGCAAATACAATTGAAGCCAGTGGTGACTTCAGCTCATGGGTCACAAATCCGAGCATTTCCAGATACGACCGGTTTTTATCATCAGCGCGGGTATAAGCCTCCTGCAGCCGGCGGGATGCTTCCTCCAGCTGTTTACTTCTGATTTCAAGTGATTCTGCCATTGCGTTAAATGAATGGGATAACTCACTAATTTCAATGGTACTACTGATTTCATTCACGCGGATTCCCAGATCCCCACTGGATATTTTTCTGGTTCCTTCTACCAGTTTGAGGATTGGGATACGGATTCTTGTGGAAAAATAGGTGGCTAGTCCCGTTGAAAGTATTAGGGCAAGGACACCAACACCAATAAATTTCAATGTCAAATCAGACTTATAATCAAGATATTTTTTTTCCAGAAGGCCAACATATAGGATACCGATTATCGTACCATCCGGGTTTCTGATGGGATCATAGGCAGAAAGATACCAGTCGTTGACCACAAACGCCCGATCTCCAAATCTTTCCCCGCGCTCCAGTACTGTTGTATATACTTCATCGGATACACGCGTACCAATGGCACGCGTACTGTCCATTTTGATGACGTTTGTCGCGATTCGTGTATCCCAGAGAAAAATGGTCACCGTGCCAAGTGGTTTACCGTCATACATATCCGTATCGAAAACCGCTTTCCGTATCCGGTCAACAAGGTCATATTTCCTGTTGAGTAAAATCCCTCCATAAATTACGCCACACACTTTTTTATCAGATTTAAGTATAGGGACGGCGGTTTCCAGAATCATACCGCGATTTTCAAAAGACCGGTCGGTTGGTCGTGCACGTTCCGTTGAAACAATATGAATATAGGATCGTTCTGCCAGAGATTTACTTTTTAAATACAGATCTTCCTGAGAGATTATCGAGGTACCGGTGATGACCTTTCCGTAAAAAGCGTGTTCAATGACCGGATCAGAGCGAACCTTTCGTTTTGAAAATTGAGCGGAAGGTGCGCCGGCGATAACATACCGGTTGCTGTTGACCAATGATAAAAAATCGAGATTGTATTCTTTTCGTAGTTCCTCGAGTGTATTGCTCAGCTGCCGTTGATCCGGTAGTTCGTTTAAAGCGCAACGAATATTTTCATTTTGGGCGATAAGGCTCACAACCATCTGTAATAAGGCCTTTTCTTCGTTATATGCGGACCAGGCTGAGTTCAGATCCATTTGAACTCTCAGTTTTGCTTCTTTGACGACGGTTTCTGAAATAAAGGATAGGCCCGCATATATGGTGAATGTACCCATTAATGAGACAACCAGGGTATAACCGAGTAATTGAGTTGCGCGTAAACTTAGTCGCACGGGATTTATTCTATATTTTTGTAATTATCTGCGATGCACCAGACAATTCCAGATGGTCTCTTCAAGCAGCTTCCTGTTATTGCCTCCTGAAGCCTTGATTTCAGTTTCTATTGCCGATTCACGTGTTGACCGGTGCTGCTCAAAAATGGTATTCTGGTGTTCTATCTCATCGATCCCAAATATAATCGGCATACTGACGTACTCATGAAACCGGTGGCGGAATGGCTGAACATTTTTATTATGATCAAGATAGCCAATGATAACGTCGTTCAGACTGCGCAGAAGGGTGACAAGTTCTTCCGATGAGAATCCTGCTTCCAGTCGGGATATACCTGATATTTCAAAATAGTTTTGTATCAGTAGTTTGTTATTTGTATGGATAGAGGTCAGAACCAGCCTGAACAATAATTTATAGAACCATAGTAGTTCCGAGGGATTCTTTGATTGAAGGCCCGGATAGCCGTCTGTATTTAAGAGTGTTTGAGTCCGTCCGATAAATCGTTCGATGATTTCGTCCTCGGCTTCGGAAAGGGTTGTGTAGATGCTGAAATCAGGTCTGGCAGCAACTCTCCGCATCGCCACCATATTCTTCATTTGCCAGACATATGGTTCACTTTTCATGCGCTCAACAAGGAATGGTATTCGTGCTTCGATGAGATGGCGCGGATTTGGGGACCATCCAAGGGAACGGCATGTGGCTGAATTTTGGGCAGTCAATTTTTTGTCAATGTAATGGTACATCCAGGGGCGTAAGAATGGTCGCTTGTTGATTAATTTTCCAAAAAAATCCATGATGAAAAGCCCAAAAGCCGCGATGAACCTGGGAATATGAACCGGCGTATGTTCTTTTCCGAAAAATGTGCGTGTCGCCTGTTGAAACAATCTTTCATGGGTGGTGGCACCGGCTGTACTGGCAAGAAAAATCTGACCTGATTGAATTTTATGTGAATTTTGTAACAATATATGGTAAAAAGAGATTATATCGCGAATGTGGATATAAGGAATGGCAGATTGGCCCCTCCCGGCCAGTAACCGTCTTTGCCACGAAAGTCCAAGCCATTTGTCCAGCAGAACATAAAGAGGGGGATACTCACACCAATCACTGTAGATAGCCCCAAAACGTATGATACAAGCCCGATGATTGATCGCATATGTCCTGACCAGCTCTTCACCTTTATGTTTTGAACGGGCATAGATATGATTACCATCCGCCGGCGATGATTCATCAACCGAATTTCCTTCTGATGGGAAAGAGCAGGCGGCCAGTGAGCTGGAAAAGATGAACAACTTCAGATTCAATTTCGCACTTAGTTCCAGAATATAAGATGTACCCAGCACATTTGTTGAATAATATTCAGGATGTTCCTCACCGGCAAATTCATAAAACGCGGCCAGGTGAAGAAAATAATCTGCGCTGCCGGCAGTCTGTATTTCTCGAAGAGCTCTGGTAATACTTGCCTTATCTGATATATCCGCACGAATCCAGGCAATATTCGGATGAACCGGTACATTGCATTCCTGCTGTGACCTCCGGGCAATTGCAAAAATACGATAGTCCTCTTTTAGGTCTTCCAGTAAATTTCGCCCAACAAATCCTGAGGCACCCGTCAAAACAATCGTTTGTATTTTCCTTGGCACTTTTAATGATCCCTAAAACTTACATACCGGCCATATAAATACCAGACAGTTATACCCATAAATGCATCACCAATAGCGGAAAGAAGAAGCACCCAGATTTTATCGATTATAAAAAAATAGCTGAATAAAAATACGGTTGCGATAAGTTTTGCGCTGATGGTCAGCATGACCATACGGCCTTGATGAATAACATCACGGGCAGCCATTGCATAAGCAATACTGAGTACGACATGAAAGACGCCACCCTGGACCGGAAAAAATTTTTCTGTCACATCGCTAAAACCGATAAAAACAAAAATTTTGGAAGGTGTGGTAATCAGTGCTATCCCAACCAAAAACGAATGCAGGGCTACCAACCAGAGAAACAGCGTCAACCATCGCAATAACTGACTTTTCCCCGGAAAAGAATCCATTCAATCTTTGTGATTTATTTAACAATATATTAGTGTATCTTGTTCATAAATACAAGTAATTTCTGTAATTTTTCGCTATGTTTCGCCGGTAATTTAACTCAGCGGGAGAGAACTAGGGTGGTGGACAATATTTTTCGGATGGATTCAAGATATCCGATAAATTCCTTGTATGAAGATGGGATAATTTCCTGTGCCGGTGTTGTCAGGGTGATACCTATATGAAGGTTCTTCTCTCTGGTTTCCCAGGATAGCAGACATGAACCAAAGACCGTGTCCTCTCTTATAGAATTTTTATCCCTGACCGGATACCAATTGTCCGGCAGATCTATGAACAGATCAATGGTAGATTTCCGCGGAATCTGGATCCGTACCGGGTGAAGCCTTTTTTTACTCTGAAAAAGCGTGTGTAAATTCTCATTAACGGTTATTCCCGGCTCGATGATCATCATCCCCTGAATTACCCTCGCGAATCCGTTGTTCCGGAAGTTAAACATAATTCTGAGAGGTGCATCGGGATTTTCCAGATCTTCGATGTGAAAACTGTCAACGCTAGCTCCCGGGCTGAGCTCCTCCAGGTAGATCTCAAGCCATTCCAACTGATCAGAAGGTGATAATGCGCGAATCTGGTGACGAAGCTCATTGGCGATTATTCCCTTATAGGTAACCTCAGCATCTATTATGGCTGCGCCATTTGCATCCAAATCGACATCCCATGCCATGACCGTAGAATTATCAGAAGTGTCGCTCGATGGTGTCTGCACTATTTTACCATTGCCCTCCGGTGTGATCAGCAAAACTGGTACATCCTGGTCATACCAGGGCAGGGCACCGAATCCACAGGACTTGTCGGTAGCATCCATCCAAAGCCCGCTCTCCCCTGTAAAGGGTGCATAAGCGATAACATGGTTAAATTGGGTCGCAGCAGGCAGGGTAGTGTCCGGAATTCCATTTTGTCTTGTGCTGATAAGCGCTTGATATACAGGAATATCAATCTCATCGGCCAGCGCGCAGAGTAATGTCGTCATATCCTTACAGTCTCCGTAACGTCCGTACAAGACCTCCTCTGCGGGGCTGGGTTGGTAGCCACCTATCCCGACTTCAACTGCAATATATCTTACTTTATCGCGGGTCCACTCAAAGATCGCACGAAGTTTTTCCCTGTCATTGACAAGATGTGCGGTAAGTGAATCGGCTAATTCTCCGAGTTCACCACGTTTATCCATGTTCTCTTTGACCAGCTTGTAGTACCAGCTGGAAAGTTCCGCCCAGGAAGAGATACCAAAAGGCGCGATGGTCAGGCGTGTTCCGGTCTCGGTCAACGGGGGCATAAAAACTTCCGATTTTATCCCGGGGAGCGGGCCGGCTTCCCAAATCATCGACTGCTTAAATCCGGCCGGTAAATTGGAAATCGTTGGCTCTGGCACGTCGCCGTGCATCCGGTAATCTATCTCCCAATCAGATTGTTTGAGCAGCTTAAATCTTGATTTTACTACCGGAAGTTCACTCTGGAAACGCCAGTGACTTCCATAGGTGCGACTATTGATCGTTACCTGATAACGATATTCGATAATACTGCCCTCAGTAATTGCGGGAAGCGTAAATATCTTTGCCCGCTGGTCTGAATAGAAGACAAAATTAGGATAGAGATTAACATCATAAATTTTATCCGGATTCAAAACCGTGATTCTGCCATCTGGACCAATGGTTCGCGCCTCAATTTCATCCACTTCCGAATTTGTCCCATAGGGGACCGCAATATTTGCATAGCGGAATCCCCTTGAGTTGAAAATTTTGATGATGGTATGCCGCTCGTAGATGCTGAAAGCCGTTTCTGAGAGGGTGCGGACCTCAACGGAACCTTCATCCAGCAGAATTACCGCCGATGCTCCGGGATAATCTGCTTCAGTAGGTAAATTCGCATTGTCAACATCGGGCCAGTTCACACGCCATGCCCATTCACTTCCGGAACAGCTATACAGATAAACAGCTGCCAGTAGTGTGAATACCAAAAAATTGTCCGCTGATATTTTTTTCCGTAATCTCATGATCGCTTTAAAAACCGTATTGCAAAAAGGTAACCTGGATCTTAAAAAAAAATACATCAGTAATCTAAAAGATTAAAGATTAGAAATTAGTATCTTTAAAATTCTAATTCCCAATCCCTGATCCCGATTATTCCGGCTTTATATTTTTTATCATTCGCAGTGCACGCCGATAATCCTCTGGTGTATTGATGTTGAGGAATATCTGCTTTACCTCCGATTCTGAATAGAAAGTAAGCATATCTACATAATTAATATTCAACTCCTGCCAGAATCCTTTCAGCATAAAAGTACCGGATTCGATTGCTATGTTTATAGCATTCAGGCATCTCTTATGGTAAAAACAGACCAGTGGCTCAGAATTCCCGCGCCAGGTCGGTACAATTATATCGAAACTGTCGGCTTGCTGCCACAGGATCTTGATCAGGTCACCGGTTATGAATGGTAAATCACAGCCGGTTAAAAAGCAAAACGGATATTCCGCATAATTCAGTGCTGTCGCAAGTCCACCCAGCGGTCCGATATCAGGCCACAGATCGGGAAAAACAACCGCATCTTCAATAAATTCCTTTTTTTCAGGACCACTGACGAAAAACACCTGCGAGAAGATACCTTTCAGTAAATGGTATACCTGAATACTGACCTGATGATCATTAAGTCGCAGAAATGTTTTGTCTTGTCCAAATCGTTTGCTCTTTCCGCCGGTCAGTATGGCGGCAGAAGCTGCTATTTTATCCATTTATGATCCGCTTTTCAAATAAGATAAGGTCAAAAAGGTGATGGAATCAAATATTGCATTTAAACGGAATTTATCGTTGAAATAGCCCGTTTCGCGTATTAAATATGAATCTGATAAATACAATTTCGGAATTTCAATTAATGAAGGTGGACCATTTTTTTTGTATATTTGAAAAGGCCAGATTTTAGAAAAAAAGCAGGTATATACAGCGGAAAATATCGCGATTTTGACATTACTTTTTCAAAGATTTATATCTCAATCTTGTGAAACATATAATAGTGCTTTTCGTACTAGTTTGTGACCTGACTTTACGCCGGAAAATTTAATTATTCTATTTAGGAGAAAACATGTATATAACACGCTTAATAACAAGCATAATCGCTCTTGTATTGGTCACCGGTCTGATGATTGCATGTGGTAACGGATCAGCTGGTAATTCTGATGGGGATGAGGATAAAACCAAAGGTGATTCGGGTGCTGTCGCGACGGATTCAACCAAGGCACAGGCGGACAGCGGAGCGAAAGCTGAGGATAAAAAGCCCGGCCAATCTATTGAAGCAGTCCCGGTAGAAGTCACCGCGATAAAAAAAGGGACAATATCCGATTACATTCTGCTCAGCGCAAATCTCGAGACCGAGAAGATGACCGATATTTATTCGCGGGTTCAGGGTCTGGTGGAACAGATCAATGTGGAAGAAGGCGATAAAGTTAAAAAGAATCAAATCCTTGCTAAACTGGAAGCTAATGAATACGAGCTGGCCGAGCAGCGGGCAGAACTAAATTATCTCAAGCAGGAATCAGATTTTAAAAGACTTCAGGAAATGTATGCGAAGGATCTGCTCAGTAAGGAAGAGTTCGAGCAGGCAAAATTTGCTACGGAAGGTCTCAAGGTAGATTGGGAGCAGGCCAAGTTAAATCTGAGCTATACACGCATTACTTCGCCGATCGAGGGGGTTGTTGGAGACAGATTGATCAAGTTAGGCGATCGGATAAATCCCACGGATAAACTTTTTACGGTAATCAATACCGAAGAAATGATCGCTGTGGTCTATGCACCCGAGAAGGAACTGGGGATCATCCAAAAAAAACAACCAGCCTATATTTCATCGGATAATATTAAAGGTGAAAGATTTACAGGCTGGATCAAACGGGTAAGCCCGGTTGTCGATCCGCAGAGTGGTACTTTTAAAGTAACGATCGGGGTGCGGAATGAAAAAGATAAATTGCGTTCGGGGATGTTTATAAATGCCCATATTGTGACAGCAACCCATGAGGATGCGATATTGATCCCAAAAACAGCGATCGTCTATGAGAATGAGGCAATGAATGTATATGTCGTTCGGGATAGTATCGCCCATAAGATTAAACTTGATGTGGGCTTTCAGGATCACGAAAAAGTTGAAGCCCTTTCGGATATTCAAGAAGGGGATAAGGTAATCGTAGTGGGTCAGGCGGGGCTGAAGGATAAAACGAAGGTTGTTATTGTCAGTGAGCGCGAAAATATATTCGCTATCCGCAGGGATGCAATTTATCAGAACGAATCGTGACAAAACAATTCAACCACGGAAGAAGAGTCGGATAATATATGGAATCAAATTCAAATATCAGAGCAGGTGAATTTTTCAAATTTACGACGACCAGGCCAGTTGCAATCCTGATGGTGGTCATAGGTGTATTTGTATTCGGATTAATCTCATACCAGCAGTTGCCGCTTAATCTTATGCCCGATATCTCGTATCCTTCCCTTACTGTTAGAACGGAGTATGCCGGTACTGCGCCGGAAGAGGTCGAAACGACCATTTCCAGACCGATCGAGCAAGCACTTGGTGTGGTCGATAATCTGGTGAGTATTACCTCCGTATCAAAATCCGGTCAGTCCGATATCATCCTGGAATTCAACTGGAATACCGATATGAATCAGGCGACTGCCGATCTTCGGGAGAAACTGGACCAGGTATTTTTACCCGAAGAAGTAAAACGTCCGCTGATCCTCAGATATGATCCTTCTCTGGATCCAATACTCCGTCTCGGTCTGTTTGGTGAACGATCACTTTTCTATCTTCGCTATCTGGCGGAAGAAGATCTGAAACGAAAACTGGAAACGATAGAAGGTGTTGCAGCCGTAAAAGTAAAAGGTGGTCTCGAAGAAGAAATCCGTGTTGAACTTAATGAGCAGCAACTCACGCTGATTGGCATAAATATTCAACAGGTAAAAAACCGGCTTGCTCAGGAAAATATCAACCTGGCCGGGGGGAATCTGAAGGAAGGTCAAACTGAGTATCTGGTCCGGACGCTGAATGAATTCAAGGAAGTGGAAGAGATCTCCAATCTGGTGATCGGGACCTGGAATGACAAAGAGATCAAAATACGTGATGTGGGTAAGGTGAAACGTACCAATAAAGAACGGGAAATCGTAACACGTATTAATGGGGAAGAAAGTGTTGAGATTGAAATTTATAAGGAAGCGGATGCGAATATTGTAAATGTTGCCAAAAGAGTAACTGATGCGGTTTTCGGAACTCCGGAACAACAGGCGTATGTAAAGGCACTGGAAGCCCGGAAAAAGGAAGGTGCGGAAGACAAGGAGAAGGAGAAAAAGCCTGCCGGCCCCGGTGGCAGCGGACCTGGTCTGGAAGAAAAGATCATGACCGGTTTTATAGCCTATAATCTTCCCGATGGCGTCGATATCGATAAACTCTCAGACCAGTCGATCTTTATCAAGAATGCTGTGGATGAAGTAAAATCCACTGCCATCATAGGAGGTATTCTTGCGATCATTATTCTGTTTATTTTTCTCAGAAATCTAACCGCCACAATAATCGTTGGCCTGTCCATCCCGATCTCGGTCATTTCGACTTTCGCACCAATGAAAGTGTTTGAAGTATCTCTCAACATTATGTCACTGGGCGGGCTGGCGCTCGGAATCGGGATGCTGGTTGACAACTCGATCGTGGTGCTTGAGAGTATCGCACGATGTCGCGAAGAAGGGGACGACCTGATAACAGCGACCGTGCGTGGTGTAGGAGAGGTCGGCAGTGCGGTCTTCGCTTCCACCCTGACCACCATCGCCGTGTTCTTTCCGATCGTCTTCGTCGAAGGTGTCGCCGGACAGGTTTTCGGTGATATGGCACTGACGGTTGTCTTTTCGTTACTGGCATCCCTGGCTGTGGCATTATTTCTGATCCCGATGCTCATGTCACGGCAGACATCGCAATTTATCGCAGGTGCTCAGATCGGTGATTTTCTAAAACAAAATATCCTTAGTTTCGGCGCACAGGCCAAAGCGGAAATATTATTTACCGATGAAGGTGATCATGTCAGTGGCGGACGATTCATGGACGGGATCAAGATCATTGGCAATACAATCTGGACAATGGTTATAAACGGCTTGAAACTGTTGGCTGCCCTGATGGTTACACTGGTGAAGTTTATCAGTCTGCCTTTCACCCTTTTTGTAATGCCCGTATTCGCGTTATTGAGGTTGTTCAAAATTATTAAATTCAGGATCAGCAAAGTAATTATCACCTATGCCGAAAATCCGGACTTCTTGTTTATCCGTTTCATCAAGGATGTATGGCCCGGTTATCTGATCAATAAGTCCCTGCCATCATTTTATGATGACCTGAAAAAACTTGTATCCTGGTTTAAAGAACGTAAAGTCCTTCGAATTCTTATCTCACCGGCCTTATTACTGTTCATGGTGATTAAATATATATTTCAAATTCTCACTGAAATGAGTTTCCGTATCATTCATATTTTTTTCACGACGTTCTCCCTTTTGATCAAAGGATTCATCATTATATTTAAAATTATTTTTACCAGGCCGGTCGATTTGATCTTTGACGGATTTAATTATTTGTATGGCAGGCTCGATCAATTGTATCCAAAACTTTTAACCTGGTCTTTAGAGCACAAAACACGCGTTATAGCCGGCCTGGTTGGAATTTTTGCCTTTACGGTCTTTGTTATTGGCCCTAATATCGGGAGTGATCTGATTCCGGAGGTTCATCAGGGAGAATTCAATGTGGAACTCACTCTTCCTGTCGGAACGCCGGCTGAGCGCACTGATGAAAGGGTTCGGCCGATACAGGAGTTTATAGAGAATCTAGACGGTGTCAGAAAGGTTGCGTCGGTGATCGGAATCGACAAGAAAGAATCGACCAATACAGATGAAGGTGAACACACGGCCAAACTGACGGTAAGTCTGAACAGGGTCGGTAACGTGCAGGCCGCCGAGGA
>Ga0209536_100014244_pt1 | contig 11435 bp, 8 predicted proteins | sample DeeMarSeWOR28_12_FD_187461 | JGI IMG/M metagenome (GOLD analysis project Ga0209536, IMG submission 187461) | Marine sediment microbial communities from White Oak River estuary, North Carolina - WOR-2-8_12 (SPAdes) (version 2) | ecosystem: Environmental > Aquatic > Marine > Intertidal zone >... | reverse complement strand
ACTTTCATACGCCTCTTGGAGCAGATGCCTGCCCCCTGCCCCGCTGAGCGCCCGGGAAAGACGGATTTCGCCCTCGTCGGCCGCCACCACGAAAAGCTCGATGGTATCGCCTTTTTGGTAGGGCATTTCCCCGTTCTCATCGAGTAGTTCTTTGAGGTCGACCACTCCGTCAATCTTCGTACCGGTGTCCACAAATAGTTCATCTTTGCCAATATCGATGACTTTTCCCTTGATTTTTTCGCCTATCCGAATATTCTCTCCGGATTGGACACTGTATCGATCAATGAGATCTGCAAAGTCCTCATCCGGAGTTGCGTTGCCGTCAGATTTTTCTTCCATGATATAGTTGTCCCTGGTAAAGGCTGTTTTCAGATCTACCTGATTGCCGATGACCGCCGACAGCAGTCCTGCCGATCTGATTCTCAGACTATTTCGAAAACTCGATATGTGAAGGTTCAAGGGGGTAGCTGCGCATGATTTCCTTTGAACCATCTCGAATCTCTGGCCATTGAACAAGACAATAAAGCACTTGGAGATAATAATGTCAAAAGAACTCAGTTATGCGAATTGGAAAAATGAATATCAATCAGTTTTGAGCTGTTTTTCGGATAAGACCATCATGCTTGCTTACTCCGGCGGTAAAGACTCTTCGGCGGCTTTGAACCTGATGAAGCAGGCCCAACAAGAATTTGGTTTCCACATGGAGGTTCACGGGGTCGTTTTCCCGAATCATGTCCTCACCGGAGATGAGCAAGGACGATTGAAGCAGTACTGGCGGAAAAAGGAAATTGAGATCCATTGGCATGAATCTTCGATCGTCGAACAAGAATTGGCAAACGCCGTTACCAACGGGGAAATCCCCTGTCGCGTCTGCAACAAAGCAAAGAAAAAGGTGTTGATCAATTACTTTAAGGAAACGCATTCAAATTTCGAGTCGATCGTACTCGTCATGAGCTATTCCCTGTGGGATCTGGTCAGTGCAACAATAGAACACATCCTGGGCTCCATTTATTCTGCCGATGGCCTCAACAATGCCGACACGCGGCTCCGCTTGAAAAACAGGTTCAATGAGACCTCCCAGCGGTTTTATTCTCTGCTCACCCTGAAGGATGGATTAACGATATTCAAACCGTTGATCAACTATAATGACCAGCACATTCTCGATTATCTCTCCACCCATCAAATTCCTATCGTCGCCAATTCATGCCAGTACAAAGAATATCGGCCGAAAAGATGGTTCGCAAACTACTATCATAATGCCGGTTTGCAATTCGATATCGAAAATGTCCGCACCTTCGCACGAAACGCCTTGGCGGTACCCGACATTTCTTTCTACGAAAATATTGAGGCCGGCAATTACTTTAGAAACATTATTTGATCTTTATTGCTTCGAGACGAGGCATACTTTCGAAAGGGCCACCATACTCCATGGATCAAAAGCGCTGCTGCTACATAATGGAAAGCGAAGACGAATCTATGCGCCTGGACCTGAAAACCGATCCAGCGACAATAAAAAGACTGGCGCGTTGGGCAGGTTTGAAGTCCGGTATGCGCGTAGCTGATTTGGGATGCGGTCCTGGTAAGACATCCTTCTATCTGAATGAAATTGCCCAGCCGAACGGTTCAACAGTCGGGGTCGATATTTCGAAACAGAGGGTGGATTATGCCACGTCTCACTACCAGTGCGATGGACTGAGATTTGTAGAGGGAGACATTCGAAAACCGTTGAATTCGCTGGGCACTTTCGATTTCATCTGGATTCGCTTTGTTCTCGAGCACTACAAATCCAGCTCCTTCGAAATCGTTGAGAACTCCATTTCTCTTCTAAGCTCTGGCGGAATCGCATGTCTCATCGATCTGGACCACAACTGCCTGAATCACTATGGGCTCCCGGCTCGTTTGGAGAAAGCTCTGTTTGGAATAATGAATGACCTACGAACACACTCGGATTTTGATCCGTATTCAGGACGGAAACTTTTCTCTTTCCTTCATGACCTGAATTTTGTCGACATAGACGTTACACTTGAGCCACATCATCTAATCTTCGGTGAACTTTCCGATGTTGATGCATATAACTGGGGTAAAAAATTGGAAATCGCGGGCAAACAATCAGGTTATTCTTTTGAAGAATACGAGGCTGGCTACGATGGTTTTTTGGCAGAGTTCCATAATTTTTTTTCCAGTCCGCGACGTTTTACCTACACGCCCGTCATATGTGTGCGGGGCAGCAAGACGCAGTAGCATGTGAAATGACTTCCGCGCTAACTTACTCGCATCATTGAGGAGCGGAAATCCGGCTCTCCGGCATGGGTTTTTGCATAGTAGCGCAGAAAGGCGTTAACAATATTCGGGTCGAATGTCTTTCCGGATTCGGTTTGCAGCATTTCAAAGGCTTTGATTAACGGAATCGGCCCTCTGTAATGACGGCGAGCCGTGATTGCTTCAAAAAAATCCGCCACGGCAATGATCTTGGCCCCCAGCGGTATGGCGTCACCTTTCAGCCCGTCCGGGTAACCGCTTCCGTCTATTTTCTCATGGTGACTTCCGGCAATATTGGGAACCTCTTTATATATACCTTCGAAATTAATCTGCTGTAAAATTCTTGACGTCTTTACTGCATGCGTTTTAACGACTTCATATTCTTCCGAAGTCAGTTTCCCCGGCTTTTTCAGAATGGTATCCGGTATCCCTATTTTCCCGTAGTCATGGAGCAGGGCAGCGACTCGTATCATATCCTGGTACTCTTTTGACAAATCCATTTCAGCGCATATTCCTACTGCGTATTCCGTAACCTTTTCTGAATGCCCGGAAGTCATTGGGTCCCTGGCATCGATACTTGCAGCGAGAGCATGCAGAATGGACTTGAATTGCCGTTCTCTACTTTCAATCAGTTCCGCGTTGCGAATACTTACACCCAAAACCGAAGCAATACCGACCAGCAGGCTCATATCACTTTGCACCAGCGGTCTTTTCGATCTCAGGTTGTCCACTGCGAGGATACCCATCGGCTTACCGTCGCAGACGATCGGGCAACAAATAAACGATTGGGTACCCAGCTTTTTCGCAAAGTTCAGACTACGCAGAGACAGATCGCCGACAATTTCGCCGATATCGTTGATCAGAAATGGCCGCTGCTCGCGAAAAGAGACGACAAACACACCCCGTGACCGCTCCTTGTCCAGCCGGAATGCATAGTTGTTTAACAGTTTAAGCTGTTCTTCGGAATAACCGTATCCAGCACGAAATAAAAGCCGCTTCTGTTCATTGTCGGCCAGCAGAATCATGCAACGGTCATAATCAAGTCGCCTTTTGAATATCTGGACCACACTGAACAGGATGTCACGACTGCTGGTCTGTTTGCTGATCGCCAGACCGATTTCATTGGTCAATAGCGCATTGTTGTAATTGATGTTGATCTGTTCAACAAGATCGTCAGTAGATTGCTGGAGGTTTCCAAGGCTCGATTTGAGATCGTTTTTTTCCATGTTGTCTATTAACATGGTAAGCAGCAAGGTGATTACCAGCGAACAGGGCAACAGGATGCTGAGAGAAAAATGCAGATGGTTGATGCTCATTCCAACCGTTAGTAGAAAAAGCGCGACGGCAGAGTAATTTCGAATTCGCTTTAGCGCGTCGAAAATCGATTTTTCCCAGGAGATAATGTATCGACAGACGTCACCTCCGTGAAATAAGCAGACTGGATGTTCGATTTGCGGAAGCTTGTACCCGAATAAAAGGGCCACCGATTCCAGGTACCCCTTGCGGTTCTCACACTGGAAGGGTTGTTCTTGGACGTTTTGACGCGGGGTAACGGTAATTTCGACTTTGTTGGAGGCCAATCGTTTGGTTTCAAACGTTGTAGAGCGTGTGAAATTGGCGGAACCTTTTCCGATCATTTCATAAGCGGTAGCGAGCCCGGCGATACCCAGAACCCATTGTCGCATTGCGCCCAGCGCTTCCGGCGATACTGAATACTGACCCGCCTCCCTGGCGATATTCCTGTTCTGGGTCAGCTGGGCGAGCATTTCTTGAAAGCGGTTGATCTGGTCCTGGGTGAACCAGTGGCCCTGATCGGCAACCTCGTATGGCTCCATGCCGGCATGGCGCAGAAGCTTTTTGATGTCGATGAAATTGTACTTCTTTTTGATGAGCTTGATATAATTATCGATGATTCGACTGTTGTAAAGCGGACGGTTGGATAGGGTCTTTGGCACGCTCATGGCATGCTGTCCAAACGTATCTGAGTTTTGGTTAAACATATCGCATCAGTCGTTCGATGTAGCGAAAATAGTCGTCAATATGATGGATATTCATGACCCACATATTGTAGATTTTTTCGCAGGGAAGTTGCAGGCCCTTGGCGAACGTCGCGGGATAAATCAGAAACGTCAATTCTTCCATGCTCAGATTTGAAGCAAGCTCAGCGACCACGCTGTAGAAAAGCGCCTTGGTCAGCCCCTCTGGATCTATAACCAGAAAACTGACTGCATTGGTCAGGCTTGAAAGGTTCAGCCCGATATCGGATATGTTAACTACTACTACCGCTTTCACTCGGCCATTGTGTTTTAGCGCAAAAAGCCGCTTATCTCTGATGAAACCGAGCTCGCTATATTCCTGTGCCAGTTCAATTTCAGGGTTGCTGTCCGGTTCGATATTTAGCGCCTTGAGCATCAGTCCCCCGGACATGTGTTCATAGAAACATTCCAGGTCCATCAAATCTTCCCGGCTGACGTTCGTCAATTCCCAATCGGAAGGGAGTTTTGCAGGGTCATTGAGGTTCGCCGCAAGATGCAGATAGGCAAATGGATCGCAGGAACTGCGCTTCTTATTCCCTATTGAACGGGTCGCTCCGCCGAAAACACGGCTGGGGAATTTGTTGTCAGGTCGGTAGTAAAAAACAACGTAGTCCAGGTGGATTGAATTGAGTCGGTAGGATTCGTTGATGAAATTGCCGATCTGTTTTAACACGATCAACCCGGCTCTGTTCAACGCAGACTTTCTGGCCGCATGGTGGTGAATCAGCCAAGTGTTTTCATAAAACCGCACCATGGCCATATGACCCAACATCCGTCCTTTTTCCTGATAAATGAAGTGCCGGGCGATGTTGTTGTTGCCAGAATACAGTCTGCGATAGGTTTCTTTGATCCGGCTTTTGTTGGCCTCGATGTAGGCATATTTTTCCGGATAGATAAATCCGGTTTCAAAGAAAAAGTCCCACAGCTCGTCCGGATCGACATCGTTGCATACGTACGCATACCGGTTATCGGCCTGGTGAAGCATCGACAAGAGTTTGACGTTCTCGGCCTGGGCCATGTCGAGAATGGCCAGACCGCATTTTACCCAGGTGCCACGGTGCCCTGCGTCAAAAACATTGCGGTAAACCACCTGCGCTTTACATTCGATCGAAAAATGTTCTCCGAATCGCAGCGAGAGTCCGGATATGATCATCCCTGTCATCAAAACCGCACTGTGCTCGGCCTCTTCCACAGAAAAACCGGATCCGGAGAGATCGAGAACCTTTAGCGAAACCAGTCTTTTGGTAAGCGGATGATGGCAGTAAATATTTGGAGACGGATTCAGTTCCTGGCGGGCACTTCGAAATTCTTTGTGTTTAAATCTTTGTATATGCTGTTTAATGGGTTCAAGCACATATGTGTGGTTATTATGTCCGTGCCCGTGTCTGACAATACGGCATTCTCCGGTAAAAATGGTTTCCGTATCATTGGACATGATGACGCTCACCAAGGCATCCGGGTTTATTAATCGAGATGACGAGTCATCCTCCGTCTCCAGTTTCACCCGGAAGGAGATCGCATTAAAATCTAGTAAGCGTGCTTGGAACAAGGAGGCATTCTGGATGACCTGGGCTTTCACATCCTGGCAAAGGTGACGAACCACTTTGCGAGAGCAGACTTCTGTGCAGACCTCCGGAAGCTTGAATTCAGCACACTCGTCGTCCAGCCGGAACAGTTTTGCGTGAACTTGAAGCAACTGCTGGCCGTCCGGAACGAGCAGACAATCAAACTGGTAATTTCGCGACAACGTTCTCAGGCTGTCTGCATCCACCCAAAAGCAGGCCAGATTTTCGTTCTGGCAAGGCTTTGGCTTGGCTTTTATGCGAATGGATCGATCGTACAGGGCGTGTTTAAAAGCGATCAGAACGGTGCGGTCTTGAAAATTAATGTGGTTTAGCTTGTTGATCAGAGAACGAAGTTTTACCTGCTGGTGCGTTTCCTGCTGCAGGTCCCGGGCGGCACGTCGATTGGGGGGCGCAATGGTTTTTTTTTCTTCTCTGCGGCGGTCCGCTTTGGGATGCACTAATGATAGTTTCTGCCGGCTGCCGTTCATGTTGACATCTCTTCTTCAGATGCGAGGTCCGTTGCAGCTCTCCATAGAAAAACAGTTGGTGCAATCCGAAGGCAATTCCGCGATGCGGTCAACCAGACACATTCCATGACCCGCCGTCCGGCCAGGTGAGACATACCCTGGGGGGAATCAGATCTGGTGAAAACGACGCTGGGTGCCTCGATTCCTGATATTGTATATTGCAGACTTTATGGAACGTCTGACTGCAGCCACCTTCTGGGCGACGTGAGAAACTTTGATTGCCAGGGAAGAAAATCGCTTTTCAGTGCTTGTGAAAGATAGGCCCGAACTGCACTGACGGCAAAAAAGATGCGCGATTCTACCACAATTGAAATGGGGTTACAAGTTGGTAGTTTCAAAAATTTCAAATATTTTTGGCCCCCTACATTTGCTGCCCGCTCTCCGCACAACCCACAATATGTTGCATTGTATAATAGATTACGCACTACAAATGATTGACAAATGTACTGCTTGCGGCACGCTTTCTTATACTGACGCAAGCCATGCCGGTTTTGCATCCATCCCGTGCTCTCTTTCCTGAAATAAAAAATCTGCCGGTTGCATTCCGAATGTTTGGATTTATCTTTCTGAACAGATTTCATTTCCGTCAAGTTGCAAGGAGCATGGGAAAACAGATGGGCAATCAAATCAAAACTACGATTCTTCTTGCCGTGCTCACCGCTTTTATCGTCTGGATCGGTCAACTACTGGGGGGACGGCAGGGCATGATCATCGCGTTGATCTTTGCCGCCGGCATGAACTTTTTCAGCTACTGGTACTCTGACAAGATCGTCCTGCGCATGTACCGGGCGCGGGAGGCTACGCCGCAGCAGGCGCCGGAGATCTACCGCATGGTCGCCGAGCTTACCCAACGCGCAGGCCTGCCGATGCCAAAAGTGTTCGTGATTCCGGACGAAACGCCCAATGCCTTTGCTACCGGGCGCAATCCGCAGCATGCCGTAGTGGCTGTCACCGAAGGATTGCTTCGAATCATGAATCGCGAAGAGGTGATGGGGGTGCTGGCTCACGAGTTGGCCCATGTGAAAAACCGCGACATCCTTATCGGTTCGATCGCTGCCACAATGGCAGGTGCCATCATGATGCTGGCCAGCATGGCCCGCTGGTCCGCTTTTTTAGGGGGCGGGCGCGACAATGAGGAAGGGGGCGGTCTCGGGGTTGTCGGACTGGTTGCCATGTCTGTTCTGGCGCCGCTGGCTGCCATGATCATTCAGATGGCCATCTCCCGATCGCGGGAATATCTGGCCGATGCCACCGGCGCAGCCATTTGTGGTCAGTCGGAGTGGCTGGCGCGAGCGCTGGAGAAACTGGGCGCTCATTCCGGCCGCATGCCGATGAATGCCAATCCGTCTACGGCACACATGCTCATTGTCAACCCGCTTGCGGGAAAAAGCCTCATGAGCTGGTTTTCCACCCATCCTCCCCTGCAAGAAAGGATTGCCCGCCTGAGAGGAACCCGTGTCTCCGGTCCGCCGGTCAAAAGCACTGCTTCCGCCAGCGGTCGCGATCAGGCCCGTGCAACCTGGGATCGGCTGTCAAAATAACGGTCCGGACGGCTGTCGCCCGGACCTTCCGGGCCACGCGCAGGCTTGTGCGCTGCGGATCGTCTACGGTTGCTTGTCTGACCGGGGCGGGCCAAGCGGTTCGGCCGCCTCCTTGCCATGCCCCTGCCGAGGATTTGCCGATTCCGTCCGCAAAGACCGGCACACGCCGCAGCGCTCATCACTGCAAAATTGACAGCTGAAGCAGTCGGGGCAGGGATGTTTACAGGGAAACCGGCACGTTTTTCCCGGTACATATACCCTGCCGGTCACACCGGGTAAGGTAACAAACGGCATCGTTTCCTGGCTCCCGTATTACTTTTATCTTGCGGTCACCGTGTCGACCATGGCGCCGATGACGGCACACTGCAGCCCAAAGGGCAGATAACCCGCATATCCGAGAATCGGCATTTCGAAAACCTTGAAACGGTCGACGAAGGGTATGTGGTATACCCATTGGGCCAAGCTGTAAAAATTCCACATCTCCCAGAAAAATCCGCAAATCAGAGCCGCCCCGGCACAGGCCGTCACCATTCGCCAGTCTCCCCGGCCGATCGGATCCAAGATGTGTTCTTCGCCCAGCACGGCCTGCTGGGAGACGAGAATCAGCAGCGGCGAAACCCACAGCAGGGGAAACAATCGGTCGGGCCATATGCCGATTCCGGTCAATCCCGCCGATGCCGCCAGCAGGGCACCTGTTGCCAGCATCCGCGGGTGGCGGAATTTCAGGCGATGATAGGAGTGGAATCCGGCCTCGATCCAGCGGCTCTCCAGCAGCAGGTCGCGGGTACCCAGCACGGCCGGCAGCACCGTGGAAAATGAAATCGTTGCGTACAGCAGGTATTCCCCCGGCCCGAAGGAAGTCCCCTGGTATTGCCAGTTTTGAACGAACCGATTCAGGTACTCGAAAAACCACCAGAACAGGGCACTGGTCGGAAACAGCAACAGCAGATAACCGGGCCGGTCTGTCAGCATGCAACGGCCGCATGCACGGAATTTCAGGGCATTGATTACCAGGATGTAAGAGAGCCACAGGGGGGTGAATGTGTGCGCCTGCAAACTGGCAAACCAGTTGAAGCGGGTCCAGGCCAGCACCCAGAAGACGATACCGCTTGCTGCCCCTAGCCAGCCCCACCATGGAAGGCCGCCAACCGATTTGCGGAGACGCTGCGACCCCAATTGTCTCCCAGCCCGAAGGCCGGTGGCCAACAGTGGCACGGTAACCAGCAGAATGAATGCCAGGTAGGCGAAAAAAGCCGGCCAGGAAAACGCAGCGTGCTGCACGTAAATGGCTTCGGGTGGAAACTGCAGGTAGCGCTCGATCGGCAGACCGGCCATCCACACGCCGAGCAGCGGCAGGCCGAGCAACATCAACGCGAGCGCCGTCAACTTGAAGAAAAACTTCATGGAATTTTCAGGTCAGGAAACATCCCGCATCAGTTCCGGCGGCAGTTCACAGACTTCTTCGGTTCCCTTGCGGGTCTCCACGAAATGCGCTGCGGCAAGGGCAGCGGTGGCACCGTCTGCGGCAGCGATGACAATCTGGCGGGCATACTTTTCCCGCAGGTCCCCGATCACGAAAATCCCCGGTGTGCCGGTCTGGCATTTTTCATCGGTGATCACATAACCGTTGGCATTCATCTTGGTACCGGCCGGCACCAGCTGGTTGTTGGGATCGAAACCGATGAATATGAAGACCCCGTCGGTGGCCAGCTCTCGCTTCTCACCGGTTTGAACATCTTTGAGATCCACGGACTGCACGCCGCCCTCATCGGCCTTTATTTCTGTCAGGACCGAATTCCAGAGGATTTCGATTTTACACTCGTTGACCACCCGCTGCCGGAGAATGGCACCGGCCCGCAGTGCGTTGCGGCGATGAACCAGGTAGACCTTTTCGGCCAGCTTGGCGAGGTATAGCGCCTCTTCGGCTGCCGTGTCGCCACCGCCCACGACAACTACGGTTTTTCCGCGAAAGAAGAAACCATCGCAAACACCGCAGTAAGATACGCCTTGTCCGTAATATTCCTTTTCTCCCGGGATGCCGAGCTGGCGGGACGCCCCGCCAGTCGCCAGGATAACGGAGTGGGTCTGCAGGACCTCCCCGCCGGCCAGATGAACCCGATGATGGTCCAGGCCCGGTTCCACCTCGACTACCTCCTGGGAAATCATCTCCAACCCGTAAGATTGAGCGTGCTGGGCAAACTTCATCGACAAATCGGCACCCGATATCTGTTCAAACCCGAGGTAGTTTTCTACCTCCGCCGAGTTGGCCACCTGTCCGCCCGGCAGAGCCTTTTCGATCAAAGCGGTTTTCAGGGCCGCCCGCATAGCGTAAACCGCAGCGGAAAGTCCGCCGGGCCCCCCCCCAATGATCAACAGATCATAGATGCGGTCATTCATCATGCCTCCTTGTCGATTTCTATTCCGCAGACCTTTGGTGTAGCCAATCGGCCTCCGACAGTTTGCACAGCAGTCATAGCTGCGGTGTGGATCCCGTTGCCCAGGCCCGGGTGTACTCGTCAAACAGCGACCTTACTTTGCCGGTATTGGGCCCGGGGGTTCCGTCTCCGATAACCTTCTCATCCACTTTGACCACCGGAACTACTTCCTTGTTGGAAGAACAGAGAAATACTTCTTTGGCCGCCAGCAGTTCGGCCAGTGAAACATCCCGCCTTTCCAGCGGGAAGCGTGATTGCACCAGCCCGAGGACGACTTTTCGCGTGATCCCGCTCAGGACCCCCCGGTCAGGGGTGATGAACTTTCCATCGCCGAACAGGAAAATATTACAGGTTGTGCCCTCAAGAACGCGGTTGCTGCCATCGAGGTATACGGCTTCCACCGCGTTTTGCTCTGCGGCCCGGCGCAGCGCCACTATCGCCGATATGTAGTCGATACTCTTGGCGCCCGGCATCAGGCGCTCAATCGGTGCGGTGATGATCTTGATCCCGCTCGAATACCACTGGGCCGGCATCACGATCAGGGAAGAGACCATGACGATCAGCCGGGGGGTTGTGCCTGGAGTGATGAAATCTTCGCTGGGCCCGCCGGTCACAACAATCCGGATGTTGGATTCCTTGTGTCTGTTGCGCTGCAGGGTCTGCTCGACGATCCCTTCGAGCTCTTCCACGCTCCAGGGACAGTTCAGGCCGATCTGTTCAGCGGAGTGCTGCAGTCGCTGCAGATGGTCCCGGAGGTGAAACGGGCGACCACCGTAGGTGCGTAGAAAGTCGAATACGCCAAAGCCTCTCAAGACTGCCAAATCGTTCACGGGTATGGTGGCCCTGTCTGCAGGAACAAAGTCCCCGTCAATATAGTAAACGTCCATTTCAAATCCTGATCGGTTGTAATCGGCGAAACCGGCAACCTGCCAAGGCTGTCTTTGCGTCAATGAAACTTAAGATATCAATAAACGGAAATAATTCAACCGGAAAAACCGTTGCCCCCGAGCCGGGCACCGGTGACGGTAACGGATGCGGGATAGTGGAAGCGACCGACTGCCGTAAACCGGCA
>Ga0209536_100014243_pt1 | contig 11436 bp, 13 predicted proteins | sample DeeMarSeWOR28_12_FD_187461 | JGI IMG/M metagenome (GOLD analysis project Ga0209536, IMG submission 187461) | Marine sediment microbial communities from White Oak River estuary, North Carolina - WOR-2-8_12 (SPAdes) (version 2) | ecosystem: Environmental > Aquatic > Marine > Intertidal zone >... | reverse complement strand
CCTCATTCCTCATTACTAATCACTCCCATGTCCATGTTGTCCTATCGGGGGTGTCTTTCAGGATGATGCCGATTTGCTGGAGACCGTCGCGGATCTTGTCTGAAAGGGTAAAATTTTTAGCCCTGCGCAGTTCATTGCGGATCTCCAGCAGCAGTTCAACCACCGGTTCGATATTATGCGATACACCGGCGTTTATTTCTCTTTCACGACCCAGAATTCCCAGCACGTCCCCCGCCGTCCGGCCGATGATTTCCCTGATCGTGGCCAGAGCTTCTTTTCCGCCTGTTTTCTTATCGAGGCTTTTATTGACCTCGCCGAACAGATCGAAAATTGCCGCAATCGCCTTTGGCGTATTGAAATCGTCGTTCATGGCGGCATGAAAGGTATCCTCAAAGGATTTGATGGCTGCAGGCAGATTTTCTGCTGTTTCGCCATCACTCCCGGTTCGCAGCGCCTCATCGAGGCGCTCATAATTAGCCTGCAGTTTTTTCAGCCCTCGCTGGGCGGCATGCAGCGCCTCATCGCTGAAATCGAGGGTCGAGCGATAATGGCTCATCAGGATAAAATATCGTATCGCGAGGGGCTGATATTTTTTAAGGGCGTCCTTGATATTGATGAAATTGTCGAGCGATTTTCCCATCTTAATGCCGTCGACGGTCACCATGTTATTATGCAGCCAGTAACGGGCAAACGGCTTTCCGAAAGCGGCTTCGCTTTGGGCGATCTCACACTCATGATGGGGAAAGATATTTTCCAATCCGCCACCATGGATATCGAACGGTAATCCCAGATATTTAGTGGACATGCATGAACACTCCAGATGCCAGCCCGGGTAACCCATGCCCCACGGGCTTTCCCATTGCATTAAATGTTCCGGCCCGGCTTTTTTCCAGAGCGCAAAATCGGCGGGATGCCGCTTTTCCTCGAGCACCTCCACCCGTGCCCCGGCCTCCAGTTCCTCAACCTTTCGCCCCGAGAGCTTCCCGTAACCGGGAAACTTGTGCACGTCAAAATACACATTTCCATTTATCTCGTATGCAATCCCCTTTTGCAGCAGGTTTTTGACCATCGCGATCTGTTCAACGATATGACCGGATGCGCGCGGAGAGATATCCGGCCTGACCAATCCCAGGCTATCCATATCCTCAAAATAGCTGCGTGTATACGCTTCAACCACTTCCATCGGTTCCAGCTGTTCCAGGCGGGCCTGTTTAAGCACCCGGTCCTCCCCTTCGTTCTGATCCCCCAGCAGATGACCGACGTCGGTGATATTCTGGACATACCGGACTTTATATCCCAGATAACGGAAATACCGGACGATGATGTCAAAGCTGATATAACTCTTGGCGTGTCCCAGATGGGAATGGCCATATACGGTCGGGCCGCAAACATATATGCCGACAAAGCCGGGATGGAGCGGCTCAAATTTTTCCTTTTGCCGGGTCAGTGAGTTGTACAGATAAACATCCTGCATGGTTAACGTTCCAATGCCTGTTTAACAAATTTTATCATTTTTTCCCGTCCAAGAATCTCGATTACTATGGGAAGTTCTGGTCCTTCGGTCAAGCCGGTCATAGCTGCCCTCACCGGCATCCAGAGATCTTTTCCCTTGATTCCCGTTGAGTTCTGCACCTGACTCATCATCTGCCTGAAACTATCCAGATCAACCGGATCGGTTTTTTCCAGTTCCCTTAAGAGCGCATCAAAGACCGTTTTACTGGTGCTCTTTTTTATCCAATCACGGGCATCAGGGCTGTATTTGTCTATCTTTTCGGAGAAGAACAGTGCCGTGCGGTCTTTGATATCTCCGAAGCGGGTCAGGCTGTTGCGTACAGCCAGAGCAATCCGGCGGTTAACGCCGTGATCACCGGAATCTAACTTATTCTTCTGAAGTTCCGTCAGAGCGCGGTCAATATACTCTTCCTCCCGCATATTGCGAATATATGTGGCGTTCAGCCAGTCCAGCTTTTCCCGGCTGAATACGGAGCCGGCTTTTCCTACCCGCTCCAGACTGAAGGAATCGATCAATTCCGGCAGAGTAAAGATCTCCTGGTCGTCGCCGCGGCTCCACCCCATGAGCGCTACAAAATTTACCAGGGCAGCGGGCAGATAGCCGGCCTCCCGGTAATCTTCCACAGCCACATCCCCCTGCCGTTTACTCAGCTTGCTGCGATCCGGATTGAGCAGTAACGGCAGATGGGCAAATACCGGCAGCTCCCATCCCATATAACGGTACAGCAGTACGTGCTTCGGCGTACTGAGCAGCCACTCCTCCCCGCGGATCACATGCGTCACCTGCATAAGATGATCATCGACCACATTGGCCAGATGGTATGTCGGATACCCATCGCTTTTGACCAGGACCTGGTCATCAAGTTGCGTGTTGCTGAACGTCACAGTCCCACGGATAACATCCTCCACGATGGTGTCGCCTTTTTCGGGTATTTTCATTCTGATCACGAATGATTCCGATCTGGATTTTTGTTCGGCCTCTGCCGGATCGAGTCTCCGGCAAAAGCCATCATACTTTGGCATTTCCTTGCGGGCAATCTGGTCAGCACGCATTTTCTCCAGCCGGGTTTCGCTGCAAAAACAGCGATACGCATTTCCGTTCGCGATCATTTCAGCCGCATGCCGGGCGTAGATTTCCAGGCGCTGCGACTGAAAGTATGGTCCGAAAGGACCATCTGTTTCCGGCCCCTCATCATAATCAAGTCCGGCCCAATTGAACGTCTCGAGCAGACTTTCGACCGCGCCTTCGGTATAGCGGGCCCGGTCGGTATCTTCCACCCGCAGGATAAATGTACCCTGGTAATGCCGCGCAAAAAGATAGTTGTACAGGGCGGTGCGCAGGCTGCCGAGATGTACAAAACCGGTCGGACTGGGGGCAAAACGAACACGTACCCGATTCAAGCGCATTCTCCGATAAAAATTATATATGAATCCGCCAATTAAACGTGCAATTTATGAATAAATTGATTACGAGGTAAGCTGGAAATGGATTTTGTCATAAAAATCTGAGATCAGGAGAAGATTAGAGATGAAAGAGCAAAGATTAAAGATGAAAAAGCGAGGATAACAGATTATGGAAGAAAGGTTAACGGTGAAAGAATATGTTGAACGAGCTTACTGTAAAAAAGAACAGGGAAAGCACGGTAACACCTTTCTATTCGGAGGGCGGATCAGGATGAAATTATCTATGATCGAGAAGTTAACAGTCAGCAGGCTGTGGCAGTCGAACGATATGAGCGTGAACAGAGATCCGGCCGAGCATATCACTGGAATGAGCAGGGAGGCATTCTGCGACAGATTCAATCAAGGCTCTGCTCTGTGCCGGCTTTTACTTCTCGTTTACGTCTGAATCGGATGATCAGGTAGATCCCCAGCACAACCAGCAAACCAATAAATATCTGGTTGTAGCGGGAAATTACGGCACCGATCGTCTGCCAGTTTTTGCCAAGCAGAACACCCGCCAGCAGGAGCAGGGCATTCCAGATCAGTGCGCTCAGCGTCGAAAGCAGGATCACCGGCAGGGGATGCAGATGAAACGAGCCGGCAAAGAGGGAGATTACACTGCGCGTACCCGACAGAAAGCGGTTGGCAAAGATAACCCAGTAGCCCCAGCGGCTGAACCATTTTTCCACCTTTATGATATGTTCCTCCTTGAACAGCCGCACCCCGTATTTTTTGTTATAGATAAACGAACGGCCGAAGCGGTAGCCGATCAGATACATGGTCAGGAAGCCGAGTACACTGCCGATGGTCGTGGCAAAATACACCCCCCAGAAATCCAGCTGGCCGGTGGATACAAGATAAGCACCCAGCACGACCACCGTATCTCCCGGAATAGGCGGCAGTACGTTTTCGGCATAGGCGCTTACCAGGAAAACCAGATAGGCCATTAACGGGCTGACGTGGTTAAACAGATTTTCCAGAAATTCGAGCATGCCGGCTTATCTCCGCTCCAGCATGGCGACAGCATAGCATGCGGCACCTTCACCACGGCCGATAAAACCTAATCCCTCGCCACGGGTGGCTTTGACATTGATCTGATCCGGCCGGATGAACAGATTCGCAGCCAGATTTTTCTCCATCTCCTTTTTATACGGTCCGATCTTTGGCTCCTGCAGAACGAGTGAAACGTCGATATTTACGATCTTATATTTCTGGAAATGCACCAGCCGCTCTACTTCTTTCAGAAAGAGCATACTGTTATAATCTTTGAATCGGGCATCGGTATCGGGAAAATGTTCTCCGATATCACCAAGTCCCGCCGCGCCCAGCAGGGCATCGGCCACGGCATGGGCGATAACATCGGCATCGGAATGACCCTGCAGCCCCTTTTCATGGGGCACCTTTACGCCTGCCAGAATCAACGGCCGGCCGGTAACCAGCGGGTGTATATCATATCCGAAGCCCACACGCATCAGTGATTCTGCTCCTTATACAGCGCCCTGGCAAATATCAGATCTTCCGTCGTGGTGATCTTTATATTAGCTGGGGAACCTTCCACGATGGTAACCGGATAACCGCTCCATTCCACCAGGGAAGCTTCATCGGTGCCGTAAAATCCAGCCTCCTGTGCCCTGACATGGGCATCCATCAATATCTCATAGCGAAAGGTCTGGGGGGTTTGAATCTGCCAGAGGTTATCGCGCGGGACGGTTTCAATTATTTTATGGTCCTCGGCTTTTTTGATCGTATCTTTTACCGGCACGGCGGCCACGCTGCCACCATCCCGCACGGCGGCTGCAATCGAATGGCGAATGATCTCGGGTGTGACCATCGGTCTTACCCCGTCGTGCACAACCACCAGGATCGTATCGGGTACGAGCGCCTGCAATCCGTTATAGACCGAATCCTGTCGTGCGGCGCCGCCGGCGACCACCCGGAAACGCTGCGTGAAACCGGGGAGTTCTGACAGTAGCGCATACATTTTATCGATGTCTTCCGGAGCTGAAACGACAACACCGGTATTGATCTGAGGTACCCTGAGGATCTGTTCCAGAGTCCGAAAAATAACCGGCCTGCCAGCCAGATCGAGGAATTGTTTGGGTACATCGGAAGCAAAGCGTTTCCCACGCCCGGCAACCGGAATAATGGCCGCCGTTCTCATATCAGAGGATCAGCATGGCATCGCCGTAGCTGAAAAACCGATATTCCTGTTCAATGGCATGTCTGTATGCCTTGCGGGTAAATTCATATCCGGCAAATGTACAGACGAGAATATAGAGGGTTGACTGGGACTGGTGAAAATTTGTGAGCAGTCCGTCGATCATTTTGAATTTATAGGGCGGATAGATGAACTTATCGGTCCAGCCTCTGGATGCCTTGACCTGATTATCGGGAATCGCCACCGTTTCCAGAACGCGGACAGTCGTGGTTCCCACGGCGAATATCCGTCCGCCGTTCTTTTTTACCTTGTTGATCCGCTCGGCGGAATCTTCCGAAATTTCATAATATTCCGAATCCATCTGATGACGGCTCAGATCCTCCACCTGAACCGGCCGAAATGTTCCGAGGCCGACATGCAATACCAGGGGAATAATTTCCACACCTTTGGCGCGCAGCTGATCCAGAACTTTGTCGGTAAAATGCAAACCGGCCGTGGGAGCAGCAACCGCTCCGGTTTTTTTGGCATATACGGTCTGGTAGCGCACCTTATCGATCGGTTCGGTCTCGCGGGTAATATAAGGGGGAAGCGGGGAGGCGCCGATTTCCTCCACAAGATCGAAGAAATTCTTGCCGTTATCATCGAATTTGACCACCCTTCCGCCGGATATGGTATTATCGATCACATCGCAGCCGATAGAATCGGCGATCATCAGACGGTTACCGATACGTACTTTGCGTGCCGGTTTTACCAGAACTTCCCACATGGTTTCTTCCAGCTGGCGCAATAACAAAACCTCGACCTTGGCATTGGTTTTTTCTTTGAATCCAATCAGTCTGGCCGGGAAAACTTTGGTCTCATTGATCACCAGGGCATCGCCGGGATTGATATAATCCACAATTTCTTTGAACTGACTGTGACCGATTTCTTCAGAAGTCCGGTCAAGAACCATCAGTTTTGATTCATCCCTTTTTTCTGAGGGATATTGAGCGATCAGTTTTTCCGGTAAATCGTATTTGAAATCTGATAATTTCATTGTGCAACCCCTGTTTTTTTTATTTTGTTACTTCAACAAATAAACTACCTTGGTTATCCGGTTTACCCGGGAAGGGTAGATTAAAATGCTCATAGGCAAGCCTGGTCACCTCCCGTCCGCGCGGCGTCCGGATCAGATATCCCTGCTGGATCAGAAACGGTTCATAGACCTCCTCGATCGTGTTGCTCTCTTCGCTTACCGCAACAGCGATGGTGTTTATCCCCACAGGCCCGCCCCGGTGCTTTTCTATGATAGTCAGCAGGATGCGTTTATCCATTTCATCAAAACCGCGCGCATCAACCTCCAGTTTTTCCAGCGCATCTTCCGCCACGGCGCGGGTTATCCGGTTATCGGCCTTCACCTGGGCAAAATCACGGATCCGCCGCAGCAGCCGGTTAGCCACGCGTGGTGTTCCCCGTGACCGTTTTGCGATCTCTCCGGCGCCTTCTTCATCGATCCCGATATTCAGTATTTTTGCCGAGCGATTGATTATATGAAACAGATCCTCCGCCCGGTAATAATCAACCCGGAGTACGACGCCAAAGCGTGCGCGCATCGGTGCCGACAGCAGACCAAACCGCGTGGTTGCACCGATGAGGGTAAACGGATTCAGATTGAGTTTGATCGACCGGGCACTGGGTCCTTTGTCGATCATGATATCCAGACAAAAATCCTCCATCGCCGAATAAAGATATTCTTCAACGACGGTATTGGTGCGATGGATCTCATCGATGAACAGCACATCATGTTCATTCAGATTGGTCAGGAGACCGGCGAGGTCCCCTGCTTTATCAAGCACCGGCCCACTTGTAGTCTTGAGCCCGACACTCAGTTCATTACTGACGATATTTGCCAGAGTTGTTTTTCCCAATCCCGGCGGACCGTGCAGCAGAACATGGTCCAGTGCCTCCTGGCGTTCGCGGGCGGCCTGGATAAACACCGCCAGGTTTTCTTTCAGCCGTTCCTGACCGACAAAATCGGCCAGCCGCTGAGGCCTTAAGGAACGATCCAGGTCAAGATCTTCTTCGATAAGTCCGGGAGAAATGAGATCACGCATATCAGATCTGCTGCAATGCCTTTTTTATCAATTCTTCGACCGTGGTCACTTTTTCCTGCGCACGAACACGTTCGATCGCTTTTTCGACATTTTGTTTTTTATAGCCCAGCGACAACAGGGCCATGATGGCCTCCTCCTCCAGTGCGCTGTATACCGGGACCGGCCGGGCTGTTTTATCCGGTTCCATATCAAATCCCTGCATGGCGAACTTTTCCTTAAGTTCTACGATGAGCCGCTGCGCAGTCTTTTTACCGACGCCGCTTATCCGGGTCAGACGCTGTTCATCACCGCTCCGGATCGCCTCCAGCAGTTCGGTGGTGCGGATACCGGACAGGATCGTCTGGGCGAGTTTTGGCCCTACACCGGAGACTGATATCAGCCCCCGGAACAGCCGGCGTTCATCTTCCCGGCTGAAGGCATACAGCTGAAGAATGTCCTCGCGCACATGGAGATAGGTTCTGAGTCTGACCTTCTCCCCTTCCGACGGCAGATCCTCGTAGGTATTGACGCTGATCTGCAGGTCATAACCGATGCCATTGGTTTCAAGGATCACGTGTGTGGGATGCTTGGTATCCACTTTTCCTTCCACGAAATCGATCATTTTGACATCCGTATCTCGTGCTGTACGTGATTATAGTGGCACAGCGCGATGGCCAGGGCATCGGCGGCGTCGGCCGGTTTAATATCTTCCCTTATGCGCAGGATCTGCCGCACCATGTACTGCACCTGATCTTTGGATGCATTGCCGCGCCCCACGACGGCAAGTTTCACCTCACGCGGAGAATATTCCGCCGGCTGGACACCCTGATTGACCGCTGCCAGCAGGGATACACCGCGGGCTTCTCCCATGACGATTGCGGTCCTGATATTGTCACTGTAGAAAATATCTTCCAGTGCCACCGCATCCGGTTTGTATTGGCTGATCGCTTCCGACAAACCCTGATATATCTGGTGCAGACGCTGCGGGAGACTTGCATTCCGTTTGGTGCGTACACATCCATAATAACACACTTCCGGCTCCATGCGCGCGTTCAGCTCGATAATTCCGATTCCGGTGATATTGGTCCCCGGATCGATTCCCATTATTCGCATGCATCTCCGGGCATCAGCCGGCCAGATCGGCCATCACCTTATCATCGATATCAAAATTGGCATAGACATCCTGAACATCGTCATGATCGTCCAGGACTTCCATCAGTTTGAGCATCTGTTCTGCCTGTTTTCCATCCAGGTTGACAAAGGTTTTGGGGATCATGGTGCGTTCGGCAGAGGCGATCTGCACCTGTTTTTCGGAGAGCGCGTTCCGGACCTCATCGAGCAATTCATAGTCGGTATAGAGTTCATAGAAATCAGGATCGTCTTTTTTCAGATCCTCGGCGCCCGCTTCGACGGCAAGCATGAACAGTTCTTCTTCATCGTACTGATCTGCGGCAATTTTGATCAGGCCGGACCGCTCGAACATCCAGGCCACACAGCCGCTTTCGCCCAGGTTCCCACCGTATTTATTCAGCAGATGCCGGATTTCGGCCACGGTACGGTTTTTATTATCGGTCATGGTATTGATATACAATGCCACCCCCCCCGGGCCGTATCCCTCGTAGGTGACTTCTTCATAGACGACACCGGGCAGTTCGCCGGTACCTTTTTTGACCGCATTATCGATATTTTTCGCCGGCATATTGGCGGCTTTTGCCGCAGCCATGGCGGTGCGCAACCGTGGATTCATGTCGGGATCGCCCCCGCCGATGCGCGCCGAGACAGTAAGTTCCTTGATCAGTTTGGTGAAGACTTTACCCCGCTCCGCATCTACTTTCGCTTTCTTGTGCCGGATGGAATGCCATTTGGAATGGCCGGACATAACGCCTCCTACAATTATCAGTCGGCAAATTTAATAAAGTTTTCAGGCCATTCCAAATGAATTACATACCTGTCAGACCTGTGATAGCAAAGGGTTCAGGCGGGGCAGGTCAGCCGGGCTGCGGACGGCATTGGCACCCTGCTTAAGGACATGGGTATATATCATGGTGGTACGGACGTCGCTGTGTCCCAGGAGTTCCTGCACAGTGCGGATATCGTAGCCGCTTTCAAGCAGGTGGGTGGCGAAACTGTGACGCAGGGTATGACAGCTGGCCGGTTTGGCTATGCGGGATTTCCGGACAGCCCGGCGGATATTTTTTTGCAGGATGCTTTCGGAGATGTGATGCCGGCGGACGGCATCGCTCCGCGGATCACGGGAGAGGTGACTGGCGGGAAAAACATACTGCCAGACCCATTCCCGGGATGCACCGGGGTATTTCCGTTCGAGAGCGTAAGGCATATAGACGCTGCCGGCTCCCTCCAGCAGGTCCTGCTGGTGCAGCACCTTGTTTTTTCTGAGGTGCAATTGCAGTTCAGGAACAAATCTTTGCGGGAGCATGGTCACGCGGTCTTTATTTCCTTTGCCATCGCGGACAGTTATTGTCCGGTATTTGAAATCAATGTCTTTGATGCGCAGCCGGATGCATTCCATCAGGCGCATGCCGGAGCCATAGATCAGTCCGGCCATCAGTTTATATTGTCCGTTGAGGTTGCTGAGAATCCGTTCGACCTCATTGCGGGAGAGGATCACTGGCAGTTGCCGGCCGGGTTTGGCGCGCACGAAGCCGGTGAATTGTCCGGCGTCTTTTTTGAGTACGTGGCGGTAGAGGAAGACGATGGCATTGAGCGCCTGGTTCTGGGTTGAGGCGGCGACATTGCGGCGGACGGCGAGGTGGGTGAGAAAGCTCCGGACATGCTGCGGGCCGAGGTGTTCCGGGTGGGTTTTGTTATGGAAGATCACGTATCGTCTGGTCCAGAGCAGATAGGCCTGTTCGGTGCGGAGGCTGAAGTGGCGCAGGCGTATTTCGCTGCGCACGCGATCGAGCAGTTTTTGTTTTGACATTGTGAACTTGTTCCCTATATTTATATCAAGACGTTTGTCAGCGACAAGGGGCAAGGATCGTACCATAGATGGCGCAGGCAGCAGACACATCGCATGGTTCCGCATATGAATCCACACGACGCGGTTAATTTCCTGATATCAATCTTACCGGGAATGGGGGGCAGACGTCGGTGTTTAGCGGGGGATAAGCATAATTTTTTGCTACATATGTGCGGTTTTAGTATACCATTTCCGCAGCCCATGTAGCTGACCGGACGGGAGTATATCCAATTACATGGAATGAATCCATGAAATTTCATAGATTTATACATGGCCTCATTCCGCTCACTATATTGTTAGAAGGAAACTAGTAGGAGGTAATGTGAAAGATGCTATAATAAATTTCACATACCCAATATTATTCTTTACCCTATTTCTTTCTTCCCAATCCTCAAATGCCTTTCCGATCGAAAGATACGGACTCAAGGTAGGAACGAGTATCGCAAACCAAAATTGGAATTATTACAATCAGCTTTTATATATCGGGGGTATGGATGAAAATTCAAAAAATCGCATAGGATTAGACGCTGCCATCTGGATACAGTTACTTGAGGTGAAATACATTAGCATTATCTCAGAATTCCACTACATCCAAAAGGGAATGCGAATTACAGTATATGGTACAAGAATTGCCGACAATCCGGACGGTTATGAAGATTTAGGTCCTGAGGAATACACGAGGAGTGTAAATTATTTATGTCTACCGATTCTGCTTAAAGCTAACATTTTACAATCAAGTTTTTCACCTTACATAATCCTCGGACCTAGGGTGGATTTCCTTATCTACAATGACGAATCTGTTGTATACGATAATTTTAATAAATTTGATTACGGAATATCTGTGGGATTTGGATTTGAAAAGAATTTCGGAGCCATCACCTTTTTAATGGAATTACGCTATAGTCCGACATTGAATTACTCTTACCAAAATCAATATCTTAAAGTAATTTATTAATGTTAATTTTCTTTTGAAAATAATCTTACATCTAAATTAATTACAAAAAGTAAAGTTATCTATTTAGAAGAAATTCTTTATTATAAATATTCATTTAATCAACTCATTAATCAATTAGAAAGTACAGTTTAGAATTTAGAGGAGTTAAACTTAGTCTCTCGAATTAAAATGAAAATCCAAAAAGTCAGCTAAATTTATAATTATGATACTCTAGTTGGAGCCTGTTATCACTTAGCATTACGCCTAAGAAGCACTTAAAAACCTTTCTATTCCAATAGGTTACAAAAAATTAAAATATAATGTTTTTATGCCAAAC
>Ga0209536_100014242_pt1 | contig 11437 bp, 10 predicted proteins | sample DeeMarSeWOR28_12_FD_187461 | JGI IMG/M metagenome (GOLD analysis project Ga0209536, IMG submission 187461) | Marine sediment microbial communities from White Oak River estuary, North Carolina - WOR-2-8_12 (SPAdes) (version 2) | ecosystem: Environmental > Aquatic > Marine > Intertidal zone >... | reverse complement strand
AGCTTTGGTTGCTTCTTTAATTGCCAGATCTCTTTGTTGTTTTACCTGACGGGTGTAAAAAACAACGGTCATCATAAGAATTGTGAGGGCCAAAGAGACAACTGAGACTAGTTTTCTATGGCGTTGAAAGAATTTTTTTGTCCGGTATATGCCCGTATTTTCAACAACCGCGAGAGGTTCCAGGTTCAGAAAAGAATCGATGTCGCGAAGCAACGACTCTACTGAACCATAACGTTTTGCCCGTTCTCCGTTCATGGAACATAACCAGATTTTTTCCAATTCAAAAAGAGAACCGTTTATTCGCAAACCGGAAGGTAAGGAGCCTTTGAATTCTCCAATTCCCGGGAATCTTCCATCTGAGATAGCTTTTTTTAATAACTCAGGGTCATTAAAGTATTCAGAAAAAGGATGGCTGCCAACAATTATTTCATAGAGGATGATTCCCAGTGAATAAATATCTGAAGAGGTATCTACTACCGCGTTTTGAATTTGTTCGGGGGAAGCATACGCCAGGGTAAAATGCACCGAATTCTCTTTTTTAAGATTCTTGTCTGGAAGATTATCAATTTCAAAGGAGGGCATCATACGGGAAATTCCGAAATCAAGAACTTTTACCTGTCCGTCCGTATCCACTAAAATATTTCCCGGCTTCAGATCGAGGTGGGCAATCAACCTGCCATGTGCATAATTGACAGCATGACCAACCTGCTTAAATAAATGAAGCCGTTCTTCCAGACCAAGTTGATTTACCTTACAGTAATCGGAAATTGGGAGCCCCTTAATGTATTCCATTGTAAAAAAGGGTCGGCCTTCCTGGTTCACACCACCATCGTACAGCCGGGCAATATGGGGGTGCTGGAGGGTGGCCAGGGTTTGCCGTTCTTTTTTAAAAAGCCGCAACGAATGACTGCCATAGATACCGGGTTTAATCAGCTTCATGGCAACCGCCTGGTCAAATTCTCCGTCGTCTCTTTTGGCCAGGAATACAGATGCCATCGCACCCTGTCCGAGGAGTCTTTCTATTCGATAGATCCCGATATGCGATCCGATTAACCGCTGATCATGCCAGCTTTCAAGAATATCAACAGCGGAATGAGAAAAAAGAGGATGAAGATTTTCGTCTTCCTGTATTAATTCATACAATAATTTATGTACTTCCGGGTCCGTATCATGCAGGTAGGATAAATAATTTTTCTGTTCCTCCTCAGTAAGATCCGTCAATTTAGCAAAGTGCTGCTCAATCGTCGCCCAGATTTGTGCCTCAGTTTTCATATCACATCTGTTTCTTTAATTCCAGACTTAACCAGGCTCTTGCAAGACGCCAGTCTCTCCTTACCGTTTCTTCTGAAACACCCAGGTATTCCGCGATCTCCTGATGTTTAAAACCACCGAAGAAATGATATTCTACTACTTTGCCCTGGCGTCTGTTGAGATTTTTAAGTTTTTTCAGTGCTTCATGTAGCAATAGGATCTCTTCTGGAGTGGTTTGAATGGGTATATCTGCCTTACCGTAGCTCATCTGTATCACATCACCCCCTCTTTTCAGCCTTTTTTTATCCCGGGCATAGTTGATCAGGATGCGACGCATGGATACAGCAGCAATAGCCAGAAAATGTGATGAATTCTGGAACCGGTTCCTGGATTGCTTATAAAGTTTGCCATAAACCTCATGCACCAGGGCTGCCGTATCCAATGTGTGATTGATCCTTTCGTATCTGAGCTTCTCATGAGCAATCTTTTTCAACTCCTTGTAATAGGCCTGAAAATGATGCCTTAAATCGGCGAGAGTAGAAATCGTTTCAGGATTCATAGTTGATCAATCAAACACGGAATATGACTATACAAACCCGCAAGATAACAAATGTTTTCTGATTTTTCGATACGTTTTAATCGAAAACTATTGTAAAAGTCAGAAGGGGGACCCCTTGTAGATGAAAAGATAAATATCATAAACACAGGAAAGGATCATGAAAGAATAAGGGTAATAAAAAATTAACGACCGAAAAACTAAAATGCAGCGCTTAAATTGAATGACATTTTCAGGAGAATAAATGATTGAAGATTTTAACCGATAAAAGTCGTTGCTGATATCCCGATAAAGAAGATTTCTGGTAATTATATAGTAGTTTTAAAGGGCGTTTGGAGAAAGTATACACTTCTATCTGTAATCCATAATGAAATAGCGGACTTTTAACATGGAAATGCCCTTACTTAAAGACATTGTCATCATTCTCGGAGCATCCGTATTGATCATACTCCTTTTTCAGCGGATGAAACTTCCATCAATTTTGGGATTCCTCATTACCGGAATCCTCGTGGGACCTTATGGTTTGAGCCTGATCAAAGCATCTCATGAAGTGGAACTGATGGCTGAGATTGGAATCATCTTCCTTCTGTTTGTGATTGGTATCGAATTTTCCCTTAAAACGTTGTCTTCCATTAAAAGAACCGTAATTCTGGGAGGGTTAATGCAGGTTGGCGGAACGATTCTCGTGACCACGGGCCTCACTCTTTTAGCAGGTCTGCAATGGAATCAGGCTGTTTTTATGGGATTCCTGTTTTCATTAAGCAGTACAGCCATTGTCTTAAAGCTTCTTCATACAAGGGGTGAAATTACGGCACCCCATGGTAGGATATCCCTGGCTTTATTGATCTTTCAGGATATTATTGTAGTACCCATGATGTTGCTCACTCCGCTTTTGGCCGGTCAGGCGGACGATATCGCCTATACCCTTCTTATACTTTTCACCAAGGTAATTGGTGTGGTTGGACTGGTTTTATTAATGGCCAGATATATAGTGCCTTTATTGCTTCTCCAGGTGGCAAAAACAAGAAGCAATGAATTATTTATTCTTACCATCATTGTGATCTGTTTTGCGACGGCATGGATTACCTCCTCGTTAGGATTATCGTTAGCTTTAGGAGCTTTTTTTGCCGGATTGATTATATCTGAATCCGAGTATAATCATCAGGCAACCGCCAATATCCTACCTTTCCGTGAGATATTTATCAGTTTTTTCTTTGTCTCCATTGGGATGTTGCTGGATCTGCAATACCTGTTAGACAATTTTTTTATTATTCTTTTGCTTACGGTGGTCGTAATGATTGTTAAAGCGGTCATCGTGGCCGGTACCGCACTCCTTTTAGGATATCCACCCAGGACACAGCTCTTGGTAGGATTAAGCCTTTTCCAGGTGGGAGAATTTGCATTTATTCTGGCAGCCACAGGGATCCGTAACGATTTATTACCTCAGGATCTATATCAGTTTTTTCTTGCGATATCGATCGTCTCCATGGCAGCCACGCCTTTCATTTTTAAGTTCCAACAGGAATTGACCGAGTTTTTTATTCGCATCCCCATTCCGAGACAGGTGAAAAAAAGACTCAATACGATTAAAAGACTTCATCAGGTTGAGGAACCACACGCTCATTCTTCCTGGGAGGATCATCTCGTAATTGTAGGATACGGCCTTAACGGCCGCAATTTGGCCAGGGCTGCAAAAAATGCAGATATTCCATTTGTTATCGTAGAATTGAACCCCAATACTGTCAAAGAAATTAAAAATGAAGGTGACGACGTAATTTACGGTGATGCAACCCAGGAAAATATTCTTCATCATGTGAATGTATATCAGGCCCGTGTGGTAGTCATTGCCATATCCGATCCGATCGCAACTAAAAAAATCGTTAGGCAGGTTAGAAAATTATCCCGGACGGCTTTCATAATCGTACGGACAAGATACATAGAAGAAATCGATGAAAATCTGAAGCTGGGGGCAGATGAAATCATCCCGGAAGAATTTGAAACTTCTGTTAAGATATTTACACGGGTACTTCATAAATACCTGGTTCCGGTCGATGAGATTCAGTCTTTTATAAATTTGATCAGGGCACAGAATTATGAGATATTACGTTTACCCTCCTTCAAGCCCAGGTCAATAGACGACATCGAATTGCATATCCCGGACCTGGAAATTGTTACCTTACCGGTACAGCAGGGCAAAAATGCTATAGTAGGTAATCAGATAAAAGAAATCGGGTTGCGTGATAAATACGGCATCACCATTCTGGCCATTAAAAGAAGCGGTAAGATTATCAAACATATCACCGGGGAGGAGGTGGTTCGGCAGGATGATGTCCTCTATGTGATCGGTGATCCGGAACATGTAAATGAACTGAACAAACAACTTAAAATTTATTAACTTTAGGTTTAAATCGGAATTAAAAAACACAATGAGTAAATCATTTGTCATTTGAACTATATTAAGCAATAAAATTAAATATGAAATCTTATTTGGTCCATTATGTTGTTTTGGTTTTAATGGGATTATTATTTTTTGGTTGTAAGACGAAACCTGTGAAAGTGGAAGTTCATATGCCAAGTAAACAGTATAATTTCGTTGACGTTTCTTTTGATTCCCTTAAAATGATCCAGAAAGTATATGTGCCTATATACAGTGATATATATCATGGTTCAGGGCTCAAACGATTTTTACTCACTGCCACATTAAGTATCCGGAACACAAGTACCCGGGATTCTATGTATGTTCGATTGGCAGATTACTACGATTCTAAGGGGGAATTACATCGAAATTATTTAGTTAAGACCATTTTGTTAACTCCACTCGAATCCGTTGAATTTGTAGTAGAGGATAAGGAAATGCACGGGGGTGCCGGTGCTAATTTCATAGTGGACTGGGGCACAAATAATCCTGAGATACTACCCGTAATCCAGGCGGTCATGATCGGCACTGCTGAACAACAGGGCATCTCATTTCTCACTGAAGGCGTCGTCATCGAAACTATTTTTCCTTGAAGCCGTCAGGCTCGAAATTCTGGATAACCATATTCAATTATCAACTAAAGATTAATATTTTCATCTTCGTTTGCATGAGAGCTGCCTTCTCGATTTAACCAGCTACCAGTTACAAAAAACTGCATTTTGATTCACAGAAATTATCCGCTCCAATTCCCATTCCGGTTTATTTCCCTTCCGGTTATGAAAAAAACGAGGAGGTATATCAGGTTCACTATGTTTTCGACGGATTACTGGGTGCCAGGATGTGTGCCGGATTGGTTGACCAGTACTCCCAGTTGAACCTGACACCCGAAACAATAGTAGTTGGATTGAATCAGAATAGAATGTACGATCCTGTAACCTACGGAGATTTCCTTGAGGAGGAACTGTTACCTTTCATTGACTCAACGTATCGTACCGCTCCGTTTCATTTGTTGGCAGGGCATTTCTCATCAGGGCAGCAGGCATTATTTGATTGCTTTAGAGGATCGGGATGCTTCCAGGGAATTATCGCCGGGAGCCCGAAAGGTCTTGAGAAATATATCCCTCTCTAGGGTGAGGCCGTTCTTTCCTGTCTTAGATGTATTTATACAGCTATCGTGGAAAATGATTTACCGAACGGGCTATCAATGGCGCTACCGGGATTCGTAATTTTCCATAGCACTGAGCTGCTTATATATTCGATCCGGTTGTATCCTCAGTCGGGATTTCTTCTTCACCTCCTGGGCAAAGCCTATCATCAATCCGGACAACTCGACCTGGTTAGGAAAAATTATCTAAAAGCAATTGACCTCGCTCCCGATTGTCAAAATGTAATTAATGATTATGAAGATCTTAGAAAGGAACTTAAGTGACCTTATAATAAGCATTTACACAGTCGCCTTATTTAGTTGATTCCGGAATAGAATGAATCCAACAGAGCTAATTATTCAGAACTTTCGAGAATCGACCAGGATCTTGTCCGCCGGGAATTTTTACTATTCCTCAAATCCATGAACTTTTTTGTATGAGCTGACATTTACCTGTATGATTGAAATCATAAATCAGGAATCATTGAATCCATAATATTGGGATAAAAATATCTTTTGATGAGGCAAAGTCTGGCTATTCTTATGAGGGTTACACTATTCATTCACTCCCTCGGTTTTGTTATTACTTAAGCCTCCTTCAAAATCCATCAGGTTTACCTAGTTGAGAATCTCTGTGTTCAGAAGGATAAACCGGTCAATACCTGTCAGGCGCATTGTCAATTGAAACGGGAAATACAAATTCAGGAAAAACAGAATAACGAGAGTCCTTTGTTCACCAGAGGTATTTTTAACTTTTTTTAAAGCCCATAATTAAAATCGTGTTGCGGCCGATCCTCCTTGAGACAAAGGGTCGGAGTATTCAGCAGGGTGCGATATATAAACCAAATTTCTTTCCTGAAATCTTCCATCCCCCCGAAAACATTAGTTTGACCGGACAGATTTGATAAGAATTCCAGTAGATGGATGCTGGTGAATTATACAAAATCTAATTGCGCCTATCAGGTCGTGATTATTCCCTATAATATTAAATTTCATTGATGATTTTTAAGAAGGTCAGATAGAGTAATGCGCGTTGTTGAAGGAATTACCTACGAATGAAAATGTCAGTAAATTAGGACAGGAAAAAACACCAAAAGATATATAATCGGGCTACCTATATATAAGCTACTACTAAATTCGACACTTATTCTAATCCTCTATTCTAGTCCTTTATCCTTCGCCCGGGGAACCCTTGCTGAAATACAGTTATTGAACGCTATCACCCTTGATCCGATCATCACGGCTATACTTACGGGGATACAATGGGGATTTCCACCGAAAATGGATTTATAGAAATTCACTACCATCCTACGCTATTCCTGTATATTTCCCATATCGGGTATGGAACACTAACTTACCATCCGGAACAGATCGAGAATGCTATCCGGAACCGTAAGATCTTAATGGAGATCAATAAACCCAGGATGTTGCAACCCGTTACGGTTCTTGCTTTGAAAAAATCCATCCGGTGGCGTTGATTTGTCACTTAGCGATTACGATAAACTTTCACATGATGCAGGAGCCTGTCTGACACGAACATCTCAGATTTCAGCCATTCGGAAAAGTGGGAATTATGGTATTGACCCGGTCCTGAGGGGTTTCAAATATGAACAACTCAACCTGGTAATTGATGGAGCCCAGCGTGCCTTGGCGACATGCCCGAACAGGATGGATCCTCCGGCCTGTCAGATCTCCCTCAATCAGATGGATCGGGTTGAGATCTTAAAAGGCCCCTATTTTCTCCGATATGGGCCGGCTTTGGGTGGAACCATCAATTTTATAACGCCGGATCCTCGGTTCAGGGAAACAGTTGAACCAACTGGCCGGTTATCCTCCAGTTATGAGAGCAATGGGAATATTTTTCGAACAGAGGGATCCATCGGGTTTAGCCATCATGCGGTGATGCTGAACTTCAACGGATCCTGGTCCGGAGGGAATGATTATCATGATGGCCTAGGGATGGCGATCCCATCCAGTTTTTCCCGTGGGAGTTTTGGTTCCAGTTTAGCCTTCCGCATGCCAGGTAAACAAAACCTGTCGGCAAATATAACAAGGAATTTTGCTCGAGATGTGATCTTTGCCGCATTGCCGATGGATCTCCGGAAAGATATACTAATTATTTCCCGGTGGGACTGGATCCATACGAGCTTATTGGGAATCCTCAAATTAAGCCGGAGGTCAATAATCAGGCGGATATTAGTTTTATTTATGAACAATCGCGAACCCATCTTCAACTCGACGTTTTTTCAGCCTTTTTACAGGATTATATCTCTTCTGAGATCCGTGAGTACCTGACGCCGCGCTTACCAAATTCACCAGGTGTGAGACAGTATATAAATCTCGACAAAGTATTAATGAGCGGATTTGAATTCCGTTGGGAACAATACCTTCCGCATCATTTGAATTTCCAGATGGAAATGGCTTATACCTATGGGAAAGATCTCCTAACTGATGAACCTTTGCCTGAAATAGCTCCGCTGGATTTGCGATTAGGTATTTCCGGTCATCTTATTCAGAATACGTTGCGACCTGAAGTAATATTCCGTCATGTGAAAAGACAGGGGAGGGTGGCTGAGTCGTATGGGGAGACAGTTACACCGGGGTTTTCCACCCTCGACTTGAGAATTACCTATGATCTGATCGAGCTTTTTCATATTGCCGGTGGGGTCAATAATCTTTTTGATGTGGCCTATTATGAACATTTGAGCCGTTCGGTCAGAGATGCATCGATGCGGCCCATTTATTCACCCGGGAGAAACTTCTTTTTGAAGGTCAGCGTGGATTTCAGGAAATAATTTTCCCGAGCTATCTCTTTTGGTATTCTTTTTGCATAATTTTTCAATGGACTTACCTCCACAAAAAAGTAAAGAGAATGAAAAAGATTGTAGTTCCGGTAATCATGATTATTGCCATCTCCGGTATATGGGGTTTCCAGTGGAAAGAGAAGAACAGAAAGGTTACGTATCGAATAGAGATCATCTCTCTTTCGGATCATGAAACGAATTTTAATGCAACTTTCCTTTTATCAGGAGAATCCATCCGGCTAAATAATCAGGAGACGCCCTATAGTACCACCATTGAAGCTTCGGGTGTGGAATGTCTGATCGATGCTGCCGACCAGATCAGAATCGTTGTGACCTCCCGGCACGGCAAGCTGGAATCCGATCTTAAAACGGCTTTTATTGAAGCGGATGGCTTGAAAAAAAGAATTCTGGGGATGTAAGGATATCACTGGGGAGTTTAGAATAAGAATCATTTTTCGTCGAATCACCTTCCCTTAGACAGTAAAAGTAATTTAAATAGAAATTATCTCCTGAGAATTCCTCATGCCCATACCGGTATCAGAATTTCCCCCACATCCTGAGATGATGCTTGATTATCGTTCTGATTTTTGATACTAAAAATTGATTAATTTTACTTCATGTTGAAGAAAAAACGGGAAGATATCGAACTTCTGGCTCCGGCTGGTAATTTTGAATCTTTAATGGCAGCCATACAGGGTGGTGCCGATGCGGTATATTTTGGAATTGGATCTCTGAATATGCGTTCAGCATCTTCCCGGAATTTCCAGCTTGAGGATCTCCCCGAAATTGTAAAAAGAAGTGAAAAGGCCGGAGTCAGGACCTATATTACCCTGAATACAATAATGTATGATGAGGACCTTGTAGAGATGAGAGAAGTGATTGATGCGGTTAAAAGGGTTGGTTGCGATGCCGTCATCGCCAGTGATTTTGCGGTAATTAGTGAGGCACGGTCTAAAGGCGTTCCGGTCCACATATCAACGCAATCGAATGTCAGTAATGTCGAAAGCCTCCGGTTCTATGCCGGTTTTGCGGATGTTATTGTTCTGGCACGAGAACTTTCACTTGAACAGGTTCGAACGGTATGCAGATGGATAGAAGAAAACAATATCCGGGGGCCATCCGGCGAACCGGTCAGGATAGAAGTTTTTGCACACGGAGCCCTGTGTATGGCCGTTTCGGGAAAATGTTACTTAAGCCTTCATGAGATGAATAAATCGGCCAACCGGGGGGAATGTCTGCAATTATGCCGGCGGGCGTATACCGTAACTGAAAAGGAGGATAATTATCAGTTGGAAATCGACAACGAATATATCATGTCGCCTAAAGACTTATCTACCATTACGTTCATGGATCAGTTACTTGAGGCAGGCATAAGGATATTTAAGATTGAAGGGAGAGGCCGGCCTGCCGAATATGTCAAAACAACTACTGCCTGTTATCGTGAAGCCATTGACAATTGGCTGGCAGGAACCTTCACCTTTCAGAAAGCAACGAAATGGGAAGAAAAGTTACGCAGCGTTTTTAACAGGGGTTTCTGGGAGGGGTATTATATGGGTAAACGATCAGGAGAATGGAGCGAAAAATATGGATCGAACGCCACGAAGCGGAAAGTATATATTGGGAAAAGCATGAATTATTTTGCAAAGATCGGAGTGGCAGAATTTAAGTTGGAAACAAATACAATAAAAAAAGGAGACCGGATCCTGATCATTGGACCAACCACAGGGGTGATTGAATCCACGGTTGATGAAATGAGGGTAAATCTCAAGCCCGTGGATAAAGCAATCAAAGGAGACCACTTTTCCATCCAGGTTCCTCAGGTGGTCCGGCGTTCCGATAAACTTTATAAAATTGTCACGGTGAAGGAATAATCCTGATGATATTTTCAGATTTTATTGGCATCCGATGTGACATTTTAATTTTTTTTAGTCAATTTCACTGAAATTTTTAAATAGTGAAGGCATGATTATCCAGCCTGCGGATCGATTAAATAAATTGAAAGAATATTATTTTTCAAAAAAACTCCAGGAGATCAGGCAGTTAAATAACAAAGGATACGACATCCTTAACCTGGGTATTGGAAGTCCGGATATGATGCCTTCCGAAGCAACCATCGATGCGCTGGTCCAGGCCGCCAGGAATCCGCATAATCATGGCTATCAGCCTTACCGGGGTATAACCGAACTCAGAGATGCCATATCCCACTGGTATTCCAAAATTTATCGTGTGGATTTAAATCCGAACACCGAAATATTACCTTTAATGGGATCGAAAGAGGGAATTACCCATATATCATTGGCCTTTCTGAATCCTGGGGATAAAGTATTAGTGCCGGAACTTGGATATCCCGCATATAAAGCGGTTACGGAAATGGTAGGCGCAACGACTGAAACCTATCCCCTGATGGAGAGAGAAGGTTGGAGGCCTGATTTTGATTATCTTCGTCAGGCCGATCTTTCCGGAGTAAAGATCATGTGGGTAAACTACCCCCATATGCCTACCGGAGCCCTGCCGAGTTCCGAAATTTTTGATAAATTGGTCCGGATAGCCCACGAAAAAAAAATTCTTATCTGTCATGACAATCCTTACAGCCTGGTATTAAATGAAGGCCCCCCATTGAGTTTGCTGTACAGTGAAGGAGCTTTCGAGGTGAGTCTGGAATTAAATTCACTGAGTAAATCCCACAATATGGCAGGATGGCGTGTCGGCTGGGTAGGTGGTAAAAAAGAATACATCGATGAAATTGTGAAAATTAAGAGCAATTTTGATTCAGGTATGTTCAAGGCGATTCAGGAAGCTGCTGTGACAGCCCTTGAGAATCCTTCCTCCTGGCACGAGCAACGAAATAATGAGTACCGGAAAAGGAGAGAATTTGCATATGAGCTGCTTCGGAGACTGGAATGCACCTGGCAGGACGAACAAACAGGTTTGTTTATCTGGGCTCGGATACCCGAAACGGTCGGAGATCTTGAAAAATGGGTGGATCATATATTACATGAACACCGGATATTTATTACTCCAGGATTTGTATTCGGGGAAAAGGGCAACCGGTATATTCGTGTGTCATTATGTTCCACGCCTTCAACCTACAGGAAAGCGCTGGAACGATTGAAAGAATTCAATAGCTGAAAGATGAATATTTGTATCGTCGGTTTAGGATTATTGGGAGGATCTACCTCTTTAGGATTAAAAAGTGTACGTAAGGATATATGTATCCTCGGGGTAGACTCAAGTGAATTAAACGCCGGAAAAGCCATTGAATTGGG
>Ga0209536_100014241_pt1 | contig 11437 bp, 14 predicted proteins | sample DeeMarSeWOR28_12_FD_187461 | JGI IMG/M metagenome (GOLD analysis project Ga0209536, IMG submission 187461) | Marine sediment microbial communities from White Oak River estuary, North Carolina - WOR-2-8_12 (SPAdes) (version 2) | ecosystem: Environmental > Aquatic > Marine > Intertidal zone >... | reverse complement strand
AATTTGTTGCCCCTCTTCTGAAATTAGGAAATTTAGAAACGCTTGTGCGTTCTCTACTTTATTTGTAAATGTGGATATTGCCCCTGGAACGTAAGCCAGACGTGGCAGCTGATCTGGTTGTAAAAAAACCACATCAATATCTTCGGGATCCCAGTATGCAAAAACTCGCCAACCTAGGATGGCATCCACGGTTTGTAACGAAATCAAGGCAGCCGTCTTGGAGCAACTTTCAGCATGGACGATGATATTGCCTGCCCGTTGAATGTCATTGAGTAGTCCATTATACTCCAGAATCTCATAGGCGTATAAACCGACACAAACGGTTTCTGGGGCACCGACTCCGATTTCAATTTCTGGATGTGTTAGATCAGCTAGTGATTGGATATCCTGGGGATTGCCTTTCTGAACGAGAATAGCCGGCACCAGATAGGCAATTTTGACGATGGAATCAGGATAAACAATGCCTGCCTTTTCCGCTTTCAGCATGTAATCGGGTGAGCCGGGAATATATAGGTCGCCCTCTCTAGCGATTTTAAGCTGCGATAACATGGTGCCAGAGCCACCAAAGGTGAGGTGAATCTTTATCCCCATTTCTTCTTCAAATGCTTTTGCAACCTCTTCTAGAGCTGGTTTGCTAGCAGAGCCGGCGAAAACGGTTATGGAATTTCCTCCACTACTAGAGCATCCACTCATTGTAGTAGCAATTAACAACACAACCAATAAAAAACCAGAGGTTAGCTTGTTCAGATACCGACTCCTTTAATATTAAAAACTGGCTTAATTAATTCACATTGCAGGTTCTTTCCATTTCAACCTGCTTCAGCTCTCGGTTGTGGTGTTTCAATACTTTTCTACCACCGATATTTCCTGTTACCTTCATTAGTTCCGGAATGAGCAACTTGTCAAACATAATTGGGTGCCCTCTTATTCGCGAAAATGTGGGTACTATAATGGGCGCTTCCATACCCTTATAGGTTCTGATAAGTTGTTTTACTACCTCTGGTTGCATTAGCGGGCGATTACCAAGAGTAAGAAGCACCGCAACAGCATCCCTGGAAACCATTTTTAAGCCACACCTCAGGGATTTACTAAGGCCATATTCATATTCTGGATTCACTATTATCTTTAAATTCTTGTCTACTAAATCCCTCTTTACCTGCTCCGCTTGATAACCAAGAACCACAATGAGGTCATCGATACCAGCATCAAGGAAACACGTAGCGATATGGGATATTTGTTGACTATCTCCGTAATCCGTTTTTCCAGCAGCCAAAATGACAGCTGAGATTTTAAATTTTGATGATGGAGGGTACTCTAAAGCGACTTTTATAGCTAATATCTGAACCTTGGTTCTGCATAACCTATAGACTATTTTTACATCGGTGGCTACTTGATAGAGAAATAGGTTACTTGCACCCCATAGTTTCAAACCAGTATTCGGTTTTTTACCAAGATAGTGCAGAGCTTTACTAACGAGCATACGCCGATTCGTTGGTAGGCTTATTAAACTCGAGTATGCCTGTTTACTTAGCAGGATTTCAGTCAATACCATTATCGCTATCCATTAGTGCTATCGTATTATCATGTTCAGCTTCCACTGAACCCTCCTGTATTTCACGAACTAATCCTCTATCCTCAATTAATTGCAAGGTTTCCACCATACGTGAATATTCTTCGTAGCTTAAAATAACGGCTACTGGCTTGCCGTGTTTAGTTACCATGAAATGATATGATTCATTCCTTACCTGTTCAATCAAGGGTAGGAATGTCTTCCTCGTAGCAGTTACAGAAAAAGCCTCTAACATATTAAATATAATATGTACATAATAATGTACATATTATTTTATACCACCGTTTATTTGTCGTGTCAATACTTCTTTTGCTAATTGACCTCTTTTATTAACTTCGCTATCCTTATTAATTATGCAGATCATTCCTGGATTGCATCAGATTACCTTTGGAAACACCAATATATTTTTAATTGTCGAACAAAAAATAACAATCATAGATACTGGCTTTCGTGGTAGTGCGAAAAGTATAGATCATACCTTAACAAAATTGGGTAGATCTATAGTAGATGTTAGTCATATATTTATTACCCACAATCACCTTGATCATATTGGTGGATTGCCCGGAATAATGGAGATCGCACAGGCAAAGATTGCTCTACATAGGGCGGATTTGAATTATGGAAAGCAAGGACTACCCTATAGCGGATTTCTTAAGTGGCTGTTGAAGTTTCCAGGGATACCCTTTTTTTGGCCTCTAATATACGCGACACCAGATGATATCGATATCCAACTTGAGGGCGGTGAGGTTTTTAGATTTCTGGGTGGTATGGAGGTTTTACATACCCCGGGGCATACCCCAGGCAGTATTAGCCTCCTCTTTCGGCAACAAAAACTGATAATAATTGGCGATATCTTAAACAATGGTCGTCGAGAATTACGCCTTACCCCGAGATCGGTCAGCAGTGATATGTCACAAGTTAGAGAATCGGTAAAACGTTTAGCCCAACTTGATTTTGAAATCCTGTGTTTCGGACATGGTAGACCGATTATTGGCGGCGCTTCAGCTGTGTTGAAAGACTTATTAAGGAGGAAAGGCCTGTTAATAAATGAGAGTTATAGCTGGTAGGGCCAAGGGTTGTATACTCAAATCCCCTAAAGGTCATAAAACACGTCCAGCAACGGAACTAGTGCGAGGGGCTATATTCTCGATACTGGAATCGATGGCAGAGGATTGGTCGACCTTACTCGACCTTTTCTCGGGTAGTGGTTCATTAGGCATAGAAGCGCTGAGTCGTGGTGTCGAATGGGTTGATTTTGTTGAACAGGAAGCACACTGTTGTGCTATAATTAAGCAGAATCTAGCAAAGACAGGATTTGTAGATTATGCCCATGTTTATTGCTGTAGCGTAAATAGGGCTCTTTCATTTCTAGATAAGGAGTATGGGATTATAATTATGGACCCACCCTATTCTAGCCCATCGATAGATAGAACCTTAGAGCAGCTGGCAAATTCAGAACTTGTCAGTGGTAAATCGATAGTTATTGCCACACATTCTAAGCGTCGACCACTAAAATCGGGATATGCATCGCTTCATCTCTTAAAAGAACACCGCCATGGCGACAGCGTTATCACCCTTTATAGAAAGGAGGGGTGGGTTTGACAGTCGCTATTTATCCTGGCAGATTTGATCCAATTACAAACGGGCACATTGATGTTACGAGAAGAGCGGCTAAGCTATTTGATAAGCTGTTTTTAGCTGTTTATAAGATACCAGGCAAACCTACGCTCTTTAACCTTGAAGAGAGGATGGAAATGGCGAAGCAGGCGCTAGCTAACTTACCAAATGTAGAAGTAAAATCCTTTAAAGGCCTCGCTGTGGATTTTGCACGGCAAGTAGGAGCTCAAGTTATGGTGAGAGGATTGCGAGTAAGCGCTGATTTCGAGAGAGAGTTTGATATGGCAATGATGAATAAAAAATTACAACCAGATTTAGAGCTGGTTTGCTTTATGGCTAGCCCGGATTACCAATTCCTTAGATCGAGCCTACTGAAAGAGGTAGCCAAACTGGGTGGAAACATTAATAATCTAGTCCCGGAGAAAGTAGCCGAAGCCTTAAGAAAGAAGGAAGGTGTGTATTAAGATGTAGAGATACAGGGGGAACCCCTTTTTACAGAAGAATTAAACAGCAAATTCAGGAGGAAGAAAATCTATGGCATTCAAGATTACCGAAGATTGTATCAGTTGTGGAGCCTGTGAAGCAGAGTGTCCTAACCAAGCAATTTCAGAGGGAGAAACTATTTACGTAATTGATTCGACTAAATGTACTGAGTGTGTTGGCAGTCACGATACACAGCAGTGTGCCGAAATCTGTCCTGTAGATGCCTGTGTAGCTAATCCAGAGCACCAAGAAACAAAAGAACAGCTCCTAGAGAAGTGGCAGGGACTGCATCCAGGCGAAACACCTAAAACTGATTAAAAGAAAAATTAATAATACGTTTTCGGCTATCAACAATAAAGCTGGCGAGTGATTAACGTTTGTTCTAATTTTGCCTTTATGCCTTGGGTGTACAGATCTTTGATGAGAAACGTAATTTAATTTCTAAGATTATGGCTGGAAGAAATCCTTAATGACGTCAAACTCACCGGGTAAGAGCCCCAGCACCACGGGGAAATAATCAAGCATCAATTTACCTAGAAACGAACCGGTGATAAGGTCGCTACCAAAAAGTTTTACCCATATTGCCATAATCGCTCCCAGGAAAAGAAAGCCAGAGAAAAAACCTAAAACGGCACCACCAAAGTTATCAACCCAGCCTAACATGATTGAGCTGATGATAGATTTGAGCAAACGGGCTAGCAATAAGGCAGCTACAATCACAAGTGCCAGTATGAGAATGAACGCTAGTATATAGGCTATATTTTCGTTATTAATAAACCCAAATAAATTGGAAACCGGCCTGTAAAAGTTACCGGCTAAGACAACACCTATAAGCAACCCTGCAAATGATAGTGCCGTCTTTATTAGCCCTTTTCTCAGACCAATAAAGGTTGGTATAAACAACATTACAATCAGGATTATATCAAGCCAGTTCATTTGTTACCCCCTAAGTTGTTTTGCCCTTCTATAGGCGGCATTTACTGCTTGTGCAATAAGCTCCTTAAACTTCCCGTTTTCGAATACCTTAAGGGATTCAGCGGTAGTACCACCAGGAGAGGTGACCATTTGTATAAGTTGAGCCAATTCCATATCCGATTTTGCAGTAAATTCTACTGAACCGGCTAGCGTTTGTAGAACGAGCTGCCGGGCAGTATCTGGTGGCAAGCCTATATCAACTGCTGCATCGATCAGGGATTCCATAAATAGAAAAACATAAGCCGGGCCACTACCGCTTATTGCCGTCGACATATCTATGAAATTCTCATCAGCAACGTAAAGCTCTTTCCCTGTAGCCTTAAGGATAGCATGAGCTTTTTCCTTCTGTTCTTGGGTTACACCTTCAGTTGCTGTCCAGACTGTTATACCTTTACCAATATGAGCGGGTGTATTAGGCATTGCCCTAATGATCGCATCATGTTCTAATCCCTGTTGCAGTGTGGCAATGCTTCTACCAGCGATTATAGATAACACCAGCTGGCTGATGTTTAGCTTACCCTTAATCTCTGCCATTACTTCATCTAGGTTCTGCGGTTTAATGGCCAGCACTACAATGTTACCTCTGGAAGCGGCTTCAAGATTATCTTCAGTAATAAAAACTTTAAAATCCTGCCTTAGTTGTGTTAGGAGTTCTGGTTTCTTATCGCTGATGACAATACTCTGCGGTGAAGTCAAACCCTCATTCAATATTGCTGATATCATCGCCCGCCCCATATTACCGCCACCGATGAAAGCTATCCTCATATTATTTCACCACCAAGTTTATGAGCCTCTTGGGAATATAAATCAACTTGGTAATCGTTTTATTATCGATATAAGTCTTTACTTTCTGCCTGCTCAGTGTTAGACGGCGTGCTTCTTCTTCTGTTATCGATGCTGGTACTAACAGCCTATCTCTCATCTTACCATTGATTTGTATCACCAGAGTAATTTCCTCTTCTTTGGCAAGCTCCTCATCCCAGTCCGGCCAGAGGTGATCGTGGATGCTGTAGTTGTTTCCAATTCGCTGCCATAGCTCTTCGGTAAGGTGGGGGGCGGTTGGCGCCAGTAGAATAAGTAGTGTTTCAACAGAATCCCGCCATTCTTCAACAGTAACCGAACCGGCTTCTTTTATTTTACCGAGGTGATTTGTGAATTCCATCAGTGTGGATATCATAGTGTTAAAGTGAATTCTCTCAAGGTCACTGGTTACCTTTTTAATTGTCTGGTGTAAATTACGTTTCAATTCCCTACTGCTGTTTTTATTTTTAGCCTTATAATTGTCCAGCACTAACTTCCAAAGACGATTGAACCAGCGGCTAATACCGCTGATACCGCTGTCGTTCCATTCACCGCCCTGCTCCCATGGAGCAACAAACATCAAATAGGTGCGTACTGCATCTGCTCCCAGTTCGGCTACATAAGCATCTGGATTTACCACATTACCCTTTGATTTACTCATCTTTTGCTTCTGGGCGATGATTATACCCTGGTTAAACAAGCGATTAAAGGGCTCGTTAAATTCAACTAGCCCAATATCCCGTATTGCCTTTGTGAAAAAGCGGGCGTAAAGCAGGTGCATTACAGCATGTTCGGCGCCACCGGTGTAAAGGTCAACCGGCATCCAGTATCTAACATTGTTTTCGTCGAAGGGAATATTGTCTATATTGAGACTCGTGTAGCGTAGAAAGTACCATGAAGAACACATAAAAGTGTCCATGGTATCAGTTTCCCTTTTAGCATTGCCAGCACATTCAGGGCAGGTGGTATTGACAAATTGCTCGTTGTATTTTAATGGTGATTCACCAGTAGGTTTGAATTCAGCATCTTCAGGCAGTAAAACCGGTAGCTCTTTTTCAGGTACGGGAACGATGCCACACCTATCACAGTAAATCATGGGTATTGGTGCTCCCCAGTAGCGTTGACGCGAGATTAACCAATCGCGTAGTTTATAGCTTACTGCTCGTCCACCCCAACCTCTTTCCTCAAGAAAATCAGATACAGCTTCAATACCCTCTTGGCTAGTTAAGTTGTCAAATTGACCTGAATTTATCATCGTGCCGCTTCCAATGTAGGCTTTTTCTAGTTCCTCTCCCTGCCACTGCGGCGGAGCTATCACCACCCGGATGGGCAGGTTATATTTTTTAGCGAAGGCGAAATCTCGCTCATCATGGGCTGGTACTGCCATCACTGCTCCTGTCCCATAGCCGAGCAGGACATAATCAGCGATCCAGATGGGCACTTTATCTCCGTTCAGACGATTGGTTACATAAGCGCCGGTAAAGACACCGTCCTTTTCTTTATCGGTGGAAAGCCGTTCTATTTCTGTTAGCCGTCTCGATTTACTGATATAAGCCTCAACCTCTGCCTTTTTTTCAGATGTAGTTAGTTTGGAAACAAGTGGGTGTTCTGGTGCGAGTACCATAAAGGTAACACCGAAGGTGGTATCCGGGCGGGTGGTAAAGACGCGGATTTCCCTTTCATTTATCCCTTGATAGTCAAGGCTAAAGGAAATTTCGGTACCACAGCTTCTGCCTACCCAATTGTGCTGCATTACCTTAATGCGTTCAGGCCAATCTATGCCTTCGTGTTGCATCAGTTCGTCAGCGTATTTGGTAATGCGAAAGAACCATTGCTCAAGATCGCGGCGGATTACCATCGCGCCGCAGCGTTCGCAATCACCGTTTCCTAGTACTTGCTCGTTGGCCAGTACTGTCTGACAGTTGGGACACCAGTTGACCGGTGCTTTTCCCCGGTAAGCTAATTCATTCTGGTATAATTTAAGGAAGAACCACTGAGTCCATTGATAATATTTTGGCTGACAGGTGATGACTTCACGTCTCCAATCATATATTGCGCCGATACTTTTCAACTGGCGGCGCATATTTTCCACGTTCTGCATCGTCCATTTATAGGGGTGGATACCACGCTGAATAGCTGCATTTTCTGCTGGTAGCCCGAAGGCGTCGAAGCCCATTGGATGGAGAACATTAAAGCCCTGCATGCGCTTGAAACGGGCATGAACATCCGAAGGTGCCATTGCATACCAGTGACCAATGTGCAGGTCGCCAGAGGTATAAGGGAACATGGTCAGTGCGTACCATTTGGGTTTTGAGCTATCCTCGTTAACCTCGTAGAGTCCGTCATTAGCCCACCTGTTTTGCCACTTCTTTTCGATTACCTTTGGGTTGTAGTCGGCTGTCATGAATTGCAGTCTTTCCCTTGAAATTGGCTTTAATTGTAGCAACAAGACAAAAAGCACGCAACTAAGTGTAGGATCTATCTGTTTCGAACAAATCAGTTAACTTTGACAAACCGAGATGATAGATTTTCAAAATGAGAATGCAGTAATTGTGTCGATGATGAGAGAAGTATAGGTTTCGCATAACAATATTTGCCATATACACAGCTTTATTGCTATGATGAACTGGTATGTTGAGTCCTATACTAGTCATAATTTCCCTAAATATAGGGGTAGCCATAGCTACTACAATATCGCCGGATTTAGTGGGTAATCTCGGTTTGTATGCTGATACGGATCGCTTTTTAGAGCGGCCTTGGGGTTTGCTTACTAGTATGTTTGTCCATAGCGGCTTATTTCACCTGTTTGCCAATATGATAACCCTCTACTTTTTTGGCAGTTTCCTTAGCCGATTAGTCGGTAACCGTACATTCCTACTTCTTTACTTCAGTGGTGGTATCGTTGGTGGCATTTTGTTTATATTATTGGCATCGAATGCTATAGCAGTTGGCGCATCGGGGGCGGTTTTCGCTCTGGGTGGAACAATGGCGGTAATGGCTCCTAGATTAAGGGTAATAATCTTCCCTATTCCGGCCCCCATCCCACTGTGGGTGGCAGCGCTGGGCATCTTCGTAATTCTTACGATATTACCAATGTTAAACACCTATTCAAATGTAGCCTGGCAAGCACACCTGGGGGGTGCGGTATTGGGGCTTGTTGCGGGATATATCCTTAAGGGCAAGAGACGCTATTATGTTTAGTCCTTACGGGAGCTGATCGGCCTTCTTCAGCATCTCTTTCAACCAATCAATATCACGCCTCAGCTGCCGTTGCTTCTGAGCTAGAACCAGTATATAAGTAAACAGTCCAACCCAGATTACAGTATATGCAGCGAATAAATACCCTAAATTATCCATTTCATTTATCTCCTTAATGCCTTCAACGCGTTAAGTTCATGCTCATCCTGTTTAACCAAAACCCTGTAGCTAAAAAGCAGGATATATAGAGCGGTGAAAGCGATAATGGCAACAATGAGTGTCCAAATCATTTCCGTTACCAAACCGCCTTCGAAGATAACAGGACCTGGATGTTGCGTTCTCCATAGGGTGATAGCCATGGCGATTATGGGTATATCTATAAAACCCATAATGCCAACTATGGCAGCAAAGCGGGCACGCCGCCCCTCCTCGCTAATATAGGAACGGATGATAAAGTAAGCCAGGTAGATGATCCATAGTATAAGTGATGAAGTAAGACGGGAATCCCATGTCCACCATACCCCCCAAACCGGTCTTGCCCAGATGGACCCAGTCAACAGAAACAGAGTGGTGAAAACAAGCCCCACTTCAGCTGAGGAACTAGCTAGGATATCCCACTTTCTGCCTCGCTTCCAAAGGTACATTATGCTACAACCAAAAACAACAAAAAATGCGAGAAAGGCTATCCATGCCAGGGGTACATGAAAGTAGAATATTCGCTGGATAACACCTGTTTCGGCATCGGAGGGCACAAAGATAAATACCATATACAGAGCGATCACCATCAATGCGGCAGTTAAACCAAGTAAAACCCTTATTTTCATGGCTTCCTCCTCTTTGTTATTCGTCTATGACGACAGAGAATACAAGGTACGCAACCACTAGGAAGATTATATCAAAGGCAGCAATTATGCCCAGCCAGGAATAAATATCGCCCCAAGATTCACCCCCCAGTACCCGCCCAGAAGCACTAACGGCGGAGATTATAACCGGAGATACTATGGGGAAAAAAAGGATGGGTAGTACCATCTCACGCGCTTTTGTATTAACCGCCAAGGCGGAGAACAAGGTGCCGATGGTAACGAATCCCAGAGTAGCCAATATCGTTATTATTATTAATGGCAGAGAGATAACGTTAACGTTGAAGAGCAGGGCAAATACTGGTAGTACAACGACTTCGACAAGTAGCATAAAGAAAAGACTGCCCAGCATCTTACCCAAATAGATTGTCTCCCGACTGACCGGACAAACCATTAGCCCTTCAAGGCAGTTATCCTCTTTCTCCTGGATGAAGGCGCGGTTGAGACTTAACACACCGGCAAAGGCGAACGTTACCCATAGCATCCCCGGTGTAAGCGAAACCATCGTCTGTTGGCTGCCGCTGAAAGCGAAATTGAAGATGACAATAACTAAAATGGCAAAAACAATCACCGAGGAGATAATCTCCTTTGTTCTAAATTCAGAGATGATATCCTTCCAGGCTATTACCAACGCTTTATTTAGTGTTTTCACCACCGGCACCCGTACAATTTCTGTAAACTGCCTTAAGACTGGCCAGGTCCAAACCCTTACTTGGCTCTTGGTGGGCAATTTTCCCTCTGTTCAGTATTATCAGGTAATCGCAAGTGTTGAGTCCCCGTTCTAGATGGTGACTGGTAAAGACAGTGGTCAGTTTTTGAGAGCCGTCTTCTTTTAAAGTATCCCACAGCATTGAGATTGCGTACTGATCAAGGCCTGTTTCTGGTTCATCAAGTAAGATAATCGACGGCTTGTGTAACAGACACCGAGCGATTGAAAACCGCTGCTGCATACCACGAGACAAAGTACCTATCCTGTCATACAGGCGGGATTGCATACCCAGCATGGAGACAACCTGGTAGATACGTTGCTTGTAGTCAGCAATGTCATACATGCGGCTGTAGAAAAGTAGATTTTCATAGGCAGTGAGATTACTGTAGAGAAAAATCTGATGCGACACTATACCTATCCGTGCGCGTACAAGCTCAGCGTTATCCTTGAGGTTTAAACCATTGATGAACACTTCTCCGGCAGAGGGCTTCATTATACTTGCCAGTATCTTGATCAGGGTTGTTTTGCCGGCACCATTAGGGCCGAATACGGCTAGAGTTTTACCTGGCTCTACGCTAAGATCAATTCCATCTAGGGCATGGTGATTGCCAAAAAACTTAGTTAATTCCTTAACCTCTATCGCTGGCCCGTTTGTAGCCATCATATCCGTTTATTCTACTTTTAAAGTTTGACTAATGCAAACACGAAAATAAATGATGGATTGGATAATATCTGTTGAAAACTCTGGAATAACGTAACAGCTAATCTCTGCGCTCTGGCCAGAAGGCGACCAGGCCGCCGAAGAGGAAGACGCCGCCACCGATCCATATCCAAATTACCAGTGGATTGACAAAGGCAGACAAACCAGCCCTGTAAGTTTGACTACCATCTGTTAGGGTGACTGTTTCCCAGCTTGCCAAGATGAGGTAAAGATCTTCAGACAGCGTAGAACGAATGGCGACCTCGGACACTGGTTGTTCAAAATTCCTATGGATTATAACCTGCGGGTGCATATTGCCGATGAATTTATCGCCTCTATATACATCAAGTTCGGCAGCAACTATCATCTTGCTCTCGTCGCCTTTGGGTATGAGCCCTTTAAAGGTGATAGCGTATTCATTGACCGTAATTGATTCTCCGGTCAGCAGCTCGGCTTCTCCTTCAACATCAAAAAGCGATGAACCGACGACACCTATGGTGATTATGATGATTGCGATGTGGACT
>Ga0209536_100014239_pt1 | contig 11438 bp, 11 predicted proteins | sample DeeMarSeWOR28_12_FD_187461 | JGI IMG/M metagenome (GOLD analysis project Ga0209536, IMG submission 187461) | Marine sediment microbial communities from White Oak River estuary, North Carolina - WOR-2-8_12 (SPAdes) (version 2) | ecosystem: Environmental > Aquatic > Marine > Intertidal zone >... | reverse complement strand
GACCGTCCCGATCGCTTCCAGTGGTGGGAGGTCGCCGATGAAGACTGGGAGCGCGCGTGGATGGACCGCTTCGAGCCGATGCGCTTCGGTCGGCGTCTGTGGGTCGTGCCCGGTGGCATGGTGACCCCGTCCGCAGCGGAGAACGTCGAGATTCAGCTCGACCCTGGCCTGGCTTTCGGTACCGGCACGCATCCGACAACCGCTTTGTGCCTGGAGTGGCTCGACGGGCAGGACCTGGCCGGCAAGCGCGTCGTCGACTATGGCTGCGGCTCGGGTATCCTCGGAATTGCCGCGGCCCTACTGGGCGCTGCGCAGGTGGTCGCCGTGGACAACGACCCGCAGGCGCTGGAGTCGACTGCTGCCAACGCGGCCCGCAACGCGGTCGGTGACCGGATTCGCTGCCAGGCGCCCCGCGACTTTGCAACCACAGGTGTCGATATCGTGCTGGCAAATATCCTCGCTGGCCCGCTGGTCGAGCTTGCGCCGGTGCTGATCGGCTGCAGCAAGCCGGGCGGTCAGCTCGTGCTGTCAGGGCTCCTCGAGGAGCAGCTGCACGAGGTGGCGGCGGCCTACCTGCGAGCGTGTGAATTCGTCGAGTCGGTTGCGTTAGAGGATTGGGTGCGCCTGGTCCTGCGGAAACTTCAGCAGGATCGAGACTGATACTGAATTCATGTCCTGGCGCGGCGGCCTGGAGTAAGCAGCAAAGCCCCCTATTCGGCCTCTACCAATTGGTGGGCTTTTCGGGCAGGGTGTTGTAGCGCTCGACCGAGTCCATGATTTCCTGCCGGGCAGCTTCGGCGTCTTCCCAGCCCTTGATATTCACCCACTTACCCGTTTCCAGGTCCTTGTAGTGATCGAAGAAATGGGCGATTTGCAGGCGCAGCAATTCGTCCACATCCTCGACGCTTTGAACCCTGCGATACAAGCCGGTGATGTCCGTGGTCGGCACGGCGAGAATCTTGGCGTCCTCCCCCGACTCGTCCTCCATGCGGAGCAGCCCGACGGGGCGGCAGGTGACGACGACACCGGTGACCACCGGAACCGGCATGACGACCATCACGTCGGTGGGATCGCCGTCGCCGCAGAGCGTGTGCGGGATGTAGCCGTAGTTGCAGGGGTAATGCATGGCGGTTTTCAGCATGCGGTCCAGGAACAGCGCGCCCGATGCCTTATCGACTTCGTACTTGACCGCCGGGCTGTGCATGGGGATCTCGATGATGACATTGACGTCGTTGGGGACGTCCCTCCCGACAGGTACGTCTTGCAGGCTCATGGTGGACTCCGGCGGTCATTGGAAGGCCCTCCATTATAGCTTTAAAATGGCGCGCGGCCGCCGGATGGTGCACGATACACGCTGGCCGGCGCCCGGGCATTTCCACAGCGCCCGGCACTGCGATCCGCAGGCACCGACATTCGAGGAGCAGGCCCATGCCGGCAACCCCCAAAACGCCTCAGCAGAGAGGCTTTATCATTCCGATCGGCGGCGCCGAAAGCAGGGGACGCAAGACCGGAATTCTCAACCGCTTTGCCAAGCTGTGCGGCGGCGCGGACGCGCGGATCATGGTGATTCCCACCGCTTCCCTGAGGAACGAAACCGGCCCGGAATACGAGGAACTGTTCAAGTCGATGGGCGCCAGGTCCATGTGTGTCCCGATCGAGAATCGCAATGATTGTTTCGACAAGGAAACGATACGGATCCTGGAAGCCGCCACTGGCATCTTCATGACCGGCGGCAACCAGTTACGCCTGTCGACGATTCTCGGCGGCACGCCGGTGGCGCGCCGCATCCGCAAGCTGAATGCACAGGGTATTCACGTCGCGGGTACATCGGCCGGAGCGGCCATCGTCTCGGAACACATGATCGCTGGCGGACGCAGCGGCCCGTCGCCGAGGGAAAGCGGTGTCGAGTTGGCGCCGGGCCTCGGCTTGACCAACCGCGTCATCGTCGATCAGCACTTCAACCAGCGCCAGCGCATGGGCCGTTTGCTGGCGGCACTGTCATTCAATCCCTTCGCCTGTGGCCTCGGCATCGACGAAAACACGGCCGGCTTCATCGGGCCGGATGGCGACATGGAAGTGGTGGGCAAGGGCACCGTCACTGTGGTCGACCCGGCAGACTTGAGGCACTCGTCCATGAGTTACGTGCGCCGCGCCGAGGCCGTGACGCTGATCGGCCTGAAGCTGCACGTCCTGGCCGCTGGCGCGCATTTCAACATCGAAAGCCGCGAAGCCACGACATCCTGACGGCCCGTTCACCGTTTGGCGCAAGCGAATCGTGGCGTTAAGATGCCCTGACCTCTAACCGGAACAGGTCTGCGCAATGAAAATCCTGGCAACCAATGTTTATGTCGGCCCCAACCTGTACGCTCATTTCCGGGTCATTCGCCACCAGGTCGACATCGGCATCCTCGAAGAGTGGCCATCGGCCCGGCTGGGTCCGCCATTCGTTGATGCGCTGGTAGCCGCACTACCCGGGCTGGCCAACCACGGCTGCTCGTACGGCGAGCCGGGCGGATTGCTGCGGCGCCTGCGGGAAGACGAGGGCACCTGGATGGCGCACATCTGGGAGCATGCGGCGATCGAGCTGCAGAACATGGCGGGTTCCGACGTGAGTTTCGGAAAGACGCGGAGCATGGGGGTTCCGGGCCGGTACAACATGGTCTTTGAGTACATGCAGAAGGACGTTGGCCTGGAAGCGGCGCGCATATCGCGGCAGCTGCTGCTCAGCTTGCTGCCGGAGCAGCTCAAGACGCAGTTGGCCGACGAGATCGAGCAAGGCTTCGATTTCGAGACCGAACGCGACGCGTTCATCCGCTTCGCCCAGCGCAAGGAGCTGGGCCCCAGCACGGCCTCACTGGTGAAAGCGGCCGAGGAGCGGGAGATCCCCTGGCTGCGCCTCAACCAGTATTCACTCGTGCAATTCGGCCATGGCCGATACCAGCAACGCATCCAGGCCACCATCACCAGCAAGACGCCGCACATTGCCGTTGAGATTTCCTGCGACAAGGAGGACACGCACAACCTGCTGCGCAACCTGGGCCTGCCGGTTCCCCAGCAGCGCCTGGTGCAATCGGAGCGCGACGCGGTGCGCGCAGCCCACCGCATTGGGTTCCCCGTAGTGGTGAAGCCACTGGACGCCAATCACGGCCGAGGTGTCTCCATCAACCTGATCGACAACGAACAGGTCGCCACGGCTTTCGCCAAGGCTTTGGAAAGCGCGCGCGGGCGCAGCGTGCTGGTTGAAAGTTATGTCGAGGGCATGGACCACCGCATGCTGGTGGTCAACAATGAACTGGTGGCTGTTGCCAAGCGCGTGCCGGGCCATGTGGTGGGTGACGGCAAGCACAGCGTCGCCGAACTGATCGACATCGTAAACCAGGACCCGCGCCGCGGCATCGGCCACGAAAAAGTTCTCACGCGCCTCGAGCTCGACCACCAGGCCGAGCGCCTGATGGCCAAGGCCGGGCTGACGCCGGAGTCGGTGTTGCCCGTGGGCGAGATGTTCTATCTGCGCTCGACCGCCAACCTATCCACCGGCGGAACGGCCATCGACATGACCGACGTGGTACACCCGGACAACCGAGAAATGGCTATCCGGGCCATCCAGGCCGTGGGTCTGGATGTCGGCGGCGTCGATTTTCTGACGTCCGACATCACGAAGTCCTACAAGGACGTTGGAGGTGCCATCGTCGAGGTGAACGCGGCACCCGGTTTTCGTATGCATGTCGCGCCCTCGGAAGGCAAGCCGCGCGATGTTTCGGGCCGGGTCATGGACATGCTGTTCCCACCCGGCAGCCCGATCCGCATTCCGGTCGCCAGTATCACCGGCACCAACGGCAAGACAACGACTTCAAGGATGCTGGCGCATATATTGAAAACCGCCGGGCACACGGTGGGCATGACGTCCACCGACGGTGTCTACATCGACGGGCGGTTGTCGGTGAAGGGCGACATGACCGGGCCGGCCTCGGCGCACATCGTGCTGCGCGACCCGACCGTGGACGTGGCCGTCATGGAGACGGCGCGCGGTGGTCTGCTGCGCGAGGGCCTGGGCTACCGGCGCTGCGACGTGTCCGCTTGCCTGAACGTGGCTTCCGACCACCTGGGGCTGAAAGGCATCGACACGCTGGAGCAGTTGGCTGAAGTCAAGCGCATCCCGATTGAAGTGGCCCGGGACACGGCTGTCCTGAATGCTGATGATCAACTGTGCCTGCGCATGGCCGATTACACGCAGGCGGAGCACGTGTGCTATGTCACCATGAACCCGGCCCACGCCCTGGTAAAGGAACACATCCGGGCCGGTGGCCGCGCGATGGTGCTGGAACAGGGTATCAACGGCGACATGATCACGCTCTACGACAACGGTACACACTACCAGTTGCTCTGGACACACCTGATTCCCGCCACCATGGAAGGAAAGGCCACCCACAACGTGCAGAACGCGATGTTCGCTGCCGCGCTGGCCTTCAGCCTGGGCAAATCGCTGGAAGACATCCGCCATGGCTTGCGCACCTTCGACTCCACCTACTTCCAGGCGCCGGGGCGAATGAACGTGTTCGACGAACACCCGTTCCGCGTGATCCTGGACTACGGTCACAACGCCGCGGCCATCGCCAGCATCAGTCAGCTGGTGGACCGGCTCGAAACGCGAGGGCGGCGCATCTGCGTGCTGGCGGCCCCGGGAGACCGGCGCGATGAGGATATCCGTGCGATTGCCGACCAGGCAGCTGGACACTACGACTACTACATCTGTAAAGCGGACGATCATCGACGTGGCCGCGGGCACGACGAGGCTCCCCAGATGCTGCGCAGCCGTTTGAAAGAAAGCGGGATCGACGATTCCCGAATCGAGGTCATACCCAGTGAAGTCGAGGCCGTGGACGCCGCGCTGGCGATAGCTCAGGAAGGAGACCTGGTAGTGATCTTCGGTGACAACATCAAGCGCTGCTGGAAGCAGGTGGCGCAGTACAACGTTGCTGAGGGCGATTCGCGAGAGGTGCCGGAAGAGGCGCCGGCGCACGGTTTCGTGCAGGCGGATCCCGACGCCTTCAGGCTCGAGCCGGGAGCCGAACTTATTCGCGACGACCGTGGCGTGCGCATCGCCCGCGTCGACGAGGAATCGGATTGAGCGCGCGCCGTGAAGCTGGAACTGACTGACAGCCGCCGCCTCACCGGCCCCAACCTGTTTTGGGATATGCCCTGTGCGGTAATCGATGTGGCCATAGATGGGCCGCCCGAACGGGTCGTGCAGGTCTGGGAATCGGCAGCCGGTGACTGGCTGGACGCGGTTGGTCATTCTGATCAACGGACCTGCCATCGGTTGTTCGAGGGCGGCGCAAGCCTGTTGATCAGCGCACCGATCGATGCGCTATACGCCATGTGCGAACTCAACGAAGTGGCATGGACCAGTACCCTGCATACCTTCGACCTCGGTCCGGCGCCCGACCGTGGCGAGGAAGTTCCGCGGTTGACGCGACTGTTCGATGAGGAACGCAATCCGCGCCTGCTGGCCCTGCAGCAAGCGGCGGCGAAACAGGGGCTGCCTTTCCTGTGGGATGACGACGAGGTGTCGGTCGGTTACGGGGGCGCGGCCCAGGTCTGGGACTCGCAGGCATTGCCGCGGGTTGAAGACGTTGACTGGTCGAGGCTCGGGTCTATTCCCGTGGCGCTGGTGACCGGCACCAACGGCAAGTCCACCACGGTGCGCATGACGGCGGCCATCATGAACGCCGCCGGCTACCGGGCCGGCCTGACATCCACCGATTTCATCCGCGTGGCGGAGCGTGTAATAGACCGGGGTGACTACAGCGGCCCGGGAGGCGCGCGCACGCTGCTGCGCCAACCAGACGTGAATATGGCCGTGCTCGAGGTGGCGCGGGGCGGGCTGTTGCGACGCGGACTGGGTGTGACCAGAGCCAATGTCGCGGTGGTGACCAACGTCGCCGAGGACCATCTCGGTGAATACGGCATCCACTCGGTGGATGAGCTCATCGCGGTCAAGTTCATCGTCAGGCGGGCCCTCACCGCGGAAGATACCTTGATCCTGAACGCCGATGACGCCGGTGTTGTGGCCTTTGGCGAGAAGCTAGACAACCGCGTATGCTGGTTCAGCCTTGTCGCCGATCACCCGAAAGTGCGGCAGGCTCGGTCTGCTGGCGGGGCAGTGTGCTTCCTGGAGAACGATTGGCTTATCGCGGCCGAGGGCCCCAGACACCGTCGCATCACGCCCGTCAGCGACATCCCCGCGTCCCGCGCGGGCGCGGTGCGCTACAACCTGGCCAATGCATTGGCCGCGATGAGCGTCGCTGTCGTGCTGGGTATCCAGGACGAGGCCATTCGGGCTGGTCTCGCGGCGTTTCGCGGAGACGAGCGCGACAACCCGGGCCGCGGCAACTGGTTCGAGCATCGGATGGAAGATGGCAGCGTCCGCATACTGGTGGATTTCGCCCACAACGAGCACGGTATGAGGGCGCTGGCGGATGCCGTTAGGCGGGTACCAGCCGAGCGGGTGGTGGTGTTGCTCGGGCAGGCTGGTGACCGCACTGACCAGGAAATCTCCGGCTTGGTGCGAGCAGCCTGTGACATGCGTCCGGAGCGCCTTCTGATAGCCGAATTACCGGGTTACGAGCGCGGCCGGCAACCGTTCGAGGTGCCGCGGCTGATCCGTCAGGATGCACTGGCGTTTGGTCTGGACGCCGCGCGTATCGAGACCTTCCCGGACCCGCAGGCAGCGACGCGGAACGCCCTGGAGCAGGCACGGCCGGGCGACCTGCTGGTGTTGCTGGCCTTGACTCAGCGCAAGGAGGCTCTGGCCCTGGTACATGCCTTCATCGGGGACAGCGGGGCAAAGGGTGGCTAAGCTCTACTTCTACTATTCGGCCATGAATGCGGGTAAAACCACCGTACTGCTGCAGTCGGCCCATAATTATCGCGAGCGCGGCATGCACCCGCTGCTCTTCACGCCGCGCCTGGATGACCGTCATGGCGTCGGGGTGATTCGTTCGCGCATTGGCCTGGAGTCGCCGGCGGTGGCCTTCGGCGCTGAAGACAACCTGCTGGAGCACGTGCAGCGACTCCTGCCGGAGCAGAACGTGCATTGCGTGCTGGTCGATGAGGCCCAGTTTCTGACCCGCGACCAGGTCTTCCAGCTGACCGAGATCGTTGATCGCCTGGGCATACCGGTGCTCTGTTTTGGGTTGCGCACCGATTTCCAGGGCGAGCTGTTCGAGGGCAGCCGTTACCTGCTTGCCTGGGGAGATCAACTCGAGGAACTCAAGACCATTTGTCACACCGGCCGCAAGGCGACCATGGTGGTGCGGGTGGACGAGCAGGGTTACGCGCTGCGTGAGGGGTCCCAGGTGGAAATCGGCGGCAACGAACGCTACATATCGGTCAGCCGCAAGGAGTTCAAGGAAGTGTTCTTCGGCGGCAAGCGCATCAAGCTGATCGATCCGCTTGAGCAGCGCGAGGTTGCGGAGCGGAACACGCAGGAGGACCTGCTAGAATAAGCGTATGAAATTCCTCGTATTGCTGATCATCGTGCTGCTGGTGGCCTTCACCCTGTGGCCCCGGCAGCCTACCCCTCCGATCGAAGAGACCTTCATCGCCCCACAACTCGAGCCGCTGAGAAAAGCGGAGCAGGTCGAGCAGCAGTACATGGACGCGGTCGAGCGCGCCAACGCGGAAATCGAAAAGCAGTCCGACGGCGGCTGAGAGTACCATCTGGAAGACCGCTTTGCGGGCTGCCGGGCTATCTTTGGCATTTTGGACAATAGTAGCTGGAGCGCTGGCCGATCACCCGGCGGCGGATCGGATTGCCACACTGGAAACAGGGGTTTCCATGCCGTTCGTAAACCAGCAGTTCCTGGGCGAAGTAGCCTGGATTGCCTTCCGAGTTGACGAAATCACGCAGCGTAGTGCCGCCGCGGCGAATGGCGTGCGTAAGCACGTCACGGATGGCCATCGCCAGGGCCTCGTATCGAGTGGCCGAGATGCGCCCGGCCGGGCGCGACGGATGGATGCCCGACATGAACAGCGCCTCGGAGGCATAGATGTTGCCGACGCCGACCACGACGTGGCCGTCCATGATGAAGTTCTTGACCGCGCCCCTGCGGCCCCGCGACAAACGCCAAAGGTGCCCGCCCGAAAAGTGATCCGATAGAGGTTCCGGCCCGAGATCCTTGAGCAGCACGTGCTCATCGGGTCTTTCTTCCCACCACAGCAGAGCACCGAAGCGGCGCGGGTCGTTGAAGCGGATGCAGCGGCCACTGTCCATGACAATGTCGACGTGGTCGTGTTTGCGCGGCGCGTCATCTGCGTTGCAGATCCGCAGCGAGCCGGACATTCCGAGATGGATCATAAGGCCACCGCGTTCCAGTTCGATCAGCAGGTACTTGGCGCGGCGCCGGCAGCTGACGACCTTCTGGCTTGCGGCGCGGACGACTTCGTTCGGCACCGGCCAGCGCAGGGAGGGGTTGCGCACGGTCACCTCCGCGATCGCATGCCCCTCCATGTGGGGTGCGATCCCGCGCAAAGTGGTCTCGACCTCTGGGAGTTCCGGCATCCGCCAATTGTAAGCAAAAAAAACCCGCCGGGAGGCGGGTTCAGCTTTCTTGCGGGTAAATCGATTACTTGATCTTGCCTTCCTTGTACATCACGTGCTTACGCACGACCGGGTCATACTTCTTGATTTCCATCTTCCCGGGCGTGTTCTTCTTGTTCTTGTCGGTCGTGTAAAAGTGACCGGTGCCGGCGCTGGACACCAGGCGAATCTTGTCTCTTGCACTCTTGGCCATGACTTAAATCCTCCTCAAACCTTTTCGCCGCGCGCACGCAGGTCGGACAGCACGGTGTCGATGCCCTTTTTGTCAATGATACGCAGACCCTTGGTCGAAACGCGCAGCTTCACCCAACGGTTCTCGCTTTCCACCCAGAAGCGGTGGCTGTGCAGATTGGGCAGAAAGCGCCGCTTACTCTTGATGTTGGAGTGCGACACGTTGTTTCCGGTTTGTGGCTTCTTACCGGTGACCTGGCAAACTCGTGACATGGGAAATTCCCCTGAAATACAAATATGAATCCAGTCGCTGGACATTCAAAAAATCAGCCGCACTTTATACCGCATTTGCCGTCGGTGTGCAAGGATTATACATCCGCGGGCAGGGGCTGACGGCCGTTAAAGCAGGCCTCTTGCCGCCATCGACACCGGTCGGCCGTCACCGATGACGAAGTGATCGAGCAAGCGGATGTCCAGCAGCGCCAGAGCATCCTTCAGGCGGCGCGTGATGGCCTGGTCGGCCAGGCTGGGCTCGCTGATTCCGGAGGGGTGGTTATGCGCCGCGATGAGCGCGGCCGCGCCGTGACGCAGGGCCTTTTCCGCCACGACCCGCGGGTAGACGGTGGCGCCGTCAATGGTTCCGTGGAACAGTTCCTCGAAGGCGATGACGCGGTGGCGCGTGTCCAGGAACAGGCAGGCGAATACCTCGTGCGGGTGGTCACGCAGCGCAGACTTAAGGTATTGCTCGGTGACCTCCGGGCTTTCCATGGGCTGGCCGCGCACCAGCACCTGGTGCAGGTAACGGCGGGATAATTCCAGGACGGCGAGCAACTTCGATGACTTTGCGGGCCCGAGGCCGCGTTGGCGCTCCAATGTGTCCCGGGAAGCCAGCAACAGGCCCCTCAAGCCGCCAAACCCCTGCAGAAGTTGCTCCGCCAGTTCAATCACGGACTGCTGCCCTGTCCCGGTGCCCAGCAGGATGGCCAGCAATTCCGCGTCGGTAAGTGCGGTGATTCCCTCCTCGGCGAGCTTTTCCCTGGGCATGGTCATGAGCATGAGCCTGCTTCGAGGCTGTCTGTTTCCATTGTCTTTTCGGCAGAAGAGGCCATTCTGGGTCACTTCTGGCCCGCACCTTTACGGAAAATTCCCCTGAGTGGATGTAAGCTATCAGCTTGATTTGCGGCGCGTGGCGGAAGCGTATTGGTCTGGCCAGTGGTGGTCGAGGAGCGAAACGGAAGGTGAACGGGAAGCAAATTGTGCTTGGCGTGACCGGCGGAATAGCCGCTTACAAATCGGCTGACCTGGTGCGGAGGCTGCGTGACGCCGGCGCCGAGGTCCGTGTGGTCATGACCCGCGGGGCGCAGGCTTTCGTCACTCCCTTGACGTTTCAGGCGCTCTCCGGGCACCCCGTGCACACTGAACTGCTGGACGAAGCCGCCGAGGCTGGAATGGGACACATTGAGCTGGCGCGCTGGGCCGAACACGTATTGGTGGCGCCGGCCACGGCGGATTTCATGGCACGGCTGGCACATGGGCTGGCCGATGATCTGCTCACCACGGTATGTCTCGCCACGGCCGCACCGCTGTCGCTGGCGCCGTCTATGAACCAACAGATGTGGGCAAACCCCGCAACCCGCCACAACTGCAACGTTTTGCAGGACCGCGGCGTGCGCCTGATCGGGCCGGAGAGCGGCAGCCAGGCTTGCGGCGACAGCGGACCGGGACGCATGACCGAACCGGCCGAGCTGGTGGCTGCCCTGTTCACCAGTCCACCCGCCCTGTTGGCCGGGCGCCACGTGGTCGTCACGGCGGGCCCGACCTATGAAGACATTGACCCGGTGAGGTTCATCGGCAACCGCTCGTCAGGACGCATGGGCTTTGCCGTGGCTGCCGCGCTCTCCGCGGCAAGCCAGCCGGACACCAACGGTACACCGGCTCATGCTCCAATGGCACCAGACAAAGAAGTTCCTGATTACCCCGAAGGCTCAGCCAGTCTCAGTAGCCGCTCGGGCATCGGCGGGGTACGAGTCGCCACGTATCCGAGTCGCGGTAGCAACGCGGGCAGGTCGAAGCGGCGGTTGAATCGATAGCAGAACTCCGCGAGATAGCGCGGCGAGTGTTGGCCACTGACCCCATGGTAGCTACCCTGGATCGAGTTTTTGACGTTGCCGATCATGGTGTTCACCCAGGTGAATGCTTCGTTGGCGACGCTGGCGGGGCCGCCGCCGGTGACGATGGACTGGTGCTCGCACCCAGCGGTTGCGACACCGGCGAAGCAGCTCAGTCCGTCGGAGACGATGACGGTGGCTGGGTGCAGGTGGCGCTGCGCCCACTTCGCGATCTCGTCCTTGCTAAAGCCCTTGATCTTGGTCATGCGCATTGCCATTGGGTGGCCTTCGTCATTGGTCTGAACCGCAGCGACGAACGGCGTTTTGCCCGCAGCACCGCGTCCGCGCTTACCCCCTCGGCGTTCACCGCCCAAGTAGACGTCGTCCAGCTGTACGTTGCCGCACAGCGGCTGGCTGTCGTCGCGCTCTTTCATGGCCTGCAGCAGCTTGTGCTTCAGGCGCCAGGCGGCGTTGTAGGAGATCCCCAACGCCCGCCTCAACTCCAGGACCGATGTTCCGTTCTTCGGCTGCGTCAGAAAGTACATCCCGAGGAACCA
>Ga0209536_100014238_pt1 | contig 11438 bp, 11 predicted proteins | sample DeeMarSeWOR28_12_FD_187461 | JGI IMG/M metagenome (GOLD analysis project Ga0209536, IMG submission 187461) | Marine sediment microbial communities from White Oak River estuary, North Carolina - WOR-2-8_12 (SPAdes) (version 2) | ecosystem: Environmental > Aquatic > Marine > Intertidal zone >... | reverse complement strand
GGCGGGTGCCCTTGTTTGCCCCGATTGGATTTCTCGCCCCGATCGGCCCACGCCGGTGTGATGGTGCACGACACCAGCGCAATCAGCATCATGCCTGCAGTATATTTGCGATTAATCATCTGGAATCACTCCTTAACGCACTTCATAGCCGCGCCCCTTGAGGCAAGCGGACATGGCGCGGCGGTAGTTGCTGGCCTGCCGTTCTACTCGCGAGGCGTGGGCGGCATCGAGCTGCGCCTGCCGCTGGGCTTCTATTCGTCGCGCCTGATCTACCCGGGCCTGTTCCGAGGCAGCACCAACGATGGCGCCGGCAATGGCGCCTTTGACTGCGCCTTCCGCTTCTCTACCCGGTTCCGCAATCACCGCGCCCAATACCGCACCGGATATTGCCCCGGCCTTCGCCTCATCACCGGTTGGCTCGATTGGCTCCACACGCACCCGCTGGTGCGGAGCCAGGTTGGGCGCACTTGGATCGAAGCCGGTCTGTTCCTTGGCCCAGAGGTAGCACTCGTAGCGATCGCGCTCCTGCCGCGCCTTGCTCTGACCCTTGGCCGGGTAGAAGTAGACCTCGGTGGACGGCGGCGAAGCGACTGGCGGCGGAATCGAGCTGGGTGGCGGCGGCGACTCACACGCGGAAAGAATCAGCATCGCTCCAATCAGGAATAATCCGGAGCCGCGAACTCCTGAGCGGGATCGCTGGTCTTCGGTGAATACAGATATTGCTTTGGTCTCCATTCGGCCATGCCCTCCTAAGCCCTAGGTCGCTACTCGCTACTGAATTTATATAGAAATGCTGGCGGAGATACTTTGCCTGGGATCAAATATTACCTAACGGTGGCCAATACACAGGTCGAGGCCCCTGATAATTGACTGGATGAATTGGTAGAATCGGGAATTATGGCGAAACTCTCCGATCTTATCCTGTTGCGGAATGACCCCGCCGTTGCGGAAGAATTTCTTGAAGCGGCGACGCGTGGCGAAGTGGATGCGCAATACGGTATGGGGCTGATCTATGCCGAGGGTCGTGGCGTGCCACAGGACGAGGCCAGGGCCTATTTCTGGCTGACCATGGCCATGGAACAGGGTGATCAGGATGCAGAAGTGCTGCGGCACGTAGTGGCAGAAAGTATGACTTCAGACCAACACACCGAGGCAGAATTGTTAATAAAGGATTTTGCCCGACTTGGCTCGTCTGAACGAAAAACCTGGCGCAAACGCCGGAAAAACCAAAAGCCTTCTGATATCCACTAATCCTGCCGTCGTCATAATCGACTCAGGCGGGATCGGTGCTTGTGCCCCGGGGACGAGTCGCAGGCCGAGCCTCTCCCAGACACAAGGTGAATGACGATCCTTTGCCGGGCTTGCTTTTGGGGTCCAGCTCCCCGCCGAGCATTTCACTGAAGCGTTTGCAGATGGTCAACCCAAGACCGGTGCCGTCGAACTTCCGGGTCTGGGAATTGTCTGCCTGGACGAAGTCTTCAAATAGTCTGTCCAGTGTCCTGGCATCCATACCGATCCCTGTGTCGCTGACGATAAAGCAGATGTGGCGCTCGCCATTATTCGTCTCAGGGCGAACTTCCAGAGATACACGGCCGTTCTCGGTGAATTTACAGGCGTTACTCAACAGGTTAATCAGAATCTGTCGGAGTTTGGTTTTGTCGCTTTCGATTTCTCCGATACCCTCATCTACCGAGAGCATCAGCTGGTTGTTGTTTTTCTGTGCGAGCGGGCCGACGGTTGCTCCAACCTCGCGTACCAGCGCTTTTACATCTACCTGCTCAAAGTACACTTCCATCTTGCCCGACTCGATCTTGGACAAGTCGAGAATGTTGTTGATCAGTGTCAGCAGGTGCTTGGCGGAGAAATCGATATTCCTGATATCGTTGACCACCGTGAGATCCTCGCTGTCTTCAAAGTCCTCCTGAAGCATTTCGCTGTAGCCGATAATCGCGTTGAGTGGTGTACGGAGTTCGTGACTCATGTTGGCGAGAAACATGCTTTTGGCCTTGTTGGCAGAGTCGGCAAGTTCGCGTGCCACTTCCAGCTGATGCATCGCCAGGTGGTGCTCGAGAGCCACTGATATCCATCGGCTCATGAGTTTTACCAGGTTGGTATCCGATGCCGTGAATGCCAGCCGCGACTGCCTGCTGCAAAAGTGAACAGTGCCATATTTATCACCGTTCACCCAGATGGGCGCACCGATATAGGAATTCAGACCGGTTGCATGATAGGCCGGGTAATTATGGTACTCGGACTCCGCGATATTATTCAGCGCCAGGGGCGCATGGCGGCCGTAGGCAACTGCGCAGAACGTGTTTTGTAACGGGACAATTTTTTTCAGCTCATCGGCGATATCTTTTGGCGCGACAAGACTGACGGTGTTGACCCACTCTTCATTTTCGTCGACTGAACAAATCTTGCCAATTTCCAGACCCAGTAGTCGAACACCAAGGCGAAGCATTTCTTTTAACTGCTCATCGATGGAAAGGCCGGGTAGCGAGGCTGCCTCGTACAACTGGGTGATACGATCTGCTTGCAGGCGCTCAGCTTCTTCCGCGACTTCGCGCATCCTGACTTCTACATTGAGGCGCTCGTAGGAATCAACCAGGTCGGCGTTTAGCCGCTTCATCCGAACAGCGATCCAGGTTAGCGCTGCCAGCACGATGAGAATCAGACCAATCCAGAATGCATACTGGCGTACCAGGGCAGCGACACCAATCTTGCCATAGTTCTTGTAGCTGCCCACACGCAGTTCCTTCATCAGGTCGTGTACCGTCGTATAGTCGAGCGGCACGGTCCAGCCGGCGTTGCCGGCTGCTTTTGATATTGCGCTGTCTCCCGGCAAGCTCAGCAGGGCAATGGCTACTTTCTGTCCGAGAGCATCAGGGGTATTGCGGGTGACAGCGATTGGCCATTCGGGGTAGAGGTGGGTGCTATGGGCAAACGGAAAGTTCGGCGTGACGATCGAGTTCAGGATTTTAAATTCCTTGATATCAATTTTTCCTTCGGCCGCCATGCGCTCAAGTGTGTCGGTACGTACCGTGCCGGCATCGACCTTGCCATCGCGCACAGCCATTACCACCTGATCCTGGGGGAACCCTGAATACACTACGCTTTTAAAATCCGAATACGGGTCAATGCCCCCACTTTTCAATTCGCGCCAGGCCATCCACCAACCGCCAAAGGCGTTCTTGTGTACGGCCATAAATGATCTGCCCCTGAGGTCGCTCAGGGAGTCGATATTGGCATTGTCGGCCCTGGTAAAAATCAGCGCGCCGAAGCGGGTATAGGCACCACCGGTTCGGCGATTGCGCAGGGTAGCGATTCGAGTTACGCCGTAGTTGGCTTCAAGGCTGGCGTAGGAGGCCGGGTTGGTGAGGACAAAATTGAGCTCACCCCGCGCGACTGCGCTGCTGATGTTGTTGTTGTCGAGCGGAACGATCTGGAAGCGATATCCGGGGACGGCTTGGCTCAGGTAATCTGCCGTGGGACGCCAGATTTGACGGGTTTTTTCCACGCCACGAAACGCCAATACGCCGATTTTTACCGGCACATCATCGGCCGAACTGGCGCTGATCAGGCCAAAAATCAGCGGGATTAGAGAAAAACTGGCTACTATCCGTGTCACGATTTACGGGGCTTCCGGTCTTTGAGTTGGAACAAGTGGCTACACAAATGCAATTACCAAGCCAGAACCACGGGCCTGCGGGGAAGGGTCGGCCAGTTGTCAGATCCACCGCAGGATGCGATTGAACGGGTCGCCCGACGAAATCACCGGTTAGGTAAAGTTTCATTCACGGATATACTGGCGACTGATGTAATTCCGCCAGACGGGAGGATGTGTGGACCCCATTATTTCGATACGCAATGTCTCAAAGGTCTTTCCTTCGGGTTTGCGCGCACTAAATGATATTAACCTGGATATCCGGCGGGGTGAGATATTTGCCTTGCTAGGCCCCAATGGTGCCGGGAAGACGACATTGATTAGCATCATCTGCGGCATCGTGACGCCCAGCGAGGGAACTATCACCGTCGATGGTCATGACATCATTGCTGACTATCGTTCCGCGCGGTCGAAAGTCGGGCTGGTGCCACAAGAGCTTGCCACCGCCACGTTCGAGGGCGTCCTGCCGCAAATGAATTTCAGTCGTGGCCTGTTTGGCAAGCCTGCCAACGCGGCGTATATCGAGAAGGTGCTGCGTGATCTCTCGCTATGGGACAAGCGCAACGCAAAGATCATGACGCTGTCGGGTGGCATGAAACGTCGTGTCCTGATTGCCAAGGCCCTGTCGCACGAACCCATGGTGCTGTTCCTGGATGAGCCTACTGCCGGAGTTGATGTCGAGTTGCGTCATGACATGTGGCAAATGGTGCGCGAGTTGCGAGAGCAGGGTGTCACGATCATTCTCACCACACACTATATTGAAGAAGCGGAAGACATGGCAGATAGAATCGGGGTGATCAATGGCGGGGAGATCAAGGTTGTCGAAGAGAAGACGGTCTTGATGAACAAGCTTGGCAAGAAGCAGTTAACCCTGACCCTGCAACAACCTTTGTCCCGCATACCGGATGAGCTTGCCGATCAACCCCTGGAACTGTCAGCTGAGGGAGATGTGCTGGTGTATACCTTCGATGTGCAAAAAGACCAAACCGGCATTCCGGAATTGCTGCGTTCACTGGGGCGTCACGGCATCGACTTCAAGGATCTGCATTCAAGCCAGAGTTCACTGGAGGAGATCTTTGTTAGCCTGGTAAAGGAGAAGGCATGAACTTCTACGCAATTCGCGCAATTTACTATTTTGAAATGGCCCGAACCGGGCGCACGGTAATGCAGAGTATCGCGTCACCGATTCTGACGACTGCACTTTACTTTATCGTTTTTGGCGCGGCCATTGGTTCGCGAATGGGTGAAATTGACGGTATCAGCTACGCATCGTTTATTATTCCCGGTTTGTTGATGTTGTCGTTACTGGGCGAAAGCATTTCCAATGCCTCGTTTGGCATCTATTTCCCGAAGTTTACCGGCACCAGTTACGAGTTACTCTCGGCACCCGTTTCTGCGTTTGAGATTGTTGTCGGCTTTGTCGGTGCCGCCGCTACCAAGTCTGTCCTGATCGGCGTGCTAATCCTGGTGACGGCAAGATTCTTCGTAGATTACGAGATCCTTCATCCTGTCTGGATGGTGACGTTTCTTTTATTGACCGCGCTCACTTTTAGTATGTTTGGCTTCATTATTGGATTGTGGGCGGATGACTTCCAGAAACTGCAGATCATTCCGATGATGGTTATCACCCCGCTGACGTTCCTCGGCGGGGCGTTTTATTCAATTAGTATGCTGCCGCCCTTCTGGCAAAAAGTGACATTGTTTAATCCGGTGGTTTACCTGATCAGTGGCTTTCGTTGGAGTTTTTACGGCATCGCAGATGTCAATGTCGCAGTTAGCGTGGGAATGATTCTGGTCTTCATGCTGTTGTGTCTGTCGGGCATCTGGCTGATATTCCGGACCGGATATCGGCTGAAAAGCTAACTGGAAAAGCAGAGTTAGCATGGACGGGTCGATTGCTGAGGCATAAAAAATCCTGGCTATAATCGAAACCCGCCAGTGTCACGTTGCGTTTGAGAGCGTGCCCGCGTTTCTGCTCATTTCCAAGCCGTCCTGGAGCGAAATGACCGGACGAAGTGTGCCGAAATCATTACGTCTTTTTTGATCTTGGGTATACTTGCGCTCATCTATAACGTGAAACAAAAGAGTAACTGGTATGCCCCAACAGTCAATTTATGAAAAAGCTGTGGCACTGATTGACGCCGCCAACAGTGAAGATCCGAACAAGGTAACCGCCGACGGAAAGGAGTGGCCGAAAGAGCTGCTGTATTCCCATCGTATGGCCGAAATGCTGCAACGTTTTGCGCCAGATGCTGACGATGCCATGAAGCTTGCCATCCGCTCACAACACATACAGCGCTGGAAGTCTCCGCGTGATGCCTACCCGATGGATCGAATCGGTTACCTGCAGTGGAGGAAAGATTTGTACAAATTTCACGCGCAGACGACGGCAGAGCTGCTGATGCAGGCTGGCTACGACGACGAGGTGATTGAGCGGGTAAAGCAGGCTGTGGCAAAGATGCAAATCAAGCAGAACCCGGACACACAGTTGCTGGAAGATGTGACCGACCTGGTTTTTATCGAACACTACATGCTGGAGTTTGCCGGAAAGCATCCGGAATATTCCGAGGAGAAGTGGATCGATATCGTCCAGAAGACCTGGAAAAAAATGTCCGATGAGGCGCATGACTTTGCGCTCTCTGGCAGTATTAAACTCCCGGAATCCCTGGTTCCACTAATACAGAAGGCGATTGCCACGAGCTAGCGCGGCGTTTCATTTGCGTTGCGATTGAAACTAGCGGGAAGGAATCCCCGACCTTTAGCGTGGGAGCAGAAGCGGAACCCGGGTCAGGCTTTTTTCAGGGCATCGCGCGCTGCCGCCACGCGCTGCTGGAAGGTGGCAATTTCGCTGTCCATTCCCAGTTCAAATTTGGCGTTACAAAACTTGAGCAGGGGTAAAAAGCGGAGCACCAGAGCCAGCGAGTGTGGGGCAATGGTATTGCTGTTGAGGCTGGCCAACATCTTCATGCCGGTGTCGATATACGTGACGGCGCTCGTGAGACTGGCGCCATCGGCATTGGGCATCACCACTTCCTCGACGGGCGGTGCTTGCTGCTCTACCCGCTCAACGGCTTCGCGATAATCTTTTAGCTGCGCCTTGGTGCACTCGAGCAGATCCTTGTTGTTGAAGGGCTTCAGAACAAAGTCATTGGCCCCGCAGGCATAGGCTCGCTCGCGTGTAATCTCGTCTTCGGCACTGGTAATGACAATAATCGGTAGGTCACGCAGCCCGGCATCATCTTCAGCCCGCACCTTGCAAATGAAGGTGTAGCCGTCCATCTCCGGCATCTGGATATCGGTAATTACCAGTTCGATACTGCTGTTCTGGCGCAATTCGCGCCAGCCGTCAACGCCGTGTTCCGCCTCGGTGACAGTGAAATAGGGCGATAGAAACTTGGAGATGGTGCGACGCACCACTCTCGAATCATCTACTACCAGGACATGGGGTTTGGTTTCAGCCATAGGCTCCTGCGAAAAACGACACTTTTTCTAACTATAGGCGAATAATCGTGCCAGTCAGCGAATAATGCAAAGACCAGGCCAATAACGGTTTGTTCGACGAATTGCCGGCTGATCTAGCGGCCACCAAGCAGGGACCCGAGTATGCCGCGTACGATTCGGCCTCCGATCTGGCTGCCGATGGATCGCGCTGCACTTTTTACCATTGCTTCGGTGACGCTTTGGCGGTTGCTGCGCCGTCCTGGTCGTTTGTGCGTCTTGCTTTCGGCCTCCGCTTTTTCAGCGACTTTTTGTCGTGCAGCATCCTGTGCGTGTTGTTGCAGGCGCTCATAGGCAGACTCCCGATCAAGCCCCTGATCGTAACGACCCTTGAGCGGAGACCGCTGCAGTACCGCGATCCGCTCCTCGCTGGTAAGTGGCCCGATTCGCGATTCAGGCGGGCGGATCAAAATGCGCTCGACCGGTGTCGGGCTGCCCTTGTCGTCAAGCAAAGACACCAGGGCTTCACCGGTACCAAGCTCGGTAATCACTGATGCTGTATCGAGTGCCGGATTGGGGCGAAATGTTTCGGCAACCGTTTTCACCGCTTTTTTATCTCTGGGTGTAAAAGCCCTCAGCGCATGCTGGACCCGCGTCCCGAGTTGGCCCAGCACATCCATCGGTATGTCCAGCGGACTTTGGGTGACAAAGTAAACCCCGACTCCCTTGGAACGAATCAGCCGAACCACGTGTTCGATCTTGTCCTGCAGTGCACGGGGCGCCCGATCAAAAAGCAGGTGCGCCTCATCGAAGAACAGCACCAGTTTCGGTTTGTCCGCGTCACCCACTTCAGGCAATTGTTCAAACAGCTCGGCGAGCAACCACAGGAGAAACGTCGCGTAGAGCCTGGGTGACTGACTCACAAGCTCGGTAACATCCAGCACGCTGATGACGCCGCGCCCGGAGAAATCGGTAATCATCAGGTCATCAAGTCTCAGTGCGGGCTCGCCAAAGAAATGTTCCGCACCTTGCTCTTCGAGTATCAACAGCTGACGTTGAATGGCGCCAATACTTGCGCCGGAGATATTGCCGTACTCGCTTGTGAGCGACTTGCGGTTTTCTGCCATCCAGTTAAGCATGGCGCGTAAATCCTTCAGGTCGAGGAGCAAAAATCCATTGTCATCGGCGAAGTCAAATGTGCTGTAAAGTACGCCGGTTTGAGTGTCGTTCAGCTGAAGCAGGTTTGCCAGAATAAGCGGACCGACATCACTGATTGTCGTTCGCACAGGGTGACCCTGCTTGGCAAAAAGATCCCACAGAATGATGGGATTGGGTTGCCCCGAGAAACCCGACAAGCCAATTGTTTCAAGCCTTGATTGAATTTTTTCGTTTGCGCTGCCTGCCTGTGCGAGTCCGGATAAATCACCTTTTACATCGGCCATGAACACAGGCACCCCGATGCGCGAAAAGCTTTCCGCCAGGACTTGCAGGGTGACAGTTTTTCCGGTCCCGGTTGCGCCCGAGATCAGGCCATGCCGATTCGCCATACGCGGATTCAGATTGACCCGGGTCTCACCGTTTCCGCCAATGCATAGATTTTCCAGCATTTATTTAATCTCCTGATCTGGCCAGGTCATCATATAGGACAAAAAAAACCCCGCCAATCGCTTGGCAGGGCTTGAGTGTCCTCTAACCACAGAGAAAGTAGTAATTGTTATTATGCCTTGTCGCCCTTTTTGCTTCCGGGCAAAACCTTGCGCGGATATTTATCCGGCGAATGCGGGCATCTTCGGCCCTTCCTTTTCCTCGAACATCTTTTTGCCGAACAGGACCGGTTGCAGGAACTTGTAATCAAAATCGATTACCGCGACTCGGTCAGTTTCAAGCTTTTTCACGAGGTCAGGCTGCAGGTCATCACGGGTGATACCCCTCAGGTCATTATGACCATACGGGTGTAGCGGGCCGGATCCTGCCAGGCGCCGATGTAGAAACTGGTAGCGGACAGGGTCTCGAGCGAATGCACCGGATCGGTCTACACAAGCCCTGTCTACCAGTCTCAATGTCGAAAAATCAGGGTCTCCCCCAAAATTTCGCTTCTGCAATAATTATTGCCGGGACCAGATTCAGACACCCGGTCCCGGCAAATACTTACTTGGCCGAATGGCCGGACATCTTGATCTCGACCTTGTCCTCGTCCTTGATCGAGCCATAGTAGGCACGCAGGATCTCGAGTACTTCCGGACGGGAGAACTTGTCGGAGACTTCCTCACCTTCGGAAAGCGCTTTACGCAGCTTGGTACCGGAAAGCAGGATGCGGTCAGCAGCGTCATGTGGGCAGGTCTTCATCGAGGCCATGCCGTCGCACTTGTTGCACCAGAAGGTCCAGTCAATCTTCAGGGCCTTGGTTTCAAGTGCGTCTGCCGGGATCTCGTCAAAGATGTGGTGGGCGTCGAACGGACCGTAGTAGTCGCCAACACCGGCATGGTCACGACCCACGATCTGGTCGGAGCAGCCATAGTTCTGGCGGAACAGGGCGTGGAGCAGGGCTTCACGCGGACCGGCATAGCGCATGTCCAGCGGGTAACCGGCCTGGATTACAGTATTGTCGGCAAAGTATTTTTCAATCAGGGTGCCAATGGCCTTGGAGCGCACATCGGCGGGGATGTCGCCAGGCTTAAGCTTGCCGCAGTCTGAAGATACATTTACAAAATTATTTATGTCAATAATATCTTTGCTTTCGGCATTCGGAATATTTAACAATCCTACCAACAAAAATGATTTTTAAGGAGGATTTAAATGTATTTATTATTTTTGTTATTTCTGGTGACGTGTCCACCAAAGGCTTGAAGTGAGGACATTTCTAATGCCTCGGATTTCAATCAATCTCATTCTTTACCATCGGATATTATCATCGATAATATTTTCAAGTATATGGGTTTATTTAATCTTTTACACTCATCTTTGTTAGCAGTTTTTCTGCTCGATAAGGATTGAAAATAGCGCAATCGCACATCCTGCGAAGCTTTTTAGCCGCATCTTTGCTGGAGACATTGCCTTCATCAATTTCTTTCACCATATGCCCTATCAAGTTTGGTGAAATCATCGCATGCCCGCACATGGTGTGGATTTCCAGCGTTTCCCCTTCGGGCAACAACTCGGTCTTACCATGAGTGCCTAACGATTGATTCACGGTATGGGGCTCCAGTCCAATTTCCAAGCAAACTTTTCTGACTTCATCGTACAATCCGGATATTAAAACAGAAAGCCCTAAATCTTTATTTTTTATTTCCTCCAGACAGGCCTTGAGCTTCTCCCGATCTTTGAATACCGCATGTATAATTCTGCTGTTTACCTTCTTCAGCTCTTCCATATTGTAGAGCTCATTACCGTCCCAATTGGGCTCGTGATTCCCAAAATTTTCCAGATCCTGCTCATAATGTGAGATAATTTCCCATGCCTGCCTCATTTTATCTTCTGCTCCCTCAATTTTCACGTCACGGGAATATTTAATCATCAAGACATAATCCTCGCGAAGGTCTTCAATAGTTCCTCTCCGATGAAGTGAGTGTGTCATCTTAAGCCTCCTCAAACAGTGGTCGTCCAAGCCCCACATTGGTTTTAGTGTTCGGCCTCGGGGTAAATCCGGCTTCTATTGCAATGGCAGCCGTAGGTATACTGCCATCAGCATCAACGCGGCTAATCAGATCGAGTGAAAAGACGGTATCGATCCGTTTGGAAACTTCTTTAATTGTTTCAAGCACTTCTTTTAATCGATTGATTTCGATTTTAAATTCAATAATAGCAGACAGCACTCTTTCATTTAAAACTTCTTGATTGATCTTACCAGTCTTTTTATCAACGATAAGCGCTGCCAAAGGATTATTCGGTTCAAATTCCACCCCCCATTTTGCAAGCGCCATTACAACTGTTTGCAGATCTTTGAATGACGTACTAATTCCCGGGCGACCCATTTCGATACCGACACCGGCAATTCCCCGGGGGTATCGACCGGTCACGTCATTGGTTTTCATTTCCTCCGTTCCTCTCCCTTGTCCAGTCGTTAAGGGATGCCTGACATCAGGATTACTGAAATGCTCCCGAATTGATCTCGGCCATTCAAGTTTAGGCATGTAAATCGCATCGACAGGACAAACACCTGACCGCTTATAACACGCCCCACACTCCACACATTGATCCTGGTCGATTTCGCTGGCGTAATAGCGCCTGATCAGATCGTCCTCTTCGGGTGTGTACTTGCCCCCCCTTCTCGATGAATTCGCGCCGTTCCGACGCAAGCCCAACCGTTGCCCCTTGATTTTAATTGCTTTCCACGTCC
>Ga0209536_100014237_pt1 | contig 11438 bp, 7 predicted proteins | sample DeeMarSeWOR28_12_FD_187461 | JGI IMG/M metagenome (GOLD analysis project Ga0209536, IMG submission 187461) | Marine sediment microbial communities from White Oak River estuary, North Carolina - WOR-2-8_12 (SPAdes) (version 2) | ecosystem: Environmental > Aquatic > Marine > Intertidal zone >... | reverse complement strand
GCCTGCCGTTGCAAGAGTCGACCGGGGCCGAGTACGCCTCCGAAAATGACGGTTACGCCCATAGTTGTGGTCACGACGGGCACGCTGCGGCACTTGTGGGAACGGCACGCGTCCTATCGGAAATCCGCCACCAGTTGGTTGGCAAAATCCGGTTCATTTTCCAGCCCGCCGAGGAGACCTCACGCGGTGCCGGGACTATGATAGAAAACGGAGTGTTCGCCCCCGATCCGCCCGATGCCATTCTGGGCGTCCATGCGTGGCCGGGCCTGCCGGCTGATGCTGTTGCGTGTCGCAGAGGGACGATGATGGCGTCGTGCGACTTGCTGAACATCAGGGTCAGCGGCAAGGGCGGGCACGGCGCACGGCCGGAGTTGGCCAGAAATCCCCTGCTGGGAATGGCTCGTGTAGTCGAGACGCTCTGCAAACTCAACAATCACGAGCGTATCGTGAGTCTCTGTAAGGCGCGCGTCGGGAGCCGGGCGAACATAATCGCGAGCCGAGGCAAGCTCTCCGGCACGGTGAGAGCACTGAATGCAAAGATTCGCGAGAAGACGATGGACGAAATCGTCACGGGAGTGGCCGAGGCGTGTGAGCCACTGGGTTTGCACGGCAAAGTCAGCTTCGACGGGATGAGTCCTGCGGTGATAGTGGACGAGCGACTATACGGGATGTTCAGGCAAGTCGGCGCCGAGCTGCTCGGTGCGGACAAAGTGGTGGAATTGGAGTGTCCCAGCATGGGATCGGAGGATTTCGGGACGTATCTTGACCATGTTCCGGGGCTGTTGTTTCGCGTGGGGATGGGCACGGATAGTGCGGATCTTCACCAGCCGGAATTTGATTTCAACGATGATGCGCTTCGCACAGCGATGCTGATGCTTTGCGGGATGACCATCCGGATTTGCAGAGAAGGACGGGGCCTATGAAGGCTTTTGTGGCGAATGAATATCCCACCGTCGGTGTGGAGCAGGAATTTCATCTTATTGACGGCAAGACCGGCGAGCTTGTGCCCAGCGTCGAACAGGTGCTTGAGAACTTGGACGAGCAGATGAGCGGCTCAGTCTGCTATGAGCTTTTTAACTCGGTGCTGGAACACAATAGTGCGGTCTGCAGGAACATTGACGAATTGGTAGAGAGCGTTGCCGACGCTCGCCGTCAGCTTTCGCAGGCCTGCGTGAAGGTTGGTGCCGAATTGGCTGCGGCGGGAAGTCACGCCTTCTCCGACTGGAGAGCCCAGTCCATCGTTCAGAGCGACCACTACCGATGGGTGGCTCGCGAGTGCGTGTATTCGGCCCAGAGAATGGTTGCGTTTGGCCTGCATGTGCACGTAGGCATGCAGAGCGCCGAAAGCGCGATGTACACGATGTACGAAATGCTAAGATGGATATACCCCCTCCTGGCCCTGTCGGCAAATTCACCTTACTTCGAGGGACACGCTACCGGGCTCGCGTCCACGAGGACGCACCTGTTCGGTTCAATGCCGCGAACGCACGTGCCGCCGGACTTCGAGGATATCGACGAGCTGGAGGCGTTCTATTCGAAGCTACTCGCCTGCGGCGACGTCACTGCGCCGGGAGACCTTTGGTGGTCGATCAGGCCTCAGCCTCCGCTGGGCACGGTCGAGCTTAGGGTGCTTGATCTGCCGACCGACGTTCGGCGTCTCGGGGCGCTGGCCGCGATTACACAGGCTGCGATGGCGATGTACCAGGATAAGTTCAATGCCGGCGCGGCGCGGACTGAGTTGGACCCGGCGTGTATCGAGCAGAACCGCTGGAAAGCGATGCGGCACGGCCTGGACGGCAAGATATTGGATCCATCCACCGGGGATGTTACGCCAATGCGCGAGCAGCTCGAAAAACTGCTCGACAGTATCGGCCCCAAAGCCGATGAACTCGGTTCGACTGCCCACATAGACTTCGCGAGAGAAATGCTCGAAGACGGCAACGAGGCCGAATGGCAGATAAGAACCTGTAAAAGACTTGGCGGGGACCTGCGGAAATTGGAGCTTGAGATCGCGAGGCAAACGCTGGGCCTGGAATGCCTCGGCACAACTGAACAAGAGAATATTGGAGAAGTACGATGAGACTCACAAATCGCAGAGAAATGCTGGGTACCTTGGGAGCGATGCCCTTTATTGGCATGGCGTCAAGCTCTGCCACGAGCGGAAGATCAAGACAGCAGGGCGGCACACCGACTCTCGCCACTGAATCGGATATAGAGGAGTACGTTAGGTTGAGAGACCTCGACCTGGATGATCCGAAAGTGACGGCCAAGCGGAAAGAGATGCCGGTCGGGAAGATCGGCGACATCACATTCGGGCGTCTTATGAGCGGCAGTAATCTCATAAGCATGAACATGCATGCAAGAGACCTGGACTACGTGCGTGCTCTGGCGACTCATTACAACACCGAGCAGCGAGTTCTGATGACCCTCAAGCTGTGCGAGGAGTATGGAATAAACGGGATCGTCCTGAAGAACCACAACTTCAAGCGCTTCAGGTTGTCGAAATACTGGGACGAGTGGGGCGGCCGGATGAAGTGGCTTGCCGACGTAATCACCACGGACATCAACAAGTACGAAAAACTGCTGGTCGAACATCTGGAACTAGGCGCCTCGGCCGCCTATCTGTGGGGCGGCGCAAGTGACGTCTGGTATCACCAGAACAAGAAGGACAACATCATCAAGTCCTACGAGATCATGAGGAAGTATGACTTTCCGGTGGGCATTTGTGCACATCGGATCGAACCGATCAAATTCTGCGAAAAGGAGGGACTCAAGCCCGATTTCTACATGAAGACTCTCCACCATGACCGATACTGGTCGGCTCATCCGAAGGCCAACAGGCGCTTCATAGAGATGTACCAGAAAGAATCCGAAGATCACGCCGAATACCACGACAACATGTTCTGCAGAGACTTTGAGGAAACCATCGACTTTATGCAAGACGTGAAGGTGCCCTGGATTGCCTTCAAGGTCTTGGCAGCGGGGGCCATAGATGTTATGGACGGGCTCAAGGCGGCCTATGCCGGCGGCGCCGATTTCATCTGCCTGGGGATGTTTGATTTTCAGGTGCAGGAGGACGTGGCACTCACCTGCAAAGCAATCGCCGAGGCGAAAAACCGAAAGCGCCAGTGGTTTTGACTAACCTTGAATAGATGAATTGGGCGGCACACATGAGAAACCGAAAATGTCACCTGGCAATAGTGTTATCTGCTTCGGCTCTTGTCTGCAACACCTGGGCGGTATCCCAGACAGGTTCCTGGGGCGATCAGGGGGACGGAACCTATAAGAACCCGATGCTGAACGCCGATTACCCGGACGTAGATATCGAGCAGGTCGGCGATACCTACTACATGATTACCTCCACCAATCATTATGCCCCCGGCATGACGCTGTTGGAATCGAAGGACATTGTGAACTGGCGCATGATCGGCCACGTGTTCGGGAAACTGACGTGGGAACCTGCTTACAATTTCGACAAGATGTTGGGCTACCGCTTCGGCGTCTGGGCCGGCGACCTCGCCTATCATGACGGCAAATGGTACTGCTATTTCATCGACACAAAGAGCGGTCTCTACGTGAGCACTGCCGAGGACATCGGCGGTCCCTGGTCGCGCCCACTCTGCATGCTCAAGAAGAGAGGCTGGACCGATCCGGCGGCATTCTGGGACGAGAGCGACAGGCAGGCGTACCTCGTGTGCAACTTCGGACGCGATCCGGTCCAAAAGAAGAACCAGATGCGATTGTTCAAGATGAGTTGGGACGGCAGGAAGCTTCTCGATGAGGGAACGGCACTCTATCACGGAGGCGGAGCCGAAGCTGCCAAGATATACACGATCAACGGTTACTATTACATCTTCTTCGCAGAGTGGATCGATGGCGACCGAAAGCAGCTTGTCTTGCGTGGGAAGAGCATGTACGGTCCGTTTGAACGAAAGATCCTCATGGAAAAGGCCGCCGGTGCTCGGCGCAGTGTCTGCCAGGGGGCGCTGGTGAGAGCGGCCAATGGTTCATGGTGGTACACTCACCAGCTGGTACAGCATCGCGAAAAGATAAAGGGAACGTTCGCCGGCAGGACTACGGTCAGTTCCTACGAAGGGCGATCGCAGTGGCTCATTCCCGTGAAATGGCGGGACGGCTGGCCCGTCCTCGGTGAAGATCCGGACGGCAACGGGATCGGAAACACCGTGCAGCGATGGGCCAAGCCGATCAAGGGACATCCGATCGACGCGCCGCAAACTGACGATGAATTCGATTCGGCGAGACTCGGGCCACAATGGCAATGGAACCACAATCCTCGCGATGACCGCTGGAGTCTGACTGATCGCCCGGGTTGGTTACGCCTGCGAGCGAATGTCCCCGTTGGCGACGGGGGATTCTGGAATGCCTCCAACACGATCAGCCAGCGGTTGATGGGCAAGGGCAAAGGCGTTGCGACGGCGAAGGTGGACATCAGCGGCATGAAGCCCGGTCAGCAGGCCGGATTCTGTCGGCACAGCGGGCAATTCGTCCTGTTCGGGATCCGCGTCGACGAGGACGGCGACAGGCAGCTGACCTTCGACAATAACGGCAAGATGGAAGAGGGCCCGATCATCCGCGGCGACGTGATCTACTACCGCACAAAGAACGATGGCAATCAAGCCTTCTACGAGTACAGCCTGGACGGAGATAGATTCAAGAAGTTCGGTGAGCCATTCCTGCTGCAGTTCGGTCGCTGGCGTGGCGACCGCCTTGGCTTCTATTGCTGGAACGACGAGCGCCCCGCCGGCCACATCGACATCGACTACTTCCATTACGATTACGACGGCCCCAAGCGCCGCTGAGCCAGGTCACTTCCGTCATCGTCCTCGCTGGTCCACCTTCTTCACGAAGTCCGGATCGAGAAATGGGTCGTCAGTTTGTCTCCTATACTCGAAAAGCGCTTCGGTCAGCCTATTCTGAATCGCCCGGTACTCGGCTTTCCCCGCCAGATTGTGGAACTCAACGGCATCCTCTTCAAGGTCATACAACTCGAACGCAGGCGGATTGGCGAACGTCTCGAATGCTCGCCGAACGGGTGTGCCGTCGTACCGAGGTTGCTGCGATATGCGGTATGCCGGGTCGGCGTCGATGCTGTTTGAGGGCTTTGACTTTCCCGCTAGTAAGTTGTGTATCAGTTTGTGTCGCTGGTCGCGGATTGCTCGTCGCGGATAGAAGGGGCGACTTCCATGGAAATGGAACTCGGCGACAAGGTATTCGCGCCACGGGGCGTCTGCATTCGTCAGAACCGGACGCAACGACTTGCCGTGCATTTCTCCAGCCGACGCGATGCCGGTTGCATCCAGAATGGTCGGTAGGATGTCGATGGTCGACACCATCGCTCGGCTCTTCATCGGCTTGGAAACGCCGGGCCAGCGGACGATAAACGGGATACGAATACCTGATTCGTAGACAGTGGTCTTGCCTCGTGCAAAAGGAGGGCCATGATCTCCGATAAATATAATCAGTGTGTCCTCATGGTGTCCGTGCTTGTTCAACACGTTCATCAACATTCCCATGCCGTCGTCAAGGCGCTGGACGGCGTTGTAGTAACCGGCCGTGCGCACCCGCTGGGCGGGTGTGTCGATCTGCTGAAAAGGAAATATCGTTTTCTCGCTGGGCGGTAGGGGGGCAACGGGCAGCCCATCGACCTGCGGCGGGAAATTCCACTTTCTGCGATCTTTAGGGTCGCGAAAGGCGTGCGGGTCCGAGTAGTTCACCATCAGAAAGAAGGGCTGATCGCCCGTCTTCTGAAGAAACTCATCCGCTTTCTCGGCAACGCGGCGGACATGACGTGTATTGACGGTGCTGTTCTCTCGAAAATCGAACTTGAAGCTATCCTCGGGCGCTACGTGGAGCTTGCCGATAATGCCGGTTCGGTAGCCCGCCTGCTTGAGAAGGTTTGGAATCGTCCTGTTGCGAAGTTCAGGATGCAGCGCGAAGCCGCTGTTTGTCAGACCGTACTGACCCGTGGAATGAGTGTGCAGTCCGGTGAACATAGCGCTGCGCGATGGGCTGCAGGACGCCTGCGCGACATAGGCCGTTCGGAACTGAACACTGCCGGCTGCGAGCCGGTCCATATTCGGGGTCTCGATCAGAGTTTCGCCATAACAGCCGAGTTGGAGGCCGAGATCGTCGGCTGTGATAAAAAGAACGTTCAGGCGTCCCCTGTCTCCGGCTTGGCTCACAATACCTGGCGGAACCAGCATTGACGCAGCGCCAAGGCCTGCAGATTTGAGGAAATCTCGTCGCGTGGAATCAACATCCATTGGTTTGCTCCATTCAAGTTTTGTTTCGGCATAGCTTGCCTATCTTATCCTCCGGGAATTTCACGTTCAAGCTCAATCGCGACGAAAAATGGTGGAAGCTCCCGCACCTGTCTGGTAATATGCCCCCAGCGAATTAGCAGGTGTCGTCGATCACCTTGTTTGCGAAGTTTCTGCTTCTCCTGATTGTCCGGGGACAAATTCGACATGGCTCAAAAGAGCGAACATTATGAGCAACGTATCCAAACCGGATGTCTGTTGATCCTGACGGCGCTGGGCATCGCCGGTGCGATGTATGCGTTCAGTTCGGTGCTGATCCCGTTCGTCCTGGCGAACTTTCTCACGCTCTGCTTGATTCCGGCTATTGATGTCCAAATGAAATGGTTGCGCATCCCGCGGCGCACTGCGATACTGACAACGGTCCTGGTGGGCTGCGCAGTTCTAGCCCTGGCTGCTCTGCTGGTCACCCGTGCGGCAAATGAGATTGTGGACAGCAGGGACGAGTACGAAGAACAGTTTCGAACGGTCCTGGTGCGTGCTCACCGCTTCATTTCCGATTGGTATGCGGGCGATCCGCATGATCCCAACAAGACTGTCGGTTCGCCCAGTGATCCCGATGAGCCTGCGAACCGGGTCAGCGATCCTAGCGAGCCGCTTATCCGCATTCTGACCGACACGGTGCGCAAGACGCTTGCTGGCACGGCCAGCAGTATCATGGCGGTGATATCCAACGGCCTGCTTGTCTTGATCTTCATGATTTTCATGGTTGCCGGCAAGGGCACCTACAAGGCGCCCAAGGGCAGTCTGTGGTGGGAAGTCGAGGTCCGCATCAAACGATATGTGTTGACCATGATAGTGACGTCAGGGATCACCGGGGTTCTGGTAGGGCTGGTGCTGACAATCCTTAAGGTAAGATTCGGATGGATGTTCGGCTTTCTTGCCTTCATGCTGAATTTCATTCCCAACATAGGCTCGGTAATAGCGACACTCCTGCCTCTGCCGTTTGCTCTTGTCGATCCGCAACTCGGGATAGCGTCCAAGATTATGGCCCTGGCTATACCGGGCAGCATCCAGTTCGTCGTCGGCAATCTCCTCCAGCCCAAGATGATGGGAGAATCGCTCGATCTTCACCCGGTGGTAGTGCTGCTGTCCCTGATTTTTTTCGGAACAATATGGGGGATAATCGGAATGTTTCTGGCCGTACCTATAACGGCTGTCGTCAAGATATTCTTGCAGAGATTCGGCTACACCCGTGCCTTGGCCGATCTGGCTGCGGGCAGAACCGATGTGCTGACGAAAACCCGAAAATCCGACACGCCATTGCCAAAAAAGAGAAACCGACAATAGTGCCATTGCCATTCTCGGGCAAGTTCTGTGAATCAAGTGCTTGCTTGATATGACACTCCTCTTTCGACTATGTCAATCCTTCAGGTTGAACCTTTGGCTGCTTCTCAATCTCAAATATGAACGAATTTCCGTTCTCTCTCGGTTCCACCCATATCCTTCCGCCGTGCTTCTGCACTATCTCTTTTGTGACGAAAAGACCAAGTCCGGTGCCTTTGACCTTTTTGCCCTGCTCTCCCCCAAGTCTGGAGAATCTTCTAAAGAGCCTTTTCTTTTGATCTTCCGTGATTGGCTGAGAGTCGTTGTAAACCTCGACGCGAATCTTTTGCCCTGAGTTTTCCGAATTCAATGTTATGTTGCCCTTGTCCACGCCGTATTTGACCGCATTTCCAATGAGATTGTTTGCCACTATCCGCAACAGGTCCGGATCACCCTGCAATTCTATCCTTTGTGCAATGTTGTTACTCACATCCATTTGCCTTGAGCCGATCTCGCTTGCGAATGTCTCAAGGCATGGCGCGAAGATGTCCTCCAGGAGCAGCACACATGTCTTGCTGATTTCCATCTCGCCCTTTTCTATCCTGCTCAAATCGAGGAATTTTCGTACCGTCTCGGCCAGATAGTCCAGACTTCTTCTTGCCGCATTGAGAGCATTCTTCTGCTTCTCATTCACGCTGCCGACGTACTCGTCCCGCACAAGGGTCACGTTCATCATTATCGTCGCAATTATCCCTTTCAGCTCATGGGAGACAAATCCGACCAGGTCGAGATAGGTTTTGTTGAGTGCGGCCAGTTGCTCGTTTACCGTTCTCAGCTTGTCCTCTCGCTCTCGCAACTGCTCTGACATCTCATTGAATGAAGCTGCAAGCGTGTCCAGTTCGGCCGTTCCGGTTTCCTTTTCTACGGTATAGCCGAGATTGCCGCTCGAAAGCTGCTTTGTCGCTTCCGCCATTCGCCTAATAGGCCGAACGATCGCGCTGGCCAACACATATCCAAGGAATCCCGCAAGCAGCATTGCCGCGGCCACGATGGACAAATATACCAACAGGATATTCCGGGCCATATCAACAAACGGCTTCTCAAGCGTCCCCACGTAGAGCATTCCCACGGTCTTGCCGTCTATATCTCTTATGGGCTCATACGCCGTCTTGTACCAGTCATTCACTACAAATGCCCGAGCCACCCAGGGAAGACCTTTCACCAGAACCTTCTCATTCACCTCGGCAGAGACTCGAGTGCCTATTGCCCTTGCCCCGTCTTCTGTCATGACGTTTGTTGATATGCGAAGATCCCCTTGAAAGATCGTTGCAGTGCCTACATCCTTACCCTTGTATCTCTCGGCCCGGTAGACCGTCTGCTTGATCTTGTCGACGATCCTGTAGTCTCTGTTAAGCAATCTACCGCCGTACAACACACCCTTGATCTTACCATCGGTCCCAGATATTGGCGCCGCGGCCTTGATCATCATTCCCGAGGTCTCTTCTGTTTCGTTCCTCGACTTAGCCTTAGGCGTTGAGATGAATTTTAAGTGTGCTTGCCTTGTTAATTCGCCACTCTCCTTCAAAAGCTCTTCTCGGGGTACGATCACCGTTCCTGCAACGATTTCGCTTTTATCCAATACGCGGGCGACAAGTGTGTCATCCACCGTGTTATCACCAGCCGCCAACGGATTACGACTTCGCACAATTACCTTGCCTGATGCATCGGTCAGAGTAAGAATGTCCAGAGACTCCGACGTGAGTATCCGCTCCAGCTCTTGTGCGATACTCAGAAGATCATTCTGGAATGCACCCTCGGTAAGAAAGAACCTCTCCGCCGTCAGACGCACCACGTCGCGGATTCGCCCGACTTCCTGCTGATATATCTCGCGTGCTGAGTTCAGGTCATTTCTGACCTTGTGCTGGGCTCTTTCAATAATGTTGTTTTCTATGACAAAATAGCCCAGCACGGCCACAAGAAACCCAAAGGTCACCGTCACAGCAAGAAAGGACTGCAACAACCGTGATCTGAGTCTTTTCGTTATCATGCTGTAATCACAACAAACTGCAAAAAGCTCTCTGAATTACAAATAGCAGCCGCCTTGGTCGGAGAACGGCGAAACATGACCGCGGGTTTCACTCGTCTTAGGATGAACAGTCGGCCTAGGCCCTCCAGGGGCGAGTTCTGTTGGCCGCTTTCAGGGCTGAGTTGGCAATCAGCACATCCTCGGCGATCTCGAAATCGAACATGCCGGCCAGCACGAAATCGGCGCCATTATCAAAGGCGTACTTGAAAGCGTTCTTCGGGGGGATCGCGCCGGCAGCCATCACCTTGAATGCGATCCAGGGCTTGTCTACTCCCTTCATATACTCTATGACCTCGTCGGGATTGTTGCACCAGTAGCCTGGGACTTCGGCAGTTACACTGGTCAGTTGGTCGGCCCTGGGCCCGCTCTTGTAGTTGTGATGATGAAATGTCTTGATGTAGAAATCGGCATCGATGTTGTTCTGTTCACACTCCTTTATGACCCTCAGATCGTGCGCACCTACTCCGGAAGGTACGCCGTTGTCTTTGGCGATTTCGACCGCTTTGGCGATCATATCCACCTTGCCCTGCGAAACGAGCCTATCGGCGCTGACGCCCCACAGATAGACTGCATCGACTCCTTCTTCGACAAGCATTTTGACCTGTTTCGCATAGGCATCGGGCTCGGTATCGACCTGGGCCGTCGTGCATATAATCCACTTGATCTTGCCGCCCAACTTGTACCGGTATTTCTTGAGCATGCTCACAACACCCGGAGCCGTGTGGATGACGAGCGTGTCGATTCCGTGGGCTTCGGCGATTCTCATCGTTTCCAGTATCTTTTCCTCGGTGTTGTAGTGCGCGGTCAGATTGTAAACATACCTCAAGTCCCGGCTGTGCGTGAAATGGGTCAGCAGATTGCCGCCGAGTAAGAGTCGGCCGATCTCAAGATCCTTGATTTTGCCCTTCGGCAGAGTCGCCGCGGGTGTCGGCACCGGCGGCGATGACGGGGATCGCCCGACTCCGTCGCCGGCCTGTGCCTTGTTTTGGGCCGCCTGCATCGCCAACGCGCCTGCAGCCGGACTCAACAGTGATTTCTTAATAAAACCTCGACGATTAATGTTCCCGGACATCAATGTTCTCCTTTCTGGTGCTGCGCGGCCCTTAAGCTGCGACAAGGAAACCGACTTTGTCGTGTGTGCCCTCGATCATTTTTCTTGATTCCATTCTACCTGTTTGCCAGAGTCGCGACAAAACTTTTCCCACTATTTTTCGTATGATATAATGTCGGCGGACAGTTTTGCCAATAATTGCCAAATGTATGCACATCGACGTGCCGATAAAATAGTAAAAAGGCGTCACGTCGCACCTACTGAGGAGCAAGCATGCTTTCCGACAAGCTGAGCATCAGTGAGAAACCGAATTTGCGTAACCCTCGACTTTTAATAGGCTTGTCCGGCTGGATGGACGGCGGCGAAGTGTCCACCGGCACCGTTGAATGCCTGATCGACAAAGTTGGCGCGCAAGAATTAGCTGAGATTGACCCGAAGGGGTTCTATCTGTGCAGTTTCCCCGGCTCCATGGAGATAACGGCCCTCTTTCGCCCACATACCAAGATAACCGACGGACTCATCGAGTCTTTCGAGAAGCCCAGCAACACGTTCTTCTCGAGTGAGGACAACGATCTGATTCTTTTCAGGGGCAAGGAGCCGAATCTGAACTGGGAAGAGTTTGGAGAATGCATCTTCTTGTTGTGTGCCGAGTTTGGCGTCAATATGATATATTTTATCGGCAGCGTTGCCGGCCTGG
>Ga0209536_100014236_pt1 | contig 11438 bp, 12 predicted proteins | sample DeeMarSeWOR28_12_FD_187461 | JGI IMG/M metagenome (GOLD analysis project Ga0209536, IMG submission 187461) | Marine sediment microbial communities from White Oak River estuary, North Carolina - WOR-2-8_12 (SPAdes) (version 2) | ecosystem: Environmental > Aquatic > Marine > Intertidal zone >... | reverse complement strand
GCGCTCCTTCGCGAAGGCCTGAAAGTCGGTGATGATGGCCGGGTCGGGATTCTCATCGGTGTTGCCGACATAGAGCACGGGCTGAGCGCTGAGGAGGAAGAAATCCTTGAGCACCTCCGGCTCGAGACCCAGCGCCCGTGCGGGCTTGCCAGCTTCGAGGCCGCTCTTGAGAATGTCGAGCACCACGAGCGCCTCTTTCGACGCCTTGTCCCCGGACTTCGCCTTGCTTGTCACCTTGTCGTATTGTTTGGTGAGGCTGTCGAGGTCGGCCAGCATTAACTCGGTCTCAATGACCTCGATATCACGCCGGTGGTCTACGCCGCCCATGGTGTGCACCACATCGGGATCCTGGAAGAGACGCACCATGTGGAGAATCGCATCGACTTCCCGAATATTCGCGAGAAACTTATTGCCAAGCCCTTCGCCTTGCGACGCACCTTTGACCAGGCCGGCGATATCGACGAACCGGCAGGAGGCGGGAATGGTCTTCTTGGGTTTGAAAAGCTCCGTCAGCCGGGCCAGACGCCGATCAGGAACGGCGACGACGCCGACGTTCGGCTCAATCGTCGTGAAAGGATAGTTCGATGCCGCGGCGCTTCCGGAGGTGAGCGCGTTAAAGATTGTGGATTTGCCGACGTTGGGGAGACCGACGATGCCAATTTCCATGGGTCACGCAACGTATCAAATCAGAACCCTGCAGGTCCTTGAGCCAAAAGCCCTATACACTCACGGTATCCACAGCTTCATCATTTCCTGCATCAGTCATCGCGAATCCATCTTCTCATAGGTTTTCATAGCTGCATGTCCCTGGGATATTTATTCCGATTTGTCATTCCCGCCTGGCGTGAGCGAAAATCTATTCACTCTCGAATGTGTATCTTGAGTTGACGCGACTGCGGTCTGTCCTTCAGCCACGAATGCTGTTCGCAGAAGAGAAAGAATGAAGGATGATCTATTATTTTGCCTATGGTTCCAACCTTCACCCTTGTCGGTTATTGGAACGTGTGTCTTCCGCAAAGTTGGTAGGGGGCATTGAACTGAGCAAGCACCGTCTCACCTTTCATAAGAAAAGTCATGACGGATCGAGTAAATGCAACTTGCTCCCAACCGGGTCCGAATCTGATCTCGTCCATGGTGCCATATATAGCCTAGACCCAACGGATAAGAGGGTGTTAGACAGCTTCGAAGGGAAAGGGTATGGCTACAGTGATACTCAAATTATTTTGCACCATCAAGGGAATGCGTACACATGTTTCACGTATATTGCTCAAGATGCCTATATCGTTGATAACTTGAAGCCCTATCATTGGTATAAGAACCTGGTTGTCCTGGGTGCAAAGTATTTACAGTTTCCGGCTTCATATGTTTCTTTCATCGAATCAGTTGAATCAGTGGAAGACCCGGACGTGAAAAGAAGGAAGGAGCAGGAAATGTTAATAGAGGCAATCGTCAACTTTCCTTAACCAGTTGCCCTTTGGATGCAGATGACCTTGTCCGTTCATCTCGCAGCTGGATGTGGCCATTAAACAGACCCCCGGCGTTGCACGAGACGAAAACGTTCCTGAAAGAACCACCATTACCTGGAATGCGTATTAAGGGACTTGGGCGGGCATTTCACAAGGAGGAAATTATGCATTATGTCATCTCGGCACTGTTGGTACTCTTACTTTCTGGCTGCGCCTCGTATTTCACGCCTAGACCACCGGTCATTGAAGATAAGGTGGGAGTGTTTGGAAGAGAGACGGTGGGCACTTTAGCCACTGCCCCGGATTATCGGGTTGTGTACGTGAGGCTGGATGAGAAGGCGAAGCTGTGTGCAGAGGCCCCGGCTGATGCCGGAGCCCAGTTCGGTTCCACGTTTGCGGCTGCATTAACCACTCCGATTCAGGGAATGGCGCCTCTCAGCGCGGAAGCTAAAGCCGGGCTGGCTGTTGCGCTGAAGCAATTGTTTAAGCGATCACAGGGAGTTCAGTTCTATCGTGACGGATCTTTTGCGTTGTGCAATTTGTATCTGAATGGTGCCGTGACTGACGCACAGTACTTTAGTGAATTGCAGGAATTTCGGAAAACAGCAGCTGCCCTTATAGAGAAAGAGATCCCGTTTCTTGAAAAGATCACGATCGATCCGATAGCGGTTCCTGTGCCTCCTACGCCTCCTGATATCAGGTAAGTTATGGCTGCATCCGTTGGGAGTGAACGAATGACTGGTATTCATCCCGTTTCGAGTGAGAAGCGAGGAGGGCTCACGCTCGATTTGTTAGAAGGTAACCCGATGTGCGGTCCTTCAGGGCACTTGCTTGTAGCGGTTAGAGAGAAAATAAGAGAGGTTGAAAAGTGACGACGGAAACCGATAGCGGTGAGGCGGGTGCGTTTTGGCAATACCCCGTCAAGTCGATGATGGGAGAGGAGCTAAACGTATTAGAGGTGACGGAGCGTGGATTGCATTGCGATCAGGGCGTCATTGTGGCCTAACGACGCTTCCAGCGGAACCGCGATTGGATACACATACCGTTCACGCTTCCTGCCGGATGCAGGTTGACAAGAAAGCCGTCATGGCACTTCAAACTCAGCCTGTGGTCGTCGGTGTTGACCTGGCGGGTTCTCCGCGCCGTCCTACCGGTATCTGTGTTTTGCGGGAGATGAAGGCGCAGACCCGCATTGCGTTTACCGATGAGGAAATTTTGGAATCGATTCACAAGGCACGACCCGACCTTGTGCCGATTGATGCCCCGCTGAGTCTGCCAAGTGGACGCAAGACCATCCACGAGCGCTCAGGTGAGCATCTTCGTGAATGCGATCGGGAATTGCAGCGCAGGAAGATTAGATTTTTTCCTATCACCCTGGGTCCCATGCGCATGTTGACGGAACGCGGGTTGGCGCTCAAAGAGCAGGTAGAGAAGCTAGGGTATCGGGCGGTCGAGTGTTACCCCGGAGCTGCGCAGGATATCTGGGGCATTCCCCGGCAACATCATGATCTTGGGGGACTGTTGCGTGGTCTCAAAAAGCTTGGCCTCAGGGGATTGACGAGGAAGATGACCAGCGATGAACTGGACGCGGTGACTGCCGCGCTGGTTGGGCATTGGTTTCTCACTGGACAAGGGGAGATGCTGGGCGGTGATGACGGTATCCTCATACCTGCCCGATCCGGCCACTCAATGTAAACGTGCAAGATTTCCCGCAACAGGTTCCCATTCGCATGGTCAAGCGAATCATCTCTGGTGGGCAAACGGGCGTTGATCGGGGTGCCCTTGATTTCGCCTTGCAGGTGGGAATTGATTGCGGCGGGTGGGTGCCGAAAGGCCGAGTCGCAGAAGACGGTGTCATTCCCGCGAAATATCCAAACCTCATCGAAACAGAATCTGACGATTCCGGAGAACGAACTGAACTCAATGTTCGGGATTCTGACGGCACGCTTCTGGTCACGAGAGGGACACCGACCGGAGGCTCAGCGTTCACCCTTCAAGCGGTAGTTCGCCTCGACAAGCCCTTTATCCATATTGATCTGGAGCGTGAACGATTGGATCTTGCCTTACAGCGATTGCTTCAGTGGTTACAAGACTTCAGGCCCTTGATTCTCAATATTGCCGGCCCCAGAACCAGCGAAGACCCTGAAATTTATGAACTCACCACGGTGCTACTGGAAAAGACTTTTCGTCATTCTTCAAGGTAATTGGTAGGAATCCATCTTCTTGGATTTCGTCACCCCTGCATGTCCCTGGCAGGCGTTTATTACAAGTCGTCATTCCCGCCCGTCGTAATCGGGAATCCATCCCACTCTGTCATTTCCGAAATTAGCAATCGGGAATCCATCTCCTCGCCTTTTGTCATACCTGCATGTCTTGGACAGGTATCCATCTCACTCACTCAATCCTGCTGGCCGTTGACAGAAATTCATTGTACCTTGACTTATTTCTGCGATTGACCAAGAATCCCCCGAGGCCGTTCAGCAGCGGTGTATTCGGATACGGGTAGGAGAGGGGAATAGGCGAAATATCTTCAGGCCCTAAGCACCTGATGGAATCTCAAAACGTGTTATCTGGACAGAAAAAATAAACTCCGCAGTCTATGCGAATCAGCCTCATGATTGTTCGGCTTCAACTCGCATTGTGAAGATCGCGCTTTCCATTGCACGGAGGACGGCTCATGCAGGAGGATAAAAATCAGATTGTGTCGGGCATTCTCAGAGCCCAGTCGGAATTGGAGGCAGTCTTATCGGAACTGGAGAAGTTGCCGCCGGTAAGTGAGAGTGCCGTCCATTTTGCCGCACATGCTCTGAATAACTACCTCACCGTGACAGGCGGAACAGTCGAGTTGCTCCTGTTGGCACTGGCGGAACATCCGGACCCAAAAGTGCGCACCGGGCTTGAGGCGTTGCAACAGGCCACCAACCTGAAGACCCACACTGTCAGTCAACTGGTGAATGCCCAGACTGACCTGGGCGCCGAAATGCGCTTTGAAAAGGTGGATTTACCGATCATGGCGCAGCGGTTCCGCATCTATTATCAACGCATTGCGGATCAAAAGCAGATTCAGTGCCTTTCAGGATCCACGGTCGATGTTCCTCCGGCTTGGACTGATCGCGTGGCCACCGCCGCCGTGCTCGATAATCTGTTCTCGAATGCGGTGAAGTACTCACCGCCGGGAAAGCGTATCTGGGTCGAAGTCGTAGCCCGGCAGGACGGGGTGGTCTGTAGTGTCCGCGACGAAGGCCCTGGCCTGAGCCAGGAAGATCAAGCCAAATTGTTCCAGCGCGGGACAACACTCACGCCGAAGCCCACGGGCGGAGAGCCTTCAACAGGGTATGGCTTGGCGGTTGCCAAGCAACTGATCGAGAAGGTGGGCGGGACGATCTGGTGTGAGAGCATGTTGGGGCATGGCGCATGTTTCTCCTTTCGCCTGCCTCAATACCAGGAACACGTGCATGGATCCTGAAAGACTTTGGCAGGTGAGTGAATTGATAAGCTCCAATCATGACTATGAACCTGGCCTCAGTCACACACTTGAAGGAGAAATTTCCATGAGATCGAAACGATTCGCCTTGTTCTCACTCATGACCCTGGTAGCCTTTTCCCTGTGTTCATCCTTGGGCTTTGCAGCCGGTGCTACCGCAAAGGCCTGGCTTGTGCAAGCGCAAGAGTCTGCCAGTACATGGAAGGGGGACGCGGTGCTGGTTCAACTCTCCACCCTATCAGGGAACATTGAGGGCACCGCGGAGAAGTGGAGCTTTCTCTTTCATTCACCTCAGGCAAAGAAGGGTTACAAGGTAGATGTGAAAGACGGTAAGATCGCCCTAACGATTGAAGTGTCCTCGAGTTTCACCGATGCTGTGGATGGTGAGTTTATTGACAGTGCCCAGGCGATGGCAGAAGCCAAAAAGAACGGGCTTAAGGGGAAGGGCCGGTCCATGATGACGCTCAACATCATGCTCAAAGGCACCAAAAACCAGGGCCCCTATTGGAATATCGTCGGCGATATGGCAGAAGGGAAAAGCACGATCATTGACGCCAAAACAGGAAAGTTCTTCAGGCACCAGGCACTCCAGTAGATGGTGCTTAATGCTTCAGAATCTACCCATTTTATCTTGACTTATTTCATTGATTGTCAAAGAATTGGCCGCAACTTCTGAACAATAGTTCATCCCGATGTGGTCGGGAAAATGAGGTAGGCGAATCGTTGACTAACTCCAATATTAAGTGGGGTGGTCATAATAGACGCAAAAAAGGTTCAAGGAGGATGAGAAAGACTCCTGACTCTTTTTTTTATCCCGTACGCGATGTTTGGTCTGTTGCATCAAGCACATCTCAAAGAAAAAATTAGTTGTCTGAGGGATTATGCCCCTACTTTCCTTGTCTGGAACCAATGACCCTCCGTGGTATCCGGTTTCGATAGCTCGTCTTGAAGGTCTCCTGGAAAAAGCCATTCAGACGGGGCACGGATATCACACAGCAAAGGCGCTTCGAAAAAATATTGCCTATAACCTTCAGTACCTAGAGTTTCTTGATCGGTCTTTCCAAGATCTGAAGTTAAGTGGAGTTCTTAAAACACAAACTTGGAAGGTTTTTATTATTGTTAGTTGCGGGATCATTGAGTCACTACTCCATTACCTTCTCGTCCGGCGCGGCCTCCACACGACAACCGAATGGGAGTTAAAGGTGGTTTTGCCAGGCAACACCAAGAATGTTGACGGGGAGCCTATTAAAGCTGATGTTCATATCTCAAAAAAACTATCTAAGCCTCGCCTAAAGCAGATGACATTTGATTCGATGATTCAGAAGGCGCAAACTAAGTGTTTGCTCGGCTCGAAAATGGATCTTTATAAAGACCTCGATCAGCTTAGAGATCTTCGTAACAAGGTACATTTGCAAGCCATTGATGAACCGAATGACACAGATTGGAATACAATTCATATTGAGCACCTACGCCAAATGTACAATGTGGTACATGGTGTTTTTACGAGTACTATTTTTAGACCTTCCGCTGAGGAGGTTGATTATTTTGAGTATCTCCGAAAGATTGCCAAAGCCTAATGGCATGCTCTCGCGCCGTGCGCGTGTAAGCCATTGAAACCGGGACAGGCGGCGAGCAGTAATAGCTGAAAGCTGTAGCAGGGATTATTTGCTTGTATCCTGTGGTGACGTTGGGGGTTTGTAATTTATACGGTTCCTTACTTTTCAAACAGCTCTATTCAGAAAAAATCCCTGTATCCTCTTTTAATTAAAGTCGAAACTTCACTGTTGGTTTAACAAAGTGGAATTTCAGATTAATGCCGGGGGAACTAGCCGCGATGGCGGATCCATTTTTCGAGTTCTACTGCGAAAAATGCCACGGTTGAGAGGACGAGGCAGAGGACTAATTGGTTCATGGTTAATGGCATGGTATGGAAGATGGGATTGAGGAAGGGGACGTAGATCGTGGCCATCTGAAGGACGAACGTGAGGAGGACAGCTCCCAACAACCAGAGATTGCTCGATGGCCCCGTGGATAAAAGCCTCTTTTGCCTGTTGAACAGTTCAACACCCCCACCCGATAGTGACGGGGAGTCCGGTGCCGGGTCTCTTTTCGGGGCGTCGGCTCTCTCGTCACCCCTGGGACTCTTTCTCAACGAAGCGCTGAATGTGGTCCAAGTACACGGGAATCTGGCGGACCGCGATAGGTAAGGCTTCGTGGACGCGCTCGGGATCGATGTCATCATATTCATGCACAATCCGGTTGCGGAGCCCCGCTGCCCGTGCCATTTCCCTGGCAAGATCGGCCGTCAAGATTCCGAGTGTCCCGAGAATCACGAAGGATTCATGATAGTCTTTGGGCGGCGCATGGTCTAACCCGGTGATGAGATGAAAATTGATGTCGATCATTCGGCCGATGGCCCGTTCGAGGTACCGCTCCGCCAACGTCTCGTTGATCGAATCCTTCAGGTATTGCTCACGAGGTAATTTGGATAACCGGGTGATCTCAGCTACATCTTCTAGAATGAGGCTCATTTTCCTGGTGATGAGCGAACGATCAATCATGGCTGTGAAGGCTCCGCCGTCAGTGCCGCCAGTCGACGGGAGACATACCGGCCTTCCAGCTCCAGGTATGGCCGGAAATCCTGGTACGCTTTGAATGCATGCAGACGCAAGCGGGCGAAGTCTTGGGGTGTGCCGAACAGCAAGCGGCAGGACTCCACGATTTTTTGGAGAAAAAGAGGATTTGCCCGGTTCACAATCACCAGATCGACCTCGTTCCCGGCGAACTGAACCTGCAACGCTTCTTGAATCTCCAGGATGGTCTGTAACGATACAGGGAAAGAGTTGAGTTGAACCGCCAGATCCAGGTCGCTGCGGTCGTGAGTCATCCCTCTGACGGTTGACCCGAACTGAAGGATCAGCCGAAGACCGAAGCGTTGGGCAATCTTTCCTATTCCCGGCACTGTCTCTCTCGCGCATGCCTCTTTCATCGGACGACCCCGCAGATGTTCATTGAGAAGGTCTAGCCTAGCCCATCGCGGTGTTTTTGTAAACGGAATTAAGGAAGCTTTGGCAGGAACATGCGGGGGCCATGCCATTCTTGCCGTGCGTTGAATCCGGGTGTAAAAAATTGAACTTCATTGATCGGCACATGTTTGAGGAGTTCTGCCCTATCAACCAATGGAGTAAACCCCGGGAGACCCTGTCATTCTGATCCCTTCGGCAAAAAGTTCAGGACACGTTCCAGGAAGAAGTTCGCTAAGTCGTGGGTTTTTCTGCCTGGGCACGGATCCCTCGTCGTTGGCCATGATGACGTGCTGGTTACTAAGTCCACTCTTCACCACAAAAACCTATCTAGAGAAGATGGATTCCCGATTACTACTGTCGGGAATCATGGCGATTCGAATAGATACCTGATTCAAAAATGGTGAAAAAGTTTGGTTGTTTAACGCCGGAACAACTAACCGCGGCGTCTGACCCATTTTTCGAGTTCTACGGCGAAAAATACGACGGATGAGAGGAGGAGGCAGAGGCCTAATTGGTTCATCGTTAATGGCATCGTATGAAAGATGGGATTGAGGAAGGGCACGTAGATCGTGGCCATTTGAAGGCCGAACGTGAGGAGCACGGCTCCCAATAACCATAGATTGCTCAACGGTCCTCGCTGAATAAATGACTCACGTTCGGAACGAATGGCCAGCACATTGCCCATTTGGGATAAGGTGAGGACGGTGAACACCATGGTTTGCCACTGTCCGAGATTGGCTCCATAGGCCCACATTTCGGTGACCAGCGACACGCCACCCATGAGCAGGCCCACCCACAGGATGTGTTGCCAGAGGCCGCCGGCAAAAATGCTTTCATTCGGAGGGCGGGGAGGGCGCTGCATGATGTTCCGTTCTTCGGGTTCCATGGCGAGGGCTAAGCCGGGTAAGCCGTCCGTGACGAGATTGATCCATAAGATCTGGATCGGGAGCAGGGGGATCGGCAAGCCGAATAAGGGTGCCAGGAAAATCGTCCAGATTTCTCCGGAATTGCTTGTCATCGTGTATTTCACAAATTTGCGGATATTGTCATAAATCCGGCGTCCATCCCTGACGGCCGTGACGATCGTCGCAAAGTTATCATCCAACAGAATCATATCGGAGGCTTCCCGAGCCACATCGGTCCCGGTTTGGCCCATGGCCACCCCGATGTTGGCCTGGTTCAAGGCGGGGGCGTCATTCACCCCGTCGCCGGTCATCGCGACAAACTCTCCCCTCGCTTGGAGGGCTTTGACGATGGCGATTTTTTTCGCGGGCGCGATGCGGGCATAGACATGGGTGTGCTCCACCAGTTGAGCCAGTTCTTCAGGGGAACGCTGCTCCAAGTCCTGGCCGGTTAGCACGGTGGTGTCCTGGTTGATGATGCCGACGCGGGAGGCGATGGCTTTGGCGGTGCCGGGGTGATCCCCGGTAATCATGACGGGTTTGATGCCTGCTGATTGGCAGAGAGCGACCGCCTGCGCGGCTTCTTCCCTTGGAGGGTCCATCATGCCGGCAAATCCGAGAAAGGTGAGTTGGCGTTCGACAACCTGGGGCGTCATTTCCTCAGGAGCCTGGTCCCATTGGTGATAGGCCACGGCTAAAACCCGCAAGCCTTCATTTGCCATGCGCTCGGCTTGCTCCAGGAGGCTTTTGGTGGTCAGGGACACAGGACCGGTTTGTGTGAGCATGGATTCGCACAGAGGCAGCAGTTTTTCGGGCGATCCTTTGGTATAAGAGATGATGCCCTGTGGTGTGTGATGCAGCGTGGTCATGCATTGGCGGTCTGAGTCAAAGGGGAGTTCTTGTAGACGGGGATTTGTGGCCTCAAGTGTGCCTTTCTCGTATCCGGCCTCGCTGGCTGCCAGATGCAACGCCACCTCCGTGGGATCGCCCATTGTCGGGCCTTCAGCCTGAGCCTTCGCATCGTTGTTCAACGCCAACGCGAGGAAAAACAGATGGATTGGATTTTTGGGGTCGGCTTCGATAGAGGGTTGTTCGCTTGTGGGTGCGTGCAGTAGGGTCCCGGCCACATAAATTTGCTCCACCCGCATGGAGTTTTGTGTGAGCGTGCCTGTTTTATCGGAGCAGATATAGGTGACGGAGCCTAATGTTTCCACAGCGGGCAGCCGCCGGATTAACGCCTGCTTTTTGGCCATTTTTCTCGCGCCCAAGGCCAGGGAAATCGTGACGACGGCTGGAAGGGCTTCGGGAATCGCGGCGACGGCCAGACTCACTGCAGTCAGGAACATGAGCACGGGCGGCTCACCCCGGAGGACCCCGATGGCAAATACCACCACGCAGATGGCCAGGACGGCTAGCGCCAGGCGTCGGCCAAACGTCGCCAGGCGTTGTTGCAAGGGAGTTTTGATGTCTTCGTCTTTATGCAGGAGCGAGGCGATTTGTCCTAACTCTGTCTGCAGACCGGTGCCAACGACGATCCCTGTGCCCCGGCCGTATGTCAGGAGCGTGCCTTTATAGGCCATATTCCGGCGATCACCAAGCGGAAGCTTCGGATCGTCCAGCGGGTCGGTCTGTTTGTCTACCGGGACGCTCTCCCCCGTGAGCGTGGATTCATCCACTTTGAGTTGAACGGCTTCGACTAATCGAAGATCGGCAGGGATGAGGTCTCCGGCTTCCAATAGGACGATGTCGCCGGGTACCAGGTTGAGCGTGGAGAGTGGCACGACCTGCTCCTCACGGCGGACACGTGTGGAGGGAGTCGCAAGTTTCTTGAGCGCTTGCATGGCGCGGTCCGCCCGATATTCCTGCACAAACCCGATGACGCCGTTGAGCACCACGATGATACAAATCGCCAGGGCATCTATTTGCTGCCCCAACATGCCGGAAACGATGGCGGCGCCAATAAGCACCAGGATCATGAAGTCGGTAAATTGATCAATAAATATTCTGGTGAAACTCCGCTGCCGGTGTTCGGGGATGGTATTGGGTCCGTAATGGCGAGTCCGGCGGCGGACTTCCCGGGCATTCAGCCCGGTTTGTGGATTGACTTCCAGCCGTCGAGTCACATCCGCGACCGTCAGGGTATGCCAGGCCGTATTGGTTGAAGATGGGGAAGAGGTCACCGCGTTTGGGTTGGGCTCGTTGGGCATCTTGGCTTTTGTGACTCTAGTGGATTTCTGAAATGTTGTGGAAGGTGAATGCCGTTATAACGTTGATTTCAATTTTCAGACATGGGATGAGCACCTGATGACTCGGTTTTCCCCTAACCACGTTGCCATCTTGAGCCCATAGCGAAAGATCTGTGCCAAGGGTGACGATGCTATGGCTCAGCCAGATCCTTCGGTGGACCTTGCCCTGAGCTTTGTCGAATGGGGCAGGATGCCAACCTTTCCCCAGAAGAAACGATCAAGACAGATTAGAAAATGTTTTATGGCACCTGACTCCTGATTGGTCTCTTGTGGAAGGCATCCTTTGCGTGAAAAATGGCCTATTTCTGACTTCG
>Ga0209536_100014235_pt1 | contig 11439 bp, 10 predicted proteins | sample DeeMarSeWOR28_12_FD_187461 | JGI IMG/M metagenome (GOLD analysis project Ga0209536, IMG submission 187461) | Marine sediment microbial communities from White Oak River estuary, North Carolina - WOR-2-8_12 (SPAdes) (version 2) | ecosystem: Environmental > Aquatic > Marine > Intertidal zone >... | reverse complement strand
AGGAAGCCAGGATTAGGGCAAAACGAGAAGCCGAAGAGGCCAAGAAAGCCAGGGAAACCGAAGCCAAACTAAACAGGGATGCCGAAAGGGCAGCCAAAGAACAGGCAATGGCTGCTAAGTTCTATGAAGGTATGGTTGAACTTACGATAGCCTCGCCGGTAGACTACGAGCAAGTGAATGAATTTGGAAAATCTTTGAACCAGGTTAAAAATATTATAGTTGTATCGCTTGGTGGCTCGGCTGGGGAAGGTACCAAGATCGTTGTATCTGCGACGGAGCCTATTCCTTTAATCAAAGTGTTGAGCGAGATGTCACCTGTAAAACAGGTAGTGAGAAAAGGTAATGACATTCTGGTTACATTAATAGCCAAAAAAGAAATATCATGATATGGCAGGCTTTCAAGAACAGAGACTGCCTTTAGTGTGATAATTTTAGAGAATTGAAAATTCATTGATTGCAAACGCGTAGAAGGAAACAGAAAGAGTAATTGCAGCTCACAGATTATTTGCATAAAAGAAAGAATAGAGTTGGCTAGATTCTTCATTCTTAGCCGCTGGAAGAGCTGTAAGGTAGTAGGAAATAGGGGAGTTGAAATGAACTCCCTTTATATATTGCAGTGTTGACAGGATATTTTATAGACATTAATATGGAACACTGAAAGGAGTCAAGCGGTCTCCGCCTTTTCTCAAAGCTACATGGGGTTCAGGTGGGCGGCTTGTTACCTGAAAGGGTAGTATCATTAGTGGGAAGTACGGGTTAGCATTCGTGTCAGACGGATAATGGCTGATGATATGACAAAGCTGCGGTACTTATACCATAGTGATCTCGAAGGGACAGGTTATAGCACCGGTTGGGCAAATAGCCTCGCAATCGGTACACCAATCACAATAAGTCTCTTTTCTTATGGCTACTGTATAATCCTCTAGATAAAGCGAGTTTCTCTCACAGACTTCAACACAAAGACCACAACCGTCGCATTTCTCCGGATATATCACAGGCGTGATACTACTGTCAGAAGGTTGATAATCCCGGGGAGTTACCACTAAACTGCTCGCTGGCACTTTAGAGGTTAATTCATCCCCCAGAAGTTCAAACATATGCCATTCGCCGTTCTTCCTTGTAATAGCGAGCTTATGGTACTGCATAACGTCCAGCATTTGTGAAGTGCCGAGTTTGTATAGTGGATAAGAGCATAAGGCTGATATGTTGCTAATCCCAATTACCGGATTAAGCCTGTTCTCATAGTCCATCAATAACGGCCAGTCTTTCTCCTCGAACCATCCCAGATCGCCACTTGCCCTTATCCCTTCATATCCCTTACTGATAGCCCAATGGAGCTTATCATCCCATTGTTCCAATATTTGATCAGGTTTGAAACCCCCGTCCTTCAGGTAGAAATCAGTGCAATCTATGAACTCAATATGCTCTGTAAGCAAGTGTTTTTTAGTATCAGGTAATATACCATCCAGGGCTCTTCTTGCATCTCTCTCTCTATCTGCTCCCGGGGTTATCCAGACACATAATTGATTTTTATCCAAACCATATTCGAAATACCGGGCAAGGAGGATATCTAAATCCTGTTTCGCATTATAGACCGCACAATTGTGGTCCCCATATTGTGCTTCATATATTGATTGTATGCTACCCTTCACGGTCGCTATTCAACTCCCTATTGATAAGCTAGTATCCGCTGCCTCCGGCCAACGCATGTAGAGTCTTCTTATCTGGCATTACCGGTTATCCTCAAACTCAGGCATCTCAACCCTCACTAACTTGACACAAATCATAAACTCTTAGCATTTTACTGTCAATATCCTTGGTTCCGAAGACCGGCGCTTGTCCTGCCATATTCTGCTAGCCGATTTGCTAACCAGACTTCTAGGCTAATATTATTTCCGACGCTTTACAGCTTTCACAGAAAATCGTAACATGAGTTTACTTTATATTGATATCGGAGGATGCGATGGAAAAACAGGAAACAAACGGGGTAAAGGTCAAGTCCATTGACCAGATCGGTATTGTTGTCCGTGACGTTGATAGCGTCATCGAATCATGGACAAAGCTGCTGGGAATCGGCCCCTGGGAAGTCAGGGAGATGGAGACTACCGATAAGGCAGGTAATAAAGCCAAAACAAAGCTCGGCTTTACGAATATAGGTTCGGTTCAAATTGAACTAATCGAATCGGTCGAAGGAAAGACATTCTATGCCGACTTCCTGGAAAAACATGGTGAGGGCATGCATCACGTCTGCGTTCGTGTGGATGACCTGGATGCCACGACGGAGAATCTGGGCAAAAAGGGTGTGAAACTCCTCTTTGGCAGACGGGGAAGGTTCGCCTATATGGATACCACAAATCCGGGTGGCGTCATGTTCGAGTTCAGCCAGGCGCAGAGAGAGTCAGCCTAAGCCTGTGGCATCCGGCAATACTGTCTGAAGACTAGATTATGCCGCTTGCACGCGAAGTTAGACAGGTGGTATGCTTTGTGGCAGAAAGGAGTCAAGGCAGCGGCGGGCTAAAGCCCGAGCCGCCTCTTCTCCGTGCTACATGCGATTCGAGGACTTTTTTATCCTGCAAGTATCTTTAGTATTACTTTATTTTACAGCGTTGAATTGGGATTTTTTATTGCATTATTCATCAACTGCATCAAATAGGTATGTCACATCGTACGTAAATACTTGACCAGCGTCAATACAAAATGAGAAATTCCCATGTGGAGCATCTCCTGCGCCCTCCACCCACGTACTACCTGCATCCACAACTCGTATATTCCCATAGTTTTCACCAGCCCAATTCGCCCAAGAAATGTTTGTGTGCCAGGGAGGGTATACATAATACGTCAGTTCAGTGAGGTCAAAAAGGTATTCACTCTCACCCTCATGATATTGACTATAACTGTCTTGATATAGGAAATGCGACATACCTGGTGAATCTAACTCAATAGTAACTTCTCCCCCATAGGCCATGGAAGCCTTGGATTGCATGTAGCAATCACTTACGGTAGCACTATTGAAAACACGAACCTCTATATCTTGTCCCAAATCAACCGTAAGTACAGAAGAGTCAAACTCCCAGCCTACAACGAAGGTTTGAGTGCAGCCAGGATCGACAACGGGACTCATCTCAACGCGTAGCTCCCCACCATCAGAGTGGAGACTCAGAGGTGTGACTTCTACATTGTAGAATTGATCACTTGGGGTACCGTCATACCCATGTAAAATTTCGACGAGACCCCATTTTTTACTATCGGGTGTAGTTGTACTGCCGTTAGTGGAAGAAGAGCCTTCAGTAGACGAATTCTCTTCTGGCGGATCATCTGTTTCGGATGTGGTGTCATCTGGAGGTCCACAGCTTGCTAAAGCCGACAAAAATGCGACTAAAATAATCAACACCGTTGAATAGCGAATGAAACTCGGTAAGCTTTGCATAACTAATCCCTCCTTTAGGAATTATATTACATTATATTAATTTCACGCGGCAACTATTACTCTATATTATTTTAGACGCGGTTTGAACTCCAGGGCAGTTGAAATTATAATGATTATCGAAAGGAGGCAAGGCAGCAGCGGACTAAAGTCCGATCCGCCTTTTCTGCGGGCTACATGGGGTTCTGTTAAGATATATGTACAGCACCGTTAGAGCGTGTTTTATGAAAGAAGACAATATTAACGTGCTCGATAAATTAGCAGAGCATGAAGAATTAATAGGCAAGCTATACGAAGCCTATGCCAATGTATTTCCAGAACTAAATGAACTCTGGAATCCTCTGTCTAAAGATGAGCATCAGCACGCCACCTGGATTAAAGAACTAGATTTACAGGCCAGTAGCAATTCTAGGCTGTTCATAAACAAACATAGATTCAAAATTGCAGCCATAAATACATCTCTTGAATATATTCAGAAAGAAATTGATAGGGTAAGTTTATCACCTATTCCAATCATTGAAGCTTTATCAATCGCTTTTTATATCGAACAGAGTCTTATTGAAAGTAGATTGTTCGAGGTGTTCGAGACAGACTCAGTGGAGTTAAAGCACCTCTTACAGAAACTGAATAATGAGACAGTCAATCACAGAGCCAAGGTTAGAGAGGCATTAGATAGCCAAAGAAAAGCACTGTAGGTCCGTATACTGATACCAAGTGGCCTCGGCCTTTTCTACGTGCTACATGGGGTATAGATTGGGGAGTAAACACACTCCCCAATTTTATGCTAATTGACAACACTATTTTTGTCGATTAAAGTTAGGAGTCCAATTACACGATGACAGAGAGCCATCAATTTTAATTCACAAACTATCAACAACCGTGGCACGAATCACATAAACCGTTGAAAGAGGAGACTCCAATGACTGAAAATCTGCAAACGACTCAGGGACTCGACGTTTCCCCGAAAAAGATTCGGGGCAAAACAGGTTCTTTTCAGGTTACTATCAGTAACAAGGGAGACCAGACGAATAAATACCTTTTAAGTGCCAGAGACCCGAATAACATGTGCACCTACCACTTTGACACGGACTCAGTAACCGTAGAGGCCGGGGCCACCGCAACCGTTACCCTGACGGTCAGTTTCAAGAGCAGTCTCCCCGCCCTTACTACGAAAACATGCACCTTCACTGTTACAGCTACCAAAGCTACGGGAGAGGTTGAAACAGCGCATGGCCAACTCGAGCGCCCGGCCCTGTTACCAGTGTGGGCACTGGTGGGTGGTGGAGTGGCCGTGGCGGCCATTATCGCTATTGTGATTGCAGTGACCGGCGGGGGAGACGACACAGTTACGCCGACATTCACCCTGACCACGGCAGTTAATGGCAGTGGCTCGATTACGCCGGCGGCGGGTACCCATGACTATTCCGAGGGTGAGGTGGTCAACATCACCGCCACCGCGGCCAGCGGCTGGCAGTTCGCTGGTTGGACCGGTGCTGTGGCTAACTCCGGCTCTAACAGCACTACCGTCACCATAGATGCCGATAAGACAGTCACCGCCAACTTCTCCGAAATCCCGCCGGAGACAGTAATAGTGACTCTGACCATGGCCGTTAATGGCAGTGGTTCGACTACTCCGGCAGTGGGGACACACCAGTATGCCGAGAACGAGGTCATCAACATCACTGCTACCGCGGCCAGTGGCTGGCAGTTCGATGGGTGGACTGACAATGTGGCTAACTCCGGTTCTGCCAGTACTGCCGTCACCATGGATGTCGATAAAACAGTCACCGCCAACTTCTCCGAGATTCCGCCGGAGATAGTAACGGTAACACTGACCATGACTGTTAATGGCAGTGGTTCAACTACTCCGGTAGTGGGTACCCATGAATACCACGAGGGTGATGTGGTCGACATTATAGCTACCGCGGCCAGTGGCTGGGAGTTCGATGGCTGGACCGGTGATGTGGCCGACCCCGACTCGGCTACTACCACCGTCACCATGGATGCCGATAAAACAATCACCGCCAACTTCTCCGAGTCTCCCTTCAACTTAAGCGGAGTGTGGAGACTCGAGGTCTTCAATATCAATAGTACCTGCGGGCCGGAGCCGGGTTGGAGCTCTGATGTTACAGTAGTCCAGCATGGTAATACGCTGGAGACAACCGGTATCAAAGGCACAACATTTATTGTCATCGGCAGCATAGATGGCAATACAGTGACCATTGGCCCCGGCAACTTTCCCGAAGCCGGTGGCACCACGACGGCCACTTATATCCTGACGATTGTAAACGATATATTAATGGAAGGTAGAGAAGAGTGGACCTGGACTGATGGTGCCGGGACAGACTGCCTAGATGGCACCGCCACCATCAAATTCACAAGAATTAGTTAGAGAATCAGAAGCAACCTCCGCCTTTACCACAGGCTAAATGGAGTTCAGGTTCATAAGCCTGGATTCAGATGTGGGCTACTGAATGTAGGATAAGTTAGGTAAAGTCAGGTTTACACAGGTATTGTAATCCTGTAACATTTCTAGGCACAAGTATTCGCGGACACACTTAGGGGGGCTTTGAGACGCTACCTTTATGTGGTCGCTTTGGTAGCGATGAACCAATAGCGAAACCGACCTAAAAAAGGTCGGTTTTATTGTTTTACAAGGATAGTTGAGTAAGTCACAAAGGAAGGGAACACGATAATGAAAAGGATAATTGCATTAGCGGCGGTATTAACACTTCTACTGACGATGTCTATAAGCACACCTGTTATGGCCGCACCAGACACGTGGTATGTTGATGATGATTTTGGCGGAGGAGATTTCGAGACTATCTCGGCGGCTATTGATGCTGCCAGCCCTAGTGACACAATCATCGTACGAGAGGGCGAATATCATGAGCAACAATTGGGAATCACGAAAAGTAACCTTACCCTCACAGGTGAACCAGGTGCAATTCTGTGCGGACCAGGTTACGAAATAAATGAATATGGACAGCCAGAAGGACCGGAAGCGATATACGTGTCGCCTGTTGCTAATAGCGTGACCATTGAGGGACTCTCATTCCAGGATTACCGGTCGGCTATCGTATTGGATGGTTCAAATGACAACCTGATTCAGAATAATACTTTACTGACTAGTGAACTCGGAAATCCCCACAGTTTCTACGATGGAATCAACCTTGCCAACGCTGGCAACAATCAGATTATTGGGAACGAAGTTACCGATTGTGAAATAGATGGCATCTGGCTGGGACCACAATGTGATGAGTATGGGAATCGCTATGGGCCCGGTTCTAACAATAATGTAGTCAGTGGCAATGTCATCTCTGGTTGTCATGGTGGAATCATACTGGACTTCTCGCATTATAATCAGGTCTTGTGGAATACAGTGTCAGATTCACTCTACGAGCCTGACCCTGGTTGCGGTATCTTCATAGGAGTCGGTGCCAGTTACAATCTGGTTAATAACAATCAAATATCAAACTGCGGTGGCGGCATTAACCTCGGTTATGCACTTTTCAACGAGATTACGGAAAATACCATAGGCAATTCTGACACTGGTATTTGCATGGGACCAGACCATACAGAGAATGGTCCGAGCAACAATACTATTGGTGACAATCATATCAGTGGATGCCATGTTGGCATGTGGCTCATGAACGCGCAATATAACCAGGTTTTTAAATAACACTACAGAGGAGACAGGTGAAGTTGGTATTTTTATAGGTCAAGAGGGAGAAGCATCAGGCTCAACAGGTAATGTAGTCAAGGGTAACAATATATCTAATAGCTATAGATTTGGTATAATTGTAAATAATTCGGACAACAACCAGATCATAAACAATGAGGTCTTCAGCTGTAGTTACCATGGTATTCAAGTAGAATTTGGCTCTAATGGCAACCTCATAGAGGAAAACACGGTTTACGAATGCGGTCTGGGAGACGATGAAGAGACAATCCATCCTGGTATCGCCATAGAAAGGTCCAGTTCTAACAACCTGGTTCATAACAACGAGGTCTATAATTGCGGCGCGGGAATCAACTGCTTCATTGATGCAAATGACAATCAAGTCCTCGGAAATACAATCTATAATTGTGGCCAAATAAGATACGGGGACCCTGCAACAATCCGCTTCGGTATTGGCGTCAACCAATCCAGCGGTAATTTAGTAGGCAATAACGAGGTATACGAATGTGCCAGGGGTATTGACCTCGCAATGGCAAATAAAAATCAGGTTCTTAATAACAATTTTTATGACTGTGGTCTATTAGAACAAGAAACCGGCTCCGGTATAGGCATGTACGAGTCAAACAAGAATATAGTGGTGAACAACGAGATAACCAATTGCGGCGGCTTTGGTATTGAACTCAATAACTCATCCAATGACAATCAGGTTCCGAAAAACATAGTTACTGATTGTGGACTGGGTAATGAACCCCGCGCCAGTATCTTGATTTCCACATCAAACAACAATCTTGTGCAGAAAAACGAGGTCTATAATGGTTTCGCCGGTATCGTTGTCGAAAACTCAAATGACAATCAGGTAATGAAGAACACAATAGAAAAAATGGCGCGCTCTGGTATCGGGCTGGTTCGAGATTCCAGCAACAACCTGGTAAAGAAGAATTACGTTTCTAATTGCCTTAACGGGACATTGCTCTCTAAAGTACATGATAACCGGGTCTCAAAAAATGAAGTGACCGCGTCGACCGACTTCGGCATTATAGTTCGCGATTCAATAAACAACCGGATTGATGGAAATTATGTCTCAGGCAGCGGATTATGGGACCTTTCCGAGCGTCCGAAACCGCTACAGAATATCTGGGAAGATAATATTTACAGTACCTGGGATCCTTACTAAATCCCGCTTCCGTAACGGATCTAATTGAAAGGGGTGGAGATAGACTCCACCCCTCTCAACATTCCACAAATACCATCGGTTCATTTTCAACCTTGGTAAATGATATGCCCTGCGGTAGAAACGAGGCAAGGCAGCGGCGGACTTTAGCCCGATCCGCCTTTTCTAAGAGCCTATTGGCGCTGCCGGTAGGCCTCCACGTAACGCCGGGCAAACTTGTCACGTCCCATGAGAAGGTCGACCGCCACCACGGTTGGACGTGATTTGGCCGCATTCGTAATCAGGCAGGTCACCCCGGCGCCGATAGCCAGGGCCGTGAAGGCATTGTTGAGCGTTTCACGGTCGGGCAGGCCAAACGATACGTTACTGGCCCCCAGTGTCTGGTTCACGCCCAGTTCATCCCTGACCTGACTGATGGCCCTGATGACCTCCGGCCCGGCGCTGGTATCGGCCCCCACGGCGAAGGCGAGACAGTCGATTACGATATCCTCGCGGGGAATACCGACCGATTCCGCCTGCGCCACCAGCTTATGAGCAATCGAAACCCTCCGCCCGGCTTCCCTGGGAGGGCCTTCATCGTCCTGCGTCAGCCCGACAACGGCTGCCCCGTATTCCCTGACCAGTGGCAGCACCCTCTCCAGTGAATTCTTTTCCCCGGAAACGGAGTTGATGAGCGGTTTGCCCTTGTAGACCTTTAAGGCTGCCTCCAGCACCGCCGGGTTATCACTGTCGATACATAGCGGCACCGGCACCGTATCCATCACCACCTGCACAACCTGGGGTAAAAGGGCAACATCGTCCACTCCGAAGGTACTGATATTAACGTCGATAATGTCCGCTCCGGCCTGCACCTGGGCCAGCGCCATATTACGTACCACCTCCCAGTCGCCCTTCCTCAGGGACTCAGCCAGTCTTTTATTGCCGGAAGGATTAATACGCTCGCCGATAAGTACTACCGGCCCGTTATCGCTGATGATTACTTCTCTCGTGGAATTTGTTACCCGGGTTTCCATGAACCGGTCTCCTTTACTTATACACGCCGTATTCTTTGGCGACCTCCATCATGGCCCGCAGGTTTTCCGGGGGTGCCTTCTCAACAGAGGCCCCCGACGCCAGGATATAACCGCCACCGGGAGCACAGACCTCAATCAGATTGCGGCAGTATTCTTTGACCTCCTCAGCGGTACCCTTGGCCAGTAGAGAGGTAGGCACGTTCCCGGAGATGCAGCACTTGTCCCCCAGGACCTTCTTGGCAGTGGCCATATCCGTCTGGTCGAACCGCCATGACATCGCTCCTCTGGGGAACTCATTAACAGCCTCCAGGCGCGTCAGGTAGCTCCCCTCGGCAAAGAGCACCGGTATCACTCCTTCATTAATCAGGACGAGACATATCTTCCTCAAAGAGGGCCAGTAAAATTTCTCAAACTGCTCGGCGGACATGTAACCGTCGGCGCCCTTGTGCAGCGGGAAAAAGATATTCGTTACCCTGGTATCGCTTGCCCGCGACAGCAATGAATCAATTGTAAGCTCCGTTATCACGTCGATAGCTTCGAGGAGTTTATCCGGTTGCCGGTACATGTCCATGATGATGCCACGGGTGCCCCTCAGGGTATCCCCGATGGTATCGAAGGGCGCTTTGGCCAGGCCGGTCCCTCTGGGAGAAGGCACTCCGGCCTCCTGTGCTTCGCGGGTACATTCTTCAATGACCGTCATCCATTTGGGGAATTCCTTGCCGACTTCGAGCAATGCCTGGAGTGTTGCCTGGACATCCGGCCTCGCAAATGGAGTGAAATACCCACTCGGTAATTCGATTATATCGGTAAAAGACTGGAATCTCCTGAGCGGCTCGAATATACCAAAGATGCGGGGCATATAAGTGCGCATCCAGAAGTCGGATGGGTTCCTGATGAGGGCATCGTACTCATCGGCCATCATGTACTCACCTTCGACAAACTGGTGTCCTCCGGCATCGTCGGGCAGGCCGTGACCGGGCCATGTGTAGAGCTTATAATCAATCAGGTCGTACACCCTTCCCGGCATGACAGCACCGGGACCGGTATAGGTGTCCATCTCGAACTCGTTAAAGAACTTCTTCCACGCCCGGCGGAGCTCGTCGTAGTCGTACATGACCGTCTTAAGGTCGGTGCCGGCCCAGTAAGGCGGTATGGTGCCGACAGGCAGCTGTACGGGTACGCGGTCAGGCTCTTTCATAAGATAGGCGTCAGCCAGCCTCTTTTGCCTAGCATAATAAGCCTTCTCAGCATCCGGGCTGACAAAGTTGATATTGGTCGGCTCAAGCCATCGCTTAAACCTCTCCTCCCTTTTCTCCTCCGGAGTCATAGCCGACCATTCTTTTGCTTTTTCCATGCTCTATTACCTCTGATATCCTGTCCTGGTAGAAATTCGAGTGGTTGGCACTATTTGTATACGCCGTACTCCTTGGCGGCTTCCATCATGACACGCAGGTTTTCCGCGGGTGCCCTGGTTACCGACGAACCCGCCGACAGTATGTAGCCGCCACCGGGAGCACAGACCTCAATCAGCCTGCGGCAGTATTCCTTGACCTCCTGAGCGGTACCGGTAGAAATCAGTGAGGCAGGTACGTTTCCCGCGATAACACATTTGTCACCGAGGACTTTCTTGGCCGTAGCCATATCGGTCTTGTCGAACCGCCAGATGACCGTGCCTTTAGGGAACTCATTAATTTTCTCCAGGCGCGTCATGTAGCTTCCTTCAGCGAACAGCGATACCATCAGACCCTCACTAATCAGGGCCAGAATAACCTTCCTCAGGGAAGGCCAGTAGAAGGTATCGAACTGCTTATCGGACATGAAGCCGTCAGCACCCTTGTGCAGCGGGAAACCCACCGTCAGTCCCCTGGCGGCATTAGCCCCGGCTATAGCCGTATCGATGGTGATGTCTGCCAGCACGTCCATAGCTTTATGGAGTTTGTCAGGCTGCCGGAACATATCCATCATGATGCCCTGTGTCCCTCTCATGGTATCCCCGAGCGTATCGAACGGTGCCCTGGCCCCACTCCCCGGTATCGCCGTGGGCAGTCCGAACTCCTGTGCCTCTCTGGTGCACTCGGCCATGGCTGCCTGCCACTGTGCCATTTCCTTGCCGACATCGATGAGCATTTGAAGTGCGGTCTGTACCTCC
>Ga0209536_100014234_pt1 | contig 11440 bp, 10 predicted proteins | sample DeeMarSeWOR28_12_FD_187461 | JGI IMG/M metagenome (GOLD analysis project Ga0209536, IMG submission 187461) | Marine sediment microbial communities from White Oak River estuary, North Carolina - WOR-2-8_12 (SPAdes) (version 2) | ecosystem: Environmental > Aquatic > Marine > Intertidal zone >... | reverse complement strand
GATGCCACCGCCGACAGTAAACGGGATAAAGACGGTGTCGGCCACAGCGCGTACCATGTTGCGCACGATGTCGCGTTTTTCGTGCGTAGCAGTGATGTCGAGAAATACCAACTCGTCTGCACGGGCAGCGTCGTAGATCTGTGCCTGCTCGACCCCCTCGATCTCCGTCATCTGTCGAAGCATCGCGTCGAAGGGCACGTCGGGCGTCCCGTCGAAGAACACCATCAGGGTCGAGGCTTCGAAGTCGACCGTGAAGGGCTCGAGCAGGTCGCTGCGCTCGAGCGAAGCGGTCGCGTAGCCCTTGATATACGCGGGATCCGTCGGGCTGGCGGCCGACGCGGGCATGGCCAAGATCAGCAGCGACAGCAGCAACGCAGCGTGCGCACGCCCCACCGCCCCGATCGACGAGCCCATCGCCTCTACCTCCGGCTCGCGAGGCCCGAGCGGCCGCACGGCATCGCCCAGCGGCGAGCGGGCGAAGGTAGCGGCCGCCGCGCCACGATGGCCAGCGAAGCCGCGGCAGGCCGCGGATCCGCCCGCGGCTTCTGATATCGTCGCGGCGCGGGTCGACGGCTGGCGTCGATGATGCGTCTCGGGAGAAGTGATCGGGTGGATGCGTGAGCCGATGATGCGTTCTCGCCTTCGACGCGCGCTCGACAGGACGATCTTCGACCTCGGTCGACAGATGCGCTGGTCCTACCTGCCTCCGCTGATGGTCTACCTGGCGGCGGGCGTCTCCGGGCTGACCAGCATCGTCGGCACCTTCTTCATCAAGGAATACCTCGGGCTCTCCGCGGCCTTCCTGGCGAGCCTGGCGTTCTGGGCCGGGATTCCCTGGGTCATGAAGATGCCGCTCGGCCATCTCGTCGACCTGATCTGGCGCTGGAAGGCGTGGCTCGTCTACCTGGGCGCGCTGCTGATCGCGAGCTCCATCCTGATCATGTACGGGCTGATCGCTCATATGGACTGGATGCTGCAGTTCATGCCCGCGTCCGCCTGGTACGTCGCGAGCGTGCTGCTCGCCCCCACCGGCTACGTGGTGCAGGACGTCGTCGCAGACGCCATGACCGTCGAGGCCGTCCCGACCACGGACGTCGACGGGACGTCCTACTCCGAAGCGGAGATCAAGGCCATGCACACCACGATGCAGACGCTCGGTCGGTTCTCGATCGTGAGCGGTCTGGTGCTGGTGGCCGCGCTCAACATCTTCCTGTTCAGCGGCGTCGAGTCGATGACGGAGGCGGAGAAGGCGGCCGTCTACGCGAAGATCTATCTCTTTGCCCTCGCGATTCCCGTGATCTCGGTGGCGGGGGTCGGCCTGGGCGCGTTGATCCTGCGACGACGGGCCGGGCGAATGCGGCAGGAAGGCGTCAGCGAGGCCCAGATCGAGCGCCTGCTCTATGCGTTCGGTAGCGACACGAAGCCCAACGCCTGGATCTTCGGCGGCGGCTTCGTGTACGCCGCCTTCACCCTCGGAATCGGCTTCTCGAACATCCCTTTCGCCCAGGAGATCGTGCTGGTCGGGTCGCTGGGCATCGTGCTCGTGCTGATGCGACGTCTGATGCTCGAGCTCGCGCCCGACGTCCGGCGCGCGCTGATCGGGACGGCGATCATCATCTTCGCTTTTCGAGCGGTGCCGCTGCCCGGCCCCGGCGCGACCTGGTTCGAGATCGACGTGCTGGGATTCGATCAGCACTTCCTCTCGATCCTGACGCTCATCACCTCGGGGCTGGCGCTCGCGGGCATGGTCGTCCTGCGGCCGATGATGGCCAGCCGATCGATCGCCTATGTCGTCGCGATGCTCACGATCGCGGCCGGCTTCCTGGCGCTCCCGAATATCGGGCTCTACTACGGAATCCAGGAATGGACGGCGGCCTGGTCGGCGGGCATCGTCGACGCGCGCTTCATCGCGATCCTCGACACGGCGGTGGAGTCGCCGCTGGCGCAGATCTCGATGATTCCGATGCTGGCATGGATCGCGAAGAGCTCGCCGCCCCACCTGAAGGCGACCTTCTTCGCCGTGATGGCCTCCTTCACGAACCTGGCGCTCTCGGCGAGCAGCCTCGCTACGCGCTACCTGAACGAGATCTTCGTGGTGACGCGGGAGGTGCGCGATCGCGCGACCGAGGCGATCGAGGTGGCCGCTGACTACAGTGAGCTCGGCTGGCTGCTGATCAGCGTGGCGCTGATCGCCGTGAGCGTCCCCCTGCTGACGATCGCGATCGTGCAGCGCTCACGCTTCGCCACACACGAGTGAGCGGACGCGCGGACCCGAACGGCTGCCCGGCGAGACGAAGAGGACGCTAGGACGCCGGCTGCAACGCGTTGAGGCGATCGACCGCGTCCACGTAATCCTCGACGAGCCGCGTGATCACGTCGCGAACCGACTGCACGTCGTTCATCATGCCGACGACCTGCCCGACGGGATTGAAGGCGACCTCTTGCGAGCGGGGCGACGACGCATAACGACTCGTCCGAACGACCGCGTCCATCGTGACCATGTTCTGCAGCGGCATCCCGAGTGGATCCGGCGTGTCCTCCGCCTCCCAGGCCTCGGTCCAGTCGTTGCGAAGCATGCGGCAGGGCTTGCCGGTGAACGAACGCGACCGCACGGTGTCCGCGCTGGTCGCATCGAGATAGGCGGCCATCTGCGACGGCGGGCACTCGGCCTCGCGCACCGTCAGCCACAGCGAGCCGGTCCAGACGCCCTGCGCGCCCATCGCGAGGGCGGCCGCGATCTGCGCGCCCGTGGCGATGCCGCCGGCGGCGAGCACCGGCAGCGGAGACACCGCGGCGATGATCTGCGGCCACAGGACCATGCTGCCGATCTCTCCCGTATGGCCTCCGCCTTCGGTCCCCTGAGCGACGATGAAATCGAGGCCCGCCTTCTGATGGGCGACCGCCTGGTGGACCTTTCCGCACAACGCGCCGATCACGCGGCCGCTCTTCTGGACGCGGTCGATGACCTCTTGCGGCGGCGTGCCGAGCGCGTTCGCGATCATCCGGACCTTGTCGTGCTTCAGCGCCACGTCGAGCTGGGGCGTCGCGGTCGCGAGGCTCATGCCGAGCAGCTCGTGGTGACGCTCCTCCGGTGGGACTTCGGGGATGCCGTGATCGGCCAGCAGCTTGGCCGCGAACTCGCGATGCTGGCTCGGAATCGCAGCCCGCAGCTGCTCCTCGAGCTTCACGGGATCGAGCTCGCCCAGGCCTTCGTATTTCTGCGGGATCACGAGATCGACCCCGTAGCCGTTCTCGCCGACATGCTCGTCGATCCAGGCGCATTCGATCTCGAGCTGCTCGGGCGTGAAGCCCACCGCGCCGAGCACGCCGAAGCCGCCAGCGTTCGAGACGGCCGCCACGACGTCGCGACAATGCGTGAAGGCAAAGATCGGGAACTCGATGCCCAGTCGTTCACAGAATTCAGTTCGCACGGAAAGGACCCTTTCTTCGGCCGGAGGCGCCGCGGGAGACCTGGCGGGATTCCCGGCCGAGCTCGGCGAGGATCTCGCGTTGCTGCTTGCGCGGATGCCAGCCCGCTGTCTCGATCTTGGCCAGATCCACCACATGGCCGAAGCGCAGAAGATCGATCAGCGCGTCGGGAATATGCGGTATGCCGAGCCGCTCGAGCAGCGGCTCGGCGAGAGAGGCACCGACCGGTAGCACCGGAAAGCCCGCGTGCCCGGTGGCGCGGACGGCCTCCTGCCAGTGGATCAACCCCGCGGACGCCACGTTGTAGACGCCCGAGAGCTCCTCGCGCGCCGCGAATGCGAGCGCCGCGGCGGCGTCGTCGAGATGCAGCAGCTGGATCGTCGCATCGAAGCCGATCGGAATCGGCACCGGGTCCCGGGCGAGCAGAGCGGCGAGCGGCCCCCGCACGCCCGCCCCGGCCAGCTGCTGAAGGCGCAGGATCGCCACGTTCACATGCGGCAGGCGCAGCGCGACGTCTCGCGCGTAGGCCTCCGCCTCGACGATCGACGCCGCCAGGGTCTCTTCTTCCCGGGGCAGCTCCTGGCTCTCTACCTGCAGCAGGGAAGAGTGGCTTCCGATCGGATAGACGGCGGTCGAGGAGGCGAGCACCCAGCTTCGCACGGTCGAGCCCGGCTGGGCGATCGCCGCGCCCAGACACATCGTCGCGATGACGTCGGCTTCGCTCTCCAGCGACCCGACGCCACTGCGATCGGGGACCAGGCCGCATTGGATCACGGTGTCGATCGATTCCTTCTCGAGGTACTCCGCAAAGGGACGGTGGTCGGGCACGTAGGGGACGACGTCGAGCTCTTCGCCGATCGGTCGCGCGTGCCTCTCGTTCGACGTCACGCCGCGCACCTGCTCGACACCGGGCATCGCCCGCATCGCGGCCAACATGGCCAGACCGAGCGGCGTCCCAGCCGACGTCACGACGACGCGTCTCATCGACTCAGCCACGCCAGATGCTCTCGCGCGCCGACACCATCTCGTCGAGAGTGTCCTGCATGTCGGAGCGAATCGACTCGGCGCGGTCCATCAGCATGCTGCGCGGATACGACGGACGCTCCGGCGGCTCGTCGAAGTGGACCGGCGGCAGCACGCGGGCACGAATCTTCGCCGGAAAATGCGCGACCGCCCCGAGCAGCGGGCCGAATAACACCGAGTTCACCGTCAGCGGCATGCGCCGGCCGCCGATCTCGAGATCGAGCAGCGTCGGCGTCGTATCCTCCGTCCCCATCAAGACGATCGGCACGATCGGAACCCCGGCGCGCATCGCCGTCTCGATGAAGCCACCGCGGCCGAAGCGCTGGAGGCGGTAGCGCTCGGATTTGGGCTTGACCGGCCCCTTCTCGCCCTCCGGAAAGACGAGCACCATCCGCCCGTCCTCGCGCAGCAGTCGATGCGCGTTGTCCGGATGCGCCACCACGGTGCCCGAGCGCTTGAGCGTCCGGCCGACGAAGGGAAAACGGAAGAAGCCGTGATGCGCGAGCAGATAGACCAGGCGACCGGTCTCCTCCTGCACTCCGTGCTGGATCACGCCGCCATCGACCGGCATCATGCCCGCGTGATTCGAGACGAGCAGCGCGCCGCTCTCTTCCGGCAGATGCTCGAGCCCCTCCCACTCGACCCGGAACCAGGAGCGATAGGCCGCGTCGAAGAAGCTGTCACGAAGAGAACGGTCGAGGTCGCGGCCCCAGCGATCGAGCGTAGGCGAGCGATCCGAATCGAATGTCCTGGCCATCACTCAGTGCCCCCCGATCTCGGCGCCGATGCGGCGACCCGAGATCTCGTCGATCGAGAGCCCCACGAGATGGTGCTTCTCGGCGCGGGCCCAGGGCCGAAGCGGCAGGTCCGACAGATCGCCGAGCGTCGAGCGTTCGACGAGCTTGCCGGTCACGACGACGCTCCATCCCGTGTGCTCGAAGCGATCGACCTCGCAGATCACGAAGGAAGCCGGCTCGGCGAATTGTGCCGCCTCGAGGATCCTGCCTTCCCCCGTCCGCAAGATCACGGCTCCGTTCAGCAGTGTGAAATTGACCGGACGCAACACGGGTGCGGCGACGCCCGCCATCGCCAGGATGCCCACTCCGCCCGCCGCGAGTCGGCGCTCGCATTCCCCGATCGACAGCGCCGTCGTTCCGTCGAGACTCGCCTCGCTCTTCTCAGGCATCCGATCCTCCCGCGTGATCCTCAGCGCCCGCCACGCCCTCGTCGACGGCTAGAAGCCTCGCCCCATGGACGCGTCTCCAGCATAACGAGAATCGACGGATTGCGAGCCACTCGAGCCCGCAGTCTCCGGCGAAAGCCGCGACCCCGCGCCGAGTATCGAGCGCGGGTTGCCCGGGACCCTCCCGAGAGGCGCCCGGGGCCCGCGCCCGGGTCACGCGAAGCCGGCCCCGAAAGACGCCCGAGCGGTCTAGAATGAGCACGACACCAGCCAGGAGATCGCCATGGCCCGAAGCACCCCGAGCCCGCCGCCGACCAGTCGAGAGAGCCGGGGGCCCGGGCCCGGCGGCAGCAGCCCGAGCCGACCCCGTCGCGAGCGCGCGGCGAGGTGGCGCGAGATCGAGGCGATCCGACGCAGCCTCGATCATCCCGTCGTCGATGGGGACGGCCATCTGCTCGAGTCGGTCCCGATGCTCTTCGACACGCTGCGTCGCATCGCGGGCCCGGAGCTCGCCGATCGGCTGGCCGCGACCCTCCCGACTCTCTTCACGGGTCCGGGGTCCATCGAAGACGGCCTGCCGCGCGGGCCCTGGTGGCCCTCGCCGACCGACGCGCTGTACCAGGCGACCGTGATGGTCCCCGCGCTGCTGGCCGAACGCCTCGAAGAGATCGGGCTCGACTTCGTGGTGCTCTACCCGTCGCTCGGGCTGGCGCTCTGCACGATTCCGGACGCGGAGATCCGCTGCGCTTCGCTGCGGGCGCTGAACACGATGCTCGAGGAGATCACGCGGGAGCATGCGCGCGTGCTGACACCCGCCGCCGTGATTCCGATGCATACGCCCGAAGAGGCGATCGAGGAGCTGCGCTTCGTCCGCGAGCTCGGCCTGAAGGCGACGATGATCCCACCGGGCGTCGCGCGCCCGCTCGCGAACCATCCCGACGATTTCCCCCTGCTCGCACACGTCGATCGCTTCGGCATCGACTCGGCGTACGACTACGACCCGGTCTGGAGGACGTTCGAGGAGTCGGGCTTCGCGGTCACCTCCCATGGTGCGGTCGGCCTCCGGTACCTGCCCGGAGGTCGGGGCTCACCGTCGAACTACTCCTACAACCACGTGCTGGGCCACGGCTACCTGCAGAGCGAGTTCTGCCGCGCGCTCGTCTACGGCGGCGTCCCGATGCGCTTCCCCGAGCTGCCCTTCTGCTTCCTCGAAGGCGGCGCCGCCTGGGCGATCGAGATGCTAGGCGCGCTCGAAGAGCACTACGAGAAGCGGGGCCCGGACGGACTCGCCTGCTACGACCCGACACGCCTCGACACGAGCGAGCTCGCTTCGCTGCTCGCGCGCTACGGCTTTCCCCCGGAGCCGCCCGAGATGGTCGGCGAGACCGAACGCTCGCCGTGGGCCCGGGACGAGTTCGAGCAGTCGGGGCTTCGCCGGGAGGAAGATCTCTCCCGGATCTTCGGCGAGCAGTTCTATTTCGGCTGCGAGTCCGACGACGTCACGGTGCATCGGGCGCTCGACGCTCGCGGCAATCCGATGGGCACGCGGATCAGCCCGGTCTTCTCGTCCGACATCGGCCACTGGGACGTCCCCGACCTCCAGGCACCACTACCCAACAGTCATCGACTGCTCGAACGCGGCCTGCTCTCGAAGGAGGACTACCGGGCCTTCGTCTTCGACGAGGTCGTGCGCCTGCACACGCGCCTCAATCCGGGCTTCTTCGACGGCACCGTCATCGAGGAGTCCGTCTCGACGGCCATGCGCTCGGGTCGCATCGCCTGACGAGAGCACGACGCCGAGCGGCGACCCGGGAGCCCACGCGAACGCATGCGAAGGGGCGGCCGGTAACGTGATGGTGCGCGACCGGACGCGCGCGCTCAGCTCGTCTTCGGATTCCCGGGCACGCGGCCGGCCTCGAACTCGTCGAGCGCGCCGCGCACCCAGCCCATCTCGTCGCGTCGCGTGCGCTCGCGGACCTGCGCGGGATCGAGACCGTAGACCCGAGCAGCGTTCAACCCGAGGATCTTGGCCTTGCGCTCGGGGGTGAGCTCCGGGTAGCCGTAGCGCTCGCGCAGCTCGACCGGGATCTGGAAGGCGCGGAACGCGTCGATCGCGGGCTGCGTCGGTCCGTACCAGATCGAGTCGCTGCCCCAGAGCACGTTGTCCTCGCCCACCGCGCAGAGCAGCTTCCCCAGGACGTGCGCCGCCTCGTCCGGACGACGGATCAGGCAGAACCAGGTGCTCCCGAGCTCGGCGTAGACGTTCTGACCCGGGCCGACGCCGGCCTCCCGGAGCGACGTCACGAGTCGATTCGTGCCGACGTCCTTCGTCTCTTCTAGGTAGGGCCCCTCTTCCGCCTCGCCGGCGAGCGGCATCTCGTAGGCGGAGTGGTAGATCAGGAAGGTCAGGTCCGGGAAGGCCCGCGCGGCCGGCCCGACGTCCCGCGGTGAGCCCGTCGGCACCAGATTGCTGATCCCCTTGTGGACACACACGATCCGGTTCTCCATCGACCGCACCCGCTCGAGGAAAGGCAGACCGACGCGCTCGTCGTCCAGCCACCAGGAGGAGTTCTCCGCGAAGCCCATGCCCTGCATGTGACCGATCGTGTAGACCTTCCAGCCCGCCGGCCGATAGCGCTCGTAGGCTTCGGCCATGCCGTCGAGCTCGCCGTCGACATCGGGATGCACGACCGCGTGGTTCAGCAATCGCCCCTCGCCACCGAGCCGGTCGAGCAGCTCGCGCGTGCCCGCCATCTCCGCGTTCCAGAGCATGCGCGTATCGTCGAGCCCGGGCGCCGAGGTGAGCACTGCGACGTCCGTCTCGCTCTCGAGATACACGCATCGCAGGTACTCAGCGAGCGAGTGCGCCTCCCAGCCGTCGAGGCCCCGCCACCAGTCGGGCATCACCGCCCGATAGGTGTCGAGCAGCGCCTGCCGCCAGGCCGAAGCGCTGCGATTGGCGACGTAATGCGTCTGCACGTCGATCACGAGCTCGTCGCCACCGAGGGCCTCGGCCGCCGCCGCCGCGTCGAGCGCGGCCGCAGCCGGCACCCGGAAATACTCGGCCCCGAAGCTTTCGTTCAAGGCCAGCAGGCCCTGCGCGGTGCCGTGACGACTGTCCCAGTAGCTCCCGAGCGCGTGGCCGGCGCGACGCGCGGACTCGGGCCCCTCGTCGATCACGCGCCGGGCGGCGCGACGGGCACCCGTCGAGTCGGGCGGGGGCACGAACTCGTCGGTGCTCCTTCGCTGGAGCACGATCGGCAGCACGGGTGGGCGATCCTGCGACGACATGCCGTCTCCCTCCGTTCGTGCGCTCTGGCTAGCGCGCGACGATCTCCGCGAGCCCGTCGAGATGGGCGATGTCCGGCTTCACGGGAACGAAGATGAACTCGTCGCAGCCGATCTGCTCGAACTCCTTCACCACGCTTCGAATCGCCTCGGGCGTCACCGTCCGCACCGCCTTCAGCAGCGACTCCACCTGCCCCGGCAGCACGTTCGGGTAGTAGTCGCGGAAATAGCCCTCGAGGTCGGCCGCCGCGTTCGGGCCCGCCGAGTAGTAACAGCCGCAGACCAGCCGCGGTCGGCCCGCGCGACCGGCATCCTTCCAGGACGACTCGACGACGTCGAACATCGTGCGCGCCTCGACGGGATCGGCGCTGAAGCTCCAGGTGACGGCGCCGTCGGTGAACTCGCCCGCGCGGCGCAGCGACTTCAGGCCATTCGCGCCGAGCAGGATCTCGGGACCGCCCTCGCGCACGGGGGGCGGGCCGATCGCGCGAATGCCCTCGATCAGGGACTCGCCCTTGAAGAGCTCGCGAAGCGTCCGCAGGCTCTCCTCGAAGCGCGCGCCGCGGCCCTCGCGCGGCGACGGAGCGACATCGTAATCGTCGAGCGGCGTGCCGAGTCCGACGCCCAGAGTGAACCGACCGCCCGAGAAATCGTCGAGCGAGAGGCTCTGCTTCGCGACCAGGCCGACGGGATGGATCGGCAGGATGATCACGTTCGCGAGCAGCCGGATCCGCGAGGTGACGCTGGCCGCGGCGGTCAGGGCGAGCACCCAGTCGTAGCCCGCGTAGGTGAGTCGTTCGCCCATGCAGAGCGAGGCGAAGCCGGCCTGCTCGGCGCGCTGCGCCCACTCGAGCACGAGCTCCTTGTTGGTCCCCCGAAGATTCGTCGGCAGTCCGACTCCGATTTCCATTCAGCCTCCGCTACGCGCGATCCGGGACACGCCCGCCGCGACGCGGGCCGAATGGAAAAGCGTCGCAGATGTGCACAGCAGCGTCGATCCTCTCCGAGAAGGGTTTCAACGATCGCGAAACGCCGGAATCACCTCGCGACCGAAGAGCCGGATCATCTCGGCCTGCTCCTCGAACTCGCCGAGCGTCGAGTACTCGTCTTCGTGCGCCGGCATGCCGGCACCGAAGGCGGCGTGAACGTGATCGCAGCCGGTCTCGCGGCGGTAGCGCTCGATCTGTCCGATCACGTCCTCCGGCGTGCCCCAGAGCAGGCGATCCGCTGCGATCTCTTGCGGGGTGATCGACTCCCCGGCATCGAGTCGGGCGAAGAGATCCTTCTCGACCTCGTCCTCGGCGGACTCGCGCCAATGCACCAGCAGCCCCTCGATATAGCGAGGCAGGATCTCTTCCTCGATTCGTTTGCGATCCGTTCCGATCCAGGCGAAGCGCCGCAGGATCCAGTCGGCCGGCCGATTCTGTCGCGCACACGCGGCGCGATAGACGTCGAGACAGCTGCGGGCCTTTCCGAGGGACTGGACCGGTCCACAGAGCCACGCGTCCCCCAATCGGGCGGCGCGCTCGACCGCCGCATCGACGACGCCCGCCACCCAGAGTGGCGGATGCGGATCCTGGACGGGACGCGGATGGACCGTGAGCTCGGGAAACTTCCAGTAGCGCCCGTCGAAGGACGTCTCCTCCCGGGTCCACACGAGGCGCAGGATCTCGAGCGCCTCCTCCATGCGACCGCCGCGTTCGCGGAAATTCGAGCCCTGGACCTGATACTCGAGGGGCCACCAGCCGGAGCCGACCCCGAGCGAGATGCGTCCGCCGGAGATCTGATCGATCGTCGCGACCTGCTCGGCGACGCGCACGGGGTTGTGCGCGGGCAGGATGAAGATCCCCGTTCCCACGCGCAGGGTCGACGTGCGCGCGGCCACCGTCGCCATGAAGGTGAGCGGATCGCTCTGGTTCCCCGGCATGAAGTGGTGATGGCCGATCGTCGCGGTGTCGAATCCCTCTTCTTCGGCGATGCGCGCCAGCTCGTAGGTCTGCTGAAAGGGGTCGGCGAGCTCGGGTCGGCGAATCGTCGGAAGCGAGAGCGAGAAACGCATGGGGGCTCCAATCGGGAGAGCGAGATGATTAGGCGCTCGGGGGGCTCGCGGACTGATCCTGGCTGGCCTGGCTCGCGGAATCGAGCTCGAGCGCCTCGAGCAGCCGGCGGATGCCGCGATCGACCTGCGCGAGCTCGTCCGGGGCCATGCCCTCGAGCACCCGCGCATGAACCCGGTCGTAGACACTCGCCCCGCGACGCGCGATCCGCTCGCCCTCCTGCGTGATCGCGATCAGCACCATGCGACGATCACTCGGATCCGGCTCGCGCCTGACCAGGCCCTGCTTGGCGAGGCGATCGAGCACCTGCGTGATGCTCCCCATCGGCCGCAGCACGAGATCGGCCAGCCGGCTGACGGGCAGCCCGCCCGGCACGTTCTCCTTGTAGAGGGTCGCGAGCACGGTGTAGTCGCTGAAACGCAGATCGACCGACCGCATCGCCTCCTCTTGAAGACGCGAG
>Ga0209536_100014233_pt1 | contig 11440 bp, 13 predicted proteins | sample DeeMarSeWOR28_12_FD_187461 | JGI IMG/M metagenome (GOLD analysis project Ga0209536, IMG submission 187461) | Marine sediment microbial communities from White Oak River estuary, North Carolina - WOR-2-8_12 (SPAdes) (version 2) | ecosystem: Environmental > Aquatic > Marine > Intertidal zone >... | reverse complement strand
CGCTGTAGGTTAGGACGACGCCCTCGATAAAATAGAGCAGCATCAGCAGGCTAGCCGCCATATGCGCCATTACCTTGCGCCTCATTATGCCGGGCAGCAGTAGTACCAGTGGAATGATCTTCAGCAACAACCCCGGGTAAATCGACGCCTGCCGCGCGGGCGCGCCCCACGATTCCCAAATCAGAATATCAACGATAAGCAGCAAATAGCTGGCGATTGCCAGCCATGCCCATCGGGCCGAGTCGTTTGCACGGGGTGTCGTCAACTTGCGTGTTTACCGCGCAGCAAGTTGGCGGTGCGGGCAAGGCGCGCGCCCAGTGCTCGTGCAAGTGCCTTCTCGTCAGCGCTGATCGACCGGTCGCTGTCGGTGCCGGCGACATGGCTTGCGCCATACGGGGTGCCGCCGCTCACTGTGGTGTTGAGCGCGTCTTCAGTGAACGGAATACCCAGGAGCAGCATCCCATGATGCATTAGAGGCAGCATCATCGAGAGCAGGGTGGATTCCTGTCCACCATGTTGAGTTGAACTCGAGGTAAAGACTGCAGCCGGTTTTCCGGCGAGCTCACCGGTAAGCCACAGTGGCGAGGTGCTATCAAGAAAATATTTCATCGGCGCCGCCATATTGCCGAATCGGGTAGGGCTGCCGAGCGCGAGGCCATGGCATTCGCGAAGATCGTCCAGAGAAACGTATGGATCTCCTTTATCCGGGATTTCCGATGTGGTCGCCTCGGTATTCGGGGAGACTTCGGGGACTGTTCGCAGACGTGCGCGGGTATCGGGAACAGCTTCTATCCCCCGGGCGATTTGTGTTGCCAGCGATGCCACCGCGCCATGCCGGCTGTAATAAAGGATAAGGATTTCTGTCATGACCAACTCAGAGTATTTTTTTTACGTTTTCCGGTGGTCGACCGACAGCAGCCTTGCCGTCTGTTACCACAATCGGCCGTTCAATCAGTTTGGGATGGCGGACCATGGTTTCGATCACGGTGTTGTCGCTCAGGTTGTTGGCGTCCAGTCCGGCATCGTGATACTCAGCTTCGTGTTTACGCAATAGCTCACGCGGCTTGAGGCCGAGAAGGCCAAGGATTTTTTTCAGCTCGGTAGTCGAAGGTGGTGTTTTCAGGTACTCGATTATCTCTGGTTCGATGCCCTGATCCTGGATTAACTCAAGCGTCTGCCGGGACTTGCTGCAGCGGGGGTTGTGATAAATCGTCACTTTTGGCATTCGATCTCCGGAAGGTGTGCGCCGACAGGCGGTGTATGGTTTTCAGGGATTGTAACGCCCCTTTTCTTGACAGCCTATAGGGGGGGTGTTAGCTTAAATTACAGAGTTTAAGCGCTTGCAGCACGCGAGCTACAACAAGAAAACCAACGCGATCCCGTTGGTAACACCTTGAATAAATTAGGAGATAAACGGTGACGAAATCTGTAAGCGGTAACTGGAAAGTTTTCCTTGTCCTGCTGGGCGTACTGGTCGCAGCAGGCTGTCAGTCAAAGGCGCCTGAAGAAGAGACGGCAGCAGAGGCTGCACCTGCAGCAGAGGCTGCACCTGCAGCAGCTGAATCAGGCGGCGAGACCTATAGCGTGGTCAGCGGTGATCACCTGTGGGGGATCGCTTCGAAATCGCAGATCTACGGCAATCCTTATCAGTGGCCGCTACTGTACAAGGCCAATGCAGACAGTATTGCCGATGCTGATTTGATCGAGCCAGGTCAGGTATTGAATGTCGCGCGTGGTTCGTCATCAGATGAAGTTGACGCGGCGGTACGTCACGCGAAGACGCGTGGTGCCTGGTCGCTCGGCGCTACTGAAGAGTCTGACAAGGCCTATCTGGCACAGTAATTTCGGATAGCCAACGGAATAAAGGAAAGGCCCGCTTTTGCGGGCCTTTTTCTTTGTGCGCTACAGGGCCGCTAACGACTACCCGTCAGGCAATTTCATCGTATTCAAAGTGTTCGAATACCGGCGAGTCTTCTACCAGCCGGGTAATCATCGCCTTGACCAACCTGAAACCGTCGTCGAAGTAAATCTCCCGACCCGGTTTGAACGCCCCCTTATAGGCCAGCAGCCCCTGTTTTTGTTTAATCGCTGCAAGCTCCGGAACCAAAATGGCCGGCATGAAATCCGATTCAGTCTGATCATCTCCTATCGTTTTAAATTGAACGGATCGCGCCACCGGAGAAATTCGCTTCATACCGATACTGAGAGCGCCTGCGTCTGATGTCTTTACCCAGCGAATTGTGCTCACTTCCCACGTTCCTTCTTCCGACGAACGAACGGCAATCAGGTCGCCAACTCTAGCGTGCTGATGCTTCACAGCGTCTTTGGCGATGGCCAGGCCGCCGGCACTTTCGTCCTGGATGTCCCAGCTGGCATAAATCAGTTCGGGGTCAATCTCCACCGTCTGGCTATCGGCACCTTTATCCATCGCCATCAGATCGATTTCGGTGGTATCTACGAACTTGTTGCCCAGTCTGGATCGTTGTTGTGGCATCGGGCCAACAAACTCGGAGCTGAGGATGAATTCGCGACCGCCGTTCAGCCAGTGATTGATCGCGCGGATACCAATGGCGACATCAACATGACTGCCCCGTTTTGGCGTTCGATTGAAGCTGCGCTTGGGGATTACACCCCAGGAATTCAGTAACCTCTTCAGCATTTCCTTGGTGGTTCGACTCTCGAAAAAGTCGCTGTGCAGCCCTTCAGTTTCAGGGGTTTCACCTTTCTGAAGTTGCGTAATTTGTGAATGAACCAGTTTCGCCAATTCCAGTGTATTCAGCAGACGATACTGGGTTTCACTGTACGTGACCTCGGTTGGAAACATAATCTCGCCAGCGCGATCATTGTGCAGGTCGATCAGGAATTGACAGTTTTTCCCGGGAGCCGGAGTGGCCGGACCAAGTTTAGCCAGCGATGCCCATCGATTCAGGTAGTGTTGAATCATTTCGACCAGTCGAACGGGAAGATGAAACGGGTCACTGAAATCAACAAGTAAAGCCTGTTTGTAGACATGGGCAACGCTCGACTGTGGCTGGGTTTGATTGAGTATGTCGTCGACGCTGGTCTCGCCTACGCCATAGGCATCTGCCAATTGATAGAGCTGATGGATTTCGCGCCAGATATTTTCTGGCGGCTTCGCATAGTACTGGTAGGATTTCACCAACGTCTCGGCGAGGTAACGAATGGCGCGTTGTACCAATATCGCCAGTGAACCCATGGCACGGGTACTCGGACGCCCCTTGAACGACTCCATTGCATTGATGACCAGGCGTTTGTAGCCGTAGGCCATTTCCATTTGCAGGTCACGTGCCCGCTTCGCAGCCTGGTGCCCTTTGTCCGGCAACGGCAATGGCAGGCCTATATATTCGCCCTTTAGTTCGGTGCACATTCGCGCAACCGGCTCGCGATATACCTCAAGCAGCCTGAACCGCGTTTTGTCGTCGATTTCCATGCGGTTCAGCGCTACCAGAGCGTTCAAGATCTGGTAGCTGGTCTCGGCAGGATTGAGCAATGGTAGCCCGGCAAGCCATTGTTCAGCTTTTGCAGGCTTGGTCTCAACGAGCGTCATGTTTCCGGGATCCATCTCCGGAACGATTAGATTTAAGTCCATTTTATTATTTATTTATCACCCCAGAATCACCAGATTCTATCCGGCATTATGATTGGTGACAATTTTAGCGAGATGCGCTCTTTGGTTGGATATCGCGCTGTCGCATACCGAGGAAGGCGCTGACAAAGTCTGGAATAATGCTAAATTAGTCGACGCGACCTTCACGCGCCGCTTTTTCTACCATCTGGTCAAATTGATCGGTCGTCAGCAGGCCACGTTCGGCCGCGATCTCGCGTACCGGGCGGCCACTCTTTTCCGACTCTTTGGCCACTTCGGCGGCTGCCGCATATCCGATCGTGGTATTCAGCAACGTGGCAAGACCGACACTGGCATGGGCGAATCGCCGGCATTGCTCTCGGTCTATCTGCAATCCTTTGAGGTTCTTTTCGACAACAATATTGATGGCATTGGTAAGCCAGTCCATGGCATCGAAGAGGGCCGAGCCCAGGGCCGGCATCATCACATTCAGTTCCAGCTGGCCAGCCTGCACCATCATGCTGATCGCGGCATCCTGACCCAGGACCTGGTAGCAAGTCTGATTCAACATCTCGAACATAACCGGGTTGACCTTGCCGGGCATGATGCTGGATCCCGGTTGTACCGGCGGCAGCAGAATTTCGCCGAGACCGGTACGCGGGCCCGAGGCCAGCAATCGCATGTCGTTGCTGATGCGGGTAACTTCAAGAGCGAGCTGGCGGATGGCGTTGGACAGTTCCTGCAGGTCGGTCATGGATTGCATCTGGCCCGCCAGATTTTCTGCGGCCTGAATCGGTTCGCCGGAGAGTTTGGCCAGCTCCGCAGCGACTCGTTCGGTGTAGCCAGGCGATGTATTGAGGCCGGTGCCGGCAGCGGAGCCGCCGAGACCGATCTCGCATAAATGGTCGCGGGTAGACTGCAGGCGTTCGCCGCATCGTTGCAGTATCCAGGCGTAGGCGCCAAATTCCCGTCCGACGGTTGTCGGGACTGCATCTTGAAGATGGGTTCGGCCGGTCTTGATCGTGTTGGCCTCCTCACCGGCAATGCGCTCGTATTCGCCAGCCATCGCTGCAACCGCCCCCAGCAGCCGCGGCAATTTCGCCAGTGCGGCAAGACGAATCGCAGTGGGAATCGTGTCGTTTGTGCTCTGGCCCATGTTGACGTGGTCGTTGGGGTTCACCGGGTCGTACTGCCCGCGTTCGCCGCCAAGGGCAACATTTGCCAGATTGGCGATGACTTCATTGGTATTCATATTGTGGCTGGTACCGGCACCGGCCTGGAACCGGTCAACGACAAACTCGTCATGCAATTTGCCATTGACGATGGTCTCGGCGGCGTCGATGATGGCGCCCGCCATTTTCTGGTCCAGCCAGCCGGCATCCCGGTTGGCGGCGGCGGCGGCCTGCTTGATGCGAGCATGCGCAATTATGAAGTCAGTATCTGGCCCGCGCCCGGAAATGGGGAAATTTTCAACCGCCCGTGCTGTCTGGATACCGTACCAGGCGTCTTCGGGGACCTGGTAATCACCCAGACTATCTTTTTCGATGCGGAATTTTTTGGCCATTTCATGCTCCAAGAGATAAGTGGACGATTATAGGTAGGAAAAAAGGGGAATGCATCTGTTGGTCGCTGCGTCCTCCAATCAGGGCCAGGCGTTGCCTGGCAACTATTCGAAATCAGGATTTGTTGAAAATGAAGGAGTCGAAATTGAAGAAGCTGACTAAAACAGCGATATTGTTGTTGCTATGGCTGCCGCTGGCGACATTTGCCGCACCGGACCTGGTGCTGAAAACAGTGGACGGCGAGCAGCGCAACGTTTCCGAGTACATCGGTAAGGGCAAATGGACGGTGGTCGCGATTTGGGCCCATAACTGCCACATCTGCAATGAGGAGATGCCGGCCATGACGTTTTTCCATGATGCGCACAAGGACAAGGACGCCATTGTCCTGGGCGTCTCTATTGATGGCTGGGACAAGCGCCAAAAGGCGAAACGATTCATTGAAACCCACGCACTCAATTTCCCCAACCTCATTGCCGAACCCCGCCAGGACGTGATCGGGAAATTCGGCGGGGGCGAGTTTTATGGAACCCCGACTTTTTATGTGTACTCCCCCGAAGGGGAGTTGCTGGCTCGCCAGATCGGCCCCATTTCAGCGGAAGACATTGAAAAATTCATGAAGAGTGTCAATCAGGCAAAGAGAGAGAAATCGGAAATAAACGGGTAAAATGGGTTTCCGTTGAGTCGCAATATTTACGGGATATCGGTATGAACAAGTTGCTTTTTACATTGATCGTGAGCCTCGCGTTGGTGAGCGGGCCGGTTGCCCATGGAGCCGGTGAAACACGGGATCCGGGAGATCATTTCTTCAGCCAGAGTTTTGGTGATCTGCAGGAAGAGCTGGCGACGGCTCGCAAGCAGGGCAAGAAAGGCCTGTTTATCATGTTTCACAATACCGAATGTCCCTGGTGTGCAAAGATGAGAGCCAATGTTCTCAATCAGGTTACGGTGCAGGACTATTTTCGGCAGAACTTCGTCAATTTGCAGATCGACACCGAGGGCAGTGAGATGGTTACCGATTTCGACGGCAAGGAAATGATGGAGAAAGATTTTGCCCTGAAACACAACCGGGTTCGAGCAACGCCCGTGTTCGTATATATTGGCGCCGACGGCAAGCAATTGGTCAAATACACGGGCGCCACCCGGGACGTTCAGGAATTTATGTGGCTCGGCGAATTTATCGTCGGTGAGCACTTTAAGGAAAAACGCTTTGCGATCTACAAACGTGAACGTCAACAGGCGGCAAAAAGTAAATCCTGACAAACGCTATCTTTTCTGACCTATTCAGACTGTGCCGATGCAGATTCGATTCCTGACAGGTTTACTGTGCGGCATTCTATGTGGCGGTATGGCGCATGCCGACGCCCCGACCCCCGAGCCGCTAACCAACCCGCTTACACTGAAACAGGCGTTAACCTACGCTGATGATGTCCATCCGGATATCGAGCTGGCCAAAGCCCGCCTGAGCATGAGCCAGGCACAGGCAGATGCCGCCAGGGCGGAAACCGGGCTTGAGATCAGCGGCCAGATTATGCCGCAGTATGTGCAGCGAACCGCATCAGTGCTGGATTACAACACCGATCACCAGGCCCACTTGCTTATTACCAAGCGTCTCTACGACTTCGGTGCCAGCGAAGCCAGGCGGGAAGCGGCCGATAAAGCAGTGGCCAGCAGTAGTCTGGATTTCCTCGATGTACGACAGAAACGGCGCATCGAGATCATGCGCCAGTATTTTGCGGTGTTATTAGCCGATATGCGCTACATGGTTGATAACGAGGCCATGGCGGCCGCTTACGTGACGTACGATCGCATTCGGGAGCGCCACCAGCTCGGCCAGATTTCCGAGGTCGATCTTGCCGCCAGCGAAACGCGCTACCGGGAGTTCCTCGTTCGCCGCAACAAGTCGCAAATCGAGCAACGCGCCAGCCGTCAGCGACTGGCCAACGCCCTCAATCGACCCGGCGACTTGCCGGACAAGCTCGAACGACCGGCACTAAATGGGAACGACCGGAAAATTCCCGAATTCGAGTCTCTTCTAAAAACGGTTTTGCTGTCCAATCCTGATGTACAGCGCCTTCGTCAGGATGTTGAAGCGGCGGAAGCCGCGCTGGTCGCGGCACAAAAAAAGTACGGCCCCACACTGGATGCCGAGTTGCAGACTTCCTATTGGGAGCGGGTAACGCTCGCACGCGACAATGTCAGGGCCGCGCTCAATCTGCGAATCCCGATTTATCAGGGGGGCAGGGACCAGGCAGACATGGCGCAAATGCAGGCCCACCTGCAGAGCAAACAGGCAGAGTTGAAAAAGGCCGAATACGATATGCGGCAGAAGCTTTTGGACCTGGTGCAGCAGCTCGAACTGTTAAAGGTTGAGCAGCAAACTGCGCGCACCCGAAGTGATTATCGTGATCTCTATCTTGATCGCAGTCGTGCGCTTTACGAGATGGAGGCGGAAGTAACACTGGGTGATGCCATGACCAGGATGACCGAGGCCCAGTGGCGGGCAGCCAAAGTGGAGTTTGATCTGGCCATTGGCTGGGCTCGCCTGGATGCTATGCGCGCTACCCTGATTACTGAGCCTAATAAGAAAAAGTAAGCGGAGAGATCACCATGCGTAATACAAAACTTGTGCTATCGGTAATGCTGCTGGTCGTTAGCAGCGCGGCGATGGCGGCCGGATTCGATGGCAAGGTGGAATGGGCGCGACGCGTGGCCGTCAGTGTGCCGGTCTCCGGAATAGTTGAATCGATCACCGTGGACACCGGCCAGCAGATCAAGAAAGGGCAGGTGCTGTTGCAGTTGGAACAAACACCATTTGTCGCCGAGCTGGCAGAGGCGAAGGCGGCGCGGAATCAGGCGGCAGGTGATCGCCGCGAAGCCCGGCGGGACTACAAGCAAACCAAAGAACTCTATGACCGCGGGTTGATTTCCAACGTGGAACTGGAGAACGCCGAGCTAAAATCGAAGCGTGCCAACGCTGCCTGGAGCGCGGCCGGCGCCCGGCTAATGCGTGCTGAATACAACCTCGGACACAGTCGCCTGGTGGCGCCTTTCGACGGCTGGCTACTTGGACGCAACGCCGAGGTCGGACAGACCATAATCAGTACGCAGCAGGCACAAACCCTGCTGGTTATCGCCGCGGCGAATGAATACCTTGCCCGTGCCGAAGTGTCCGGCAAGAAACTGCGCGATTTGAAAATCGGCGATCGGGCGAAAGTCGAGGTCGGTGGCAAATCGTTTGCAGGCACGATCACCGTGCTGGGCCTGGAGCCGGTTGCTGGTAACTATTATGAAGTCGCTATCTCGTTCAACAGTGGTGGTGAGTTGTTGCGCGCGGGTCAGCAGGCCGAAGTGAAATTCTAGACCAGTTCGGTTTCACCGGATGATTGTTTGCCGTCAGTATCGAGTTGCAGGTCGGGTGCAGGGCGTATTTTTTCGTGCCTCGACACAGTCTGCTGCCAGCGACCTGGGTCTGAGCGGCTGGGTAAAAAACACACCAATGGGTGAGGTCGAACTGGTCGCTTGTGGCGACGAGGCGCAGCTTGAGCAGCTGGAACGCTGGTTGTGGCAGGGCCCGCCACATGCGCGGGTAGACGCGGTAACCGTTGCACCGGTTGAGGTACAGGTGTTCAGTGGTTTCGAGATACGTTACTAGAAAGAAGTGTTGAGGTTGCTAGTTGGGAAACCAGCGAGTATCAAGCGCGTGATATACCTTGCCGGGGTATTTCCATTTTCCCAGGCTGCCGTTATAGCGGCCCAGCGCCCGGGTCAGATTGCCCTTTTCCTTGTCCATGTAGTATTTCAGAATCGTGCAGCCATAGCGCAAGTTGGTCTTCATATGGAACAGATTGTCATCGGTGCGCCCGATCATCTTCTTCCAGAATGGCATCACCTGCATCAGCCCACGTGCTCCGACGCTTGAAATCGCGAACTGGTCAAAATTACTTTCGACTTCAATTACTGCCAACACCAGCTCCGGCCGGACCCCGGCCCGGGTAGCCTCTTGGTGCACACCTTTCAGTAGTTTGACGCGGAAATCCGGATCAGGGATGCGCTTCCGCAAGCGGTGGGACATGTCTGTCAGCCACACGGTCGCCTCGTAATGGTCGTCAAAACTGTCGGCCTCGCTCGCCGCTTTTTTTAGCAGCGTTGTCAGCTCGCTATTTTGCGACGCCGCGTCGTCTGCCGCGGGCAGCGACAGCGGCAAAACGCCAAGTCCGATAATCAGTGTTGCGAGCCATCGTGACATCACGAGTTTCCTGTATCTGGCTTACTTACAATAGTTTAATACGTTTTTTCATTGAGGGAACCACTTCATTGATAGCGATTTCCTCAGCCTCCCCGGTGCCTCTCTGCTTGTACTCGACGATTCCCTTATCCAGCCCACGCTCGCCCAGCACCAGGCGGTGGGGGATGCCGACCAGATCCATGTCGGCAAACATTACACCCGGTCGTTCATTGCGATCATCCAGCAGGACATCAAAGCCGGCATCCTGCAAGGCATCGTAGAGCTCATCCACGGCCTTCGCGGTCTGCTCGGACTTGTTATAGCCAATCGGTACGAGCGCTATCTGGAATGGCGCAATGTTGTCTGGCCAGATAATGCCGTCTTCATCGTGGTGCTGTTCAATGGCGGCGGCAACGACGCGCGAGACACCGATGCCGTAGCAACCCATGGGCATGACCACGCTCTTGCCGTTTTCGTCGAGAACGGTTGCCTGCATCGCCTCGCTATACTTGGTACCGAGCTGGAATATATGACCGACTTCAATGCCGCGCTTCAGGATCAGGGTGCCGTTGCAGGCCTGGTCGGGCTCGGATCGCGGGCACGGATCACCGGCGACCACGTTTCTCAGGTCTGCCACCTCGGGTTCGCTGACATCGCGGCCCCAGTTCACGTGCAGAAGATGTTTCCCGTCTTCATTCGCGCCGCAGACAAAATCCGCCATGCGGGCGGCACTTTCATCTGCAATGACAGGAATGCCGAGGCCGACAGGCCCAATCGAACCCGGCTCGCAACCTGCCTCGAGTTTGACTTCCTCTGGTGTGACGAACACGAGCGGCTTGGCCACTTGTGGCAGTTTTTCTGCCTTGATTTCGTTTAGCTCGTGGTCACCACGCAGGACCAGGGCAATCGCACCGCCGACCCCTTTTACCAATAGCGTCTTGAGGGTCTGTGCCGGTTCAATGTTCAGAAACTGGCTGACTTCGTCAATGCTGTGTTTCCCCGGGGTAGCCACTTCTTCCATGGCGCCGCTGGCGGCGTTGCGTTTGCCAACCGGGGGTAAAGCCGGCGCCAGTTCAACATTTGCGGCATAATTGCATTGGCTGCAAATGGCGATGCTGTCCTCGCCCGAGTCAGCGAGTACGTGAAATTCATGCGAGGCATTGCCACCGATGCTCCCGGTATCCGCTTCCACCGGTCGGTACTCCAGTCCGGCGCGCTCAAAAATTCGGGAGTAGGTCTGGTACATCTGGTCATAGGTTTCCTGAAGCGATTGGCCATCGACATGAAACGAATAGGCATCTTTCATCAGGAATTCCCGGGCACGCATCACGCCAAAACGCGGGCGAATCTCGTCGCGAAACTTCATCTGGATCTGGTAGAAATTAGCCGGCAGTTGGCGATAGCTTCGGATTTCGCGCCGCACCAGGTCCGTGATCACTTCCTCATGTGTCGGGCCAAAACAGAATTCACGTGCGTGGCGATCCTTTAGACGCAGTAATTCGGGCCCGTATTGTTCCCAGCGTCCTGACTCCTGCCACAATTCCGCCGGCTGTACCGCCGGCATCAGCAGTTCTTGTCCGTCAGCACGGTCCATTTCCTGTCGTACGATGGCCTCGACCTTGCGCAGTACCCGCAGACCCAGTGGCAGCCAGTCATAGACACCGGCCGCAACCTTGCGAATCATGCCCGCGCGCAGCATCAGGCGATGGCTGACGATCTCGGCATCGGCCGGAGTCTCCTTGACGGTAGAGAGCAGGAACCGGGAAGTGCGCATGAAAACCTCTTGTTTGTGTTTTTGGTTTGCGATGTGAATCGTTCGTGGGTGGGATTATGCAACAAACTGCGTACGACAGTTAGTCTGTCCGGGCTGATAGTAAAAAGCTGAGCCAAACGAAAACGGCCCCGGCATTGCGCCGGGGCCGTTTGGATCAGAGATTGACTAGGGTCGCCCGCCGGGCCCCATGCCGCCGCCGCGTGGCATCGGCGCGTCCGGCAAGGTCTTGCCCTGTTCACGGGCACGCTCCTGCATGAGCTTGTGGTGTTCCTGGCGATAGGTTTCGCGCTGCT
>Ga0209536_100014231_pt1 | contig 11441 bp, 8 predicted proteins | sample DeeMarSeWOR28_12_FD_187461 | JGI IMG/M metagenome (GOLD analysis project Ga0209536, IMG submission 187461) | Marine sediment microbial communities from White Oak River estuary, North Carolina - WOR-2-8_12 (SPAdes) (version 2) | ecosystem: Environmental > Aquatic > Marine > Intertidal zone >... | reverse complement strand
GCGCTGGTCCAGGAGCTGGGGATCACCTATCCCTTCTTCGCGATATTTATCTTGCTTGCGTTCGCTTACAGCTTCTACCGGCTGTTTTCGGCCTACAGATTTTCGGCCGGCGCCAGAAGGGTCCAGCTGCTTTACGTGATCCTGGCGTCTCTTATCGGGTTCGCGGGAGGGATGACGGCTTTCTTCCCGATCTGGGGGGTCCACTTCCCGGTCCTTTCCCATTTTTCCCTGCCGTTATATGTAATGATAACGGTTTACGCGATCGTAAAGCATAAACTGCTCGATATCTCGATCATTGTGCGGGAAGGTTTGATCTACTCCGCGCTGACGGTGCTTTTTGCCGGGTTTTACGCAACGGCGGTTATCGTGGCTAATTATTTGTTCGCCAGCTTTAATTTCGCTCCGGCCATGACCGTGATTTTAGTAGTTTTTGTTTCGGTTATCGTCTTCCAGCCTCTGCGCGACCGGGTCCAAAAAGGGGTTGACCGCCTTTTTTATATGGGGGAGTTTCGCTATGAGAAAACGATCAGCGATCTTTCGGCGGAAAACCTTCGCCTTTACCGCAATCTTCTCCAGGCGGATAAGTTAGCGGCGCTGGGAACCATTTCCGCCGGGATGGCGCATGAGATCAAGAATCCGCTGGCCTCGATCAAAGGGATGACCCAGGTGCTTCCCGAAAATCTTTCGGACCCGGCCTTTATCCAAAAATACGAAGGGATCGTTTCCCGCCAGATCGACCGCATTAACGATCTGGTCGAGAAGTTATTGAGTTTCGGCCAGCCGCCGACACTTGCGCTCAGCAAATTTAGCATCGACCGGGTCATTGACGAGCCATTGATCCTCCTGGAAAACCAATGCCGCAAGAAAAATATCAAGATCATTAAGGAATTCACCCGTTTGCCCGAGGTCGAAGGGGACGCCGAGCAGCTTTCCCAGGTATTTATGAATCTTTTTCTAAACGCCGTTCAGGCCATGGGAGCGGGAGGTGTATTGTCGGTTAAAGCGTATCCTGAGGGAGATCGAATCGCGGTCAAAGTAATCGATACCGGCGGCGGGATCCCAGCCGGAGAGCTCAATAAAGTGTTTGATCCCTTCTTTACCACTAAAAGCGAGGGGAGCGGGATGGGGCTGGCGGTCGCTTACCGGATTGTAAAAGAGCACGGAGGCGATATAATAGTGGAAAGCAAGGATGGGAAAGGAACAACATTCACATTATGGCTCCCTATAAAACAAAAGCCATCAGCCTAAAGGCCTCTCCCTTTGCGGAGGCGGATAAATTGGTCACCTTATTTACCCGCGAACATGGTAAGATAAGGGCCATTGCCAAGGGGGCCCGGCGGGTCCCTTCGCGTCTGGGAGGAAGGGTCGAGCCTTTTTCCTATATTGACTGTTTTGTCGCCAAGGGAAGGTCGCTTGATATTCTCTCCCAGGCCCAAGCGATCGAAACTTTCCAGTCGGTCCGGGACGATGCCAAAAGGCTCTATTCCGGGCTTTATATGGTCAAATTGGTCAATTCAGGGACCGCCGAAGGCCAGCATAACCCGGAGTTGTTCGACCTGCTTCTCGAGTATTTGTTCAAGCTCAAGCAGGGCGGTGAGGCAAGGAAGATGGCGAAGGAGTTTGAGAGAGAATTTGTGGTGCTTGAAGGGATCTACCGGGAGGGGATCGATCCCCACCACTCTTTAAGCGAGCATCTGGAAAGGGACCTGAGCCGATGGTAAAAGAGATCGATACCGGGACGCCGGCGTTAACTACGGTTCCGACGAGATCGGAAGCAAGCTTCGGCAAGGTTTTGTCGAACTTTGGATTTCTGTCCCTCTGGTTTGGCCAGCTCAATTCCCAGCTGGCGGACCGGGTCTTCGTCTATGTCCTGATGATCATCGCCTACCGGCTGACGCACTCAAACCTCGGGGTCTCGGTCCCGCTGCTCGCTTTCGGCATACCGTCGCTCCTTTTCGGTCCGCTGGCCGGCGTTTTCGTCGACAAATGGGACCGCAAAGGGATCTTAACCATCACGTCTATAATCCGCGGGGTCTTGATCCTCCTGATCGTTCCCCTCATTGAACATCAGTTGGCCTTAATATTCATAGTGGCCTTTCTGATCTATACTGCTACCCAGTTCTTTGCTCCCGCGGAGACGTCTTCCATCCCCGAATTAGTGAAACCGCAAAATCTTATAATTGCGAATTCTTTGTTCATGATCACCTGGATGGGGGCTTCGGTGGTCGGATTTGGGCTGGGGGCGCCGCTAGTAAACATTTTTGGGGAAAAAGGGACCTTTATTGCCGCGGCACTGCTCTATTTTATTGCGGCGATCGCGGTAGCGATGGTTCCTTTAAAGCCGCTTGAGAAGAGGAAAAATAAAATTGAAAGTTCGGTCAGGAAAGATCTGGCGCGCGGGATCGAATTTATCCGCAGGAGCAAAGTAGTTATGTATTCGCTTATTAAGCTTTTAGTAGCGACCGCCGCTATCGCCGTGGTTTCGCTTTTGGCTATCTCGTACGCAAAAGATATCCTGGGGATCGGAGAAGAAAATTTTGGTTATCTTATTATCGCGATTGGATTTGGGATGTTTATCGGGATGGGCCTTTTAAGTGTTTTGCGTAAGGTCTTAACCAAAGGGACGATTGTGATCTTGAGCTTTATCTTTTCTGGGACTGCGCTGATCTGTATCGGTAGGGTGACCGACCTCAAGACCGCGCTGTTTTTGATTTTCCTCTTGGGAGTGGGGAATATATTTATTACTTCATCGATCCAGACCATCCTTCAGCAGAAGATCCCGCGCCAGATCCGCGGGCGCGTTTTCGGCGTCCAGAACATGCTCATCAATTCGGCCTTTGTTTTCCCGGTGATCGCCGCGGGCGCGGTAGCGGACTATTACGGCGTGAGCGCGACCATGGCTTTTATGGGCTGGGTCGTGGTGGCAACCGGGATCGCGGGTATATTTTTGCCGAAATTTAGGAAGGTCTGATGCCAAATATCTGCAACTACTATGTGACCCTCAGTTCGAACGATACCTGTGAATTCCACCATGCCTGGCAGAAGGATAAGCCTGAAAAAATCGAAGAAAAACCCTGCGAGCTCGGAAATCTTAAAAAAGCCGGGGTGCATACGCTGCGCATTACCGGCGGAGAGCCTTTTTTGCGCGAAGACCTTCCCCACATCTTAAAAGAGGCCAAAAGGATCGGATTCCAGACCGAGCTATCCACCAACGGGATCAAATATTTGGATAAAGCGCGGCTGGTGGACGGCCTGATCGACCGCTTATTTATAACCCTGGATTATCCGTTCGCCGAAGGGCACGACCGCAGCCGCGGCGTCGATTGTTTTCACCACGCTATAAAGGCGGTCGAATTGGCGCGCGACCTTAGACAGCGGCCGATAATTAAATTTACCATGACCCGGGACAATGTTCTCTATCTCCCGGAGATGGCGGAGCTCTCGGCGCGCCTGAGGGTCCATCTTTACCTGAGCCCGGTCTATGATTTCCACGGAACGCAGGGCTTTGAGCCGGCGACGCTTGGCCATATCCGCTATTATGCGCGGCGCAGGCATGTTTTATTGAATTATGCCGCCATGGAATTTGTAAAAGACGGGGGGAACCGGGTGATCCTGCCGCGCTGTCAGGCGAAAGAGACCACCGTTACCATTCTTCCCGACGGTAAAAGGGCAGGGCCGTGCTTTTTTAATCAAGGCGGCAGACAGGGCAAAGAGGATATTTGTTCTTCTTGCATGCGCTGGCCCTATATGCTACCATCCTTTTCGAAAGGTTTTGACCGGTACTTTTGGCTGAACCTGTATTCTAATCTGGTCTTTAAAAGGAAGGGGATAAAAGTATGAAGATCGCGATGCTGGTTCCGTTTTTTTACCCGCACACCGGAGGGACCGAGAAATATGTAAAGGATCTTTCGATCGCCCTGACCCAGGCCGGCCACGAAGTTACGATCATTTCGAACAACCTGCCCAAGGAGAAGAACGCCCCGGCCGAGGAGATGATGGATGGGGTAAAGGTCATCCGCCTGCCCGCTACGCTCCTTTTTTCATATCTCCCGGTCAGCTTTGCCTTCAATACTAAAATGATCGAGGACTTTGATATCGTGCATGCCCACGTTCCTGCCTATGGTTTTGCCAGGTCAGTAGCGGGAAAAATAAAGAAGCCGGTCATCGTAACCTTCCATTGCGATATTACGGTATTTGAAAAATATTTCGGGATCCCGATGCCGAAGTGGTTTGTTAAAACGGTCGAATTCTTTGCCAACTGGTACGGCCGCCGGGTATTAAAGCGGGCGGATATCGTTTACAACACCACCGAAACCTATGCCAAGACCTCTCCCGTCATGAAGCATTTCCCGATCCGCTCGATCCCCATCGGTTATTTCCACGACAAAGTTGATGAAATGCAGAAGAAGCTTAATTTAACCCCGGACAAGAAGAAAAAGAACCAGATCCTGTTCCTTGGCCGCCTCGCCGGCAATAAAGGTTGCCATTATCTGGTGGAAGCCATGCCGATGATCCTGGCCAAGCATCCGGATACCAGGCTGGTTATCTGCGGCGAGGGGAGCGAAAAAGCGGATATCCTGGCTTTAATTAAGAAATACGGAATTGAAAAGTCGATCGAATGGTACGGCGTAGTTGATTTTGCCAAGCTGGTCGAGCTTTTCTATACCTCGCTGGTCTATGTTTTTCCCTCGATCGACCGCTTGGAGGCTTTCGGCATCGTTCAGCTCGAGGCCATGGCAAACTACACCGCGGTGGCGGCTTCGGATATTCCCGGCCCCAACGCGGTTATGGACGTGGGAAAGAGCGGTGTGCTTTATCCCAAGATGAACCCGAAAGCGATCGCGGACGCGGTCAATGACCTGCTTTCAAGCCCTGAAAAGGCGCTGGAGATGGGGAGAGTAGGCCGCAAACTGGTCGAGACCAAGTACGATTGGAAAGTTATCGCTAAACAGGTTGTTTCTCTTTACCGGGAAGCGATGGCAAAGAAAAAACTTTAGGCTTTTTTTATCCACATCCGGATCGCAAATTCGCCGCTTTTGAGCGAGGCAACCGTTTCGTTTAAAAGACTCAGCATTTGATCATTGACCCTGCTGCCCATATGTTTCTTTGCCGTTTCGATAAAATCCCGTCCTTGTTCATTATTGATTTCCCTTACCATCTCCGTAAAAAATTGCGGCACGTTTACCCTATCGCGCAGCGATGGGTGGATAAAATGGGGGTCGAACATGATCGGATCAAAAAAAACACCTTCCACCAAAGTTATGGGAAGGGAAATTCCGAATAGTATTTTGATGCTGTGAATGTTCAAAGACAAGGCAATGTTAGAGAATTTTTCATTTTCAGCGAAAGCGATTGATCCATCCGATATGCTGGCCGTTAAATCGATCCGCCTGATGCCGGGATTTGCCTTGATCTTTTCTTGGACGGTAATAATGTTCTCGGTCGCGATCACCGCGCCGAATGGGGGGCGCACATCCTGGAAGGCCGTGCGGGCGCGTTCGAGGTCGGTTGGGGGAGGCAGGCGGAAGATTTTTTCCCGCCTAAAATCATCAGCCAGCTTTTTGTAGAGATTGGATAAGCGCTCAGTCGACGGCGCATCCGGCGCCATGATCAATATGTTCCCGTTATCCAAAACTCGTATAACCTTACCATCCGGATCGTTGGCTTCAGCCCAGCGCCGGCTGTTTTCACACCATTCCGCGGTGTGCCGGGAGCGGGTGACGAGCCGCGGGGTCTGCAGTTCGCTGATTATTGAATTTACAATATTTTGGTTTGCCGCGAGGACCATATCTTTGACATATTTTCCCAGTCCTGGCTCAATCCGCGCCGGTTTTTCAATATTGGAGATTAGAAATACAGACTGGTGGCCCCGGAATATCAAGATGTTCCTGGCCCGCTCGGAAGGAAGGTCTTCGGTGACGTGATCATACGCCGAAACGTTGAGCAGAACATTGGCTTCATCCTTTCTTGCGACAGGAAGGATCTCGATATTCTGTGAATTCACCTTTACGAAAATGTAGCCGGCACGGCTAAAACCCTTCAAAGCGTAAGTAAGGTTGTCCAAGGTGTTCCTTAACATGGTGATGGAGACCGTCTTAGCTCTGGCGCGCGGTCCCGATCCAATTCTCGGAGGTATTGTCATAACGGTTAGCTATCGCTTATATCTTTTCAAAATTTCACTTAAATTGGCGGAGGTCCTGTGCTATAATCGACATTCAACATGAAGATACTTGTCACCGGCGGCGCCGGATTTATTGGTTCCAATGTGGTGGATGCCTATCTTGAAGCGGGACATGAAGTTGCGATCGTTGATAACCTTTCAACTGGCAAGAAGGAGAACCTTAATCCCAACGCGAAATTCTACGAGATCGACCTAAGAGACAAGAATCTGTCCAATATCGTCGCTGAATTTTCTCCGGATATCATCAATCACCATGCCGCGCAGATCGACGTACGCAAATCCGTGTCGGATCCCATCTATAATGCGGAGGTTAATGATATCGGCGCGCTAAATCTGCTCGAGGCGGCGGTTACGAGCAAGATCAAGAAATTCATTTTCTCTTCGACCGGCGGCGCGATCTACGGCGAGGTCGAAAGGAAGAGCGGGGCGGACGAAAACCATCCCCAGGAACCGATCTCTCCCTACGCCATCACTAAAAGAACGACCGAATTATATCTCCACGCCTACCATGTAAACCGAGGATTAAATTATACGGTCCTTCGTTATGGAAATGTTTACGGCCCGCGCCAGGATCCGCTGGGGGAGGCGGGGGTCATCGCTATTTTTTGCGGGAAGATGCTTCAGGGGGAAGTCCCCACAATTTTTGGCGATGGAAAACAACTGCGCGATTATTGTTATGTCGGCGATGTTGCCGATGCCAACCTTCTCGTTCTCGACAAAGGCGATAACCAGATCTTCAATATCGGGACCGGGAAGGGCACATCGGTCAACGACCTGTTCATGATCCTGGCGCTGGCAGTGAAGTTCGACGGGAAGGCCAAGTATGCCCCGGCGCGGACCGGAGAGCTTTTCCGCAGTGTCCTGAACTGCAAAAAGATAAAGAAAGAATTAGGATGGAAACCGAAGACTTCTATCAAGAAAGGGTTAAAACTTACGCTTAAGTGGTACAAAAGAAAGTAAAGAAGAAAAAGATCCTTTACCTCTATTCCGACACCGGGGGCGGCCATCGCGCCGCGGCCACCGCCCTGACTGACGCGGTCGAGCGCTCGGGAAAGAAAAAATATGCCCAGCAAATGATCGATGTTTTTGCCTCGACCTCAGGATTTCTCAATATTTTTGCCCGCCTTTACAGCCCAGTGATAAAATATTCCCCGCGGCTCTGGGGGATTATGTATTATTGGCTGAATGATCCGAATAAATTGAAGATCCTCGAAAAGATCGCTTATCCGCTGGTCACTAAAAAACTTGTAAAGATCATAAAAAAGTTCAAGCCGGACGTCATCGTGTCGGTCCATCCCATGGTCAATCATCTGGCGGTCAAGGCGATCAAAGAGTCGGGCCGGAAGGTCCCGCTGATCGTGGTGGTTATGGACCCGGTGACCTTCCACCGGGCCTGGATCACGCCGGACGCCGATCTGGTGATCGTTGCCACTCCGGAAGCCCGGGAGCGGGCGATCGAATTCGGCATGCCGAAGAAGAAGGTGAAACTTATCGGATTGCCGATCCATCCCAAGTTCTATTTTAAAGAGAAGCAAAAAAGAAAACAAAAGAAGAAGCTTTTCACAATATTGCTCATGGGCGGTGGGGAAGGCGCGGGGGGCATGGGAAAGATCATTAAGGAATTTGCCCGAAAAAAGATCAACGCCAAAGTTATCGTGATCTCCGGGCGCAATAAAAAATTGGAGAAGAACCTGAAGAAAATAGCGGAGCGCGTGAGTTTTCCGCTCGAGGTTTACGGATTTACCGACGAAGTCCCCCGGATCATGGCCGAATCCGACCTGATCGTTACCAAGGCCGGGCCGGGCAGTATTGCCGAGGCGCTGGCCATGGACCTTCCTCTGATAATTACTTCCTGGCTGCCGGGGCAGGAGGAAGGGAATGTCGATTATGTGGTGCGGGAAAAGGTGGGAAAAGTTAGCAAAGATCCCAAAAAGGTCGTAAAATTGATCGCCGAGATCATGAAACCCAAGAATTATAAAAAGATCATGAAGAACATCAAGCGCATCCGCCGGCCCAAGGCCGCCATGGATGTCGCCAGGCAAATATTCAAGTGCCTGTGTATCGGGTGTATTTTGTTATCCGGATTTACGGCAAAGGCAGAAGTTTTGTTCAAAGATGTCCCGGAGGGGCACTGGGCGGCGGATTCGGTCTATGAATTGGTTAGCCTGGGGGTCACTAGGGGATTTCCGGACGGCACTTTCCGCGGGAAGCAGCCGATCACGCGCTATGAAATGGCAGTGATGCTTTCGAAGTTTGCTTCGGCCACCAATCGAGGCAGCGGGGTGGAAGAAAAACTTCTGGCGGAACTCCAAAGTGAACTGGCGTTAATTAAATACAAACAGGGCCAGGCGGAGAATGCCTTTCAATTTTCCGGGGAGCTTGAAACCCGCGGACGGCTGAAGCCAGGCGAGCCGCGCCAGAAGAGAGCGGATTACCGCCTTATATTCAGCATGAAGAAGGAATTTGACGAGAATTCAAGCTTGAAAGTGCGCCTGGACACGGTGGACGCAGGGTTTAATACGAATACGACCCGCGAGATCGCTACCCGTTTGATCGATGTGGAAAGCCGCTTTAGAATCGGGGACATTGATTATAAGATGAATCTCGGCCCCGGCGTGATCGTGCATACCGAAGACCTCGATTTCTCTCCCAGCGAGAATTACAGGATCTATATCCGGCCCAAAAGCGCGATCACGGCGACGAAAAAGATCAGAAGGCTGACTTTATCCGGGGCTTATGTTACCCGCCAGGTCCAGACCTCGGGCAAGATCGGCGTTCATGAGGTCTACGGTAAGGTAGCTTATGATTTTGGAAGGCTGAATACCTATATTAAGCCGAGATTGTTATACGAGATCGACGGCCCGACCGACAAGCTGCTTGATCTGGGCGTCGATTTTGAGCTGGCTAAAGGAATGGAAACCAGTTTGACGCTGTGCTGGGGCGATTTTAACGCCGGCAGCAGCGGGATGTACGCCAAGGCGATCGGAAAATGGAAGGATGCCTGGAAGACGGGGACAAATGTGACGCTGCGCGTGGATAAAGCGGGAAGCAAATACCGCCATGATTATCTGGATGAGTATGAATTTGTCTACCTGAACAATTTTGACCGCCTGATCCTGGACGGGACCGCCGATTTTGGCCTCAAAGTAAAACAGGATCTTCATAAATCGCTGGCGGTCGAACTAAAAGGCGATTATGTGACCACCGGCGCCTATCAATACGGCGCGAACTATCCGGGGACGTATCTGCTCTGGCAGGCGGGAATGCTTTTCAACCTGTCGGCGAGCGATGTTTTTAGCCTTTATTACCTGTCTTATAATGTTCCGAGCGGCGTGGCCCAGTTCTCGGATCCGGTCCCGACCGAATCTTCGGTCATCGGGGTAGTTCTGACTCGCAAATTTTAGCCCTTCTGCTATAATTTAACCATGTTAAGGGCACTGCTCTCTTTACTTCTATTATTCTTTATTTCCGGTTGTATTTCTCCGCAACCAAGGCTCCGTGTGGTCATGGGATTGGGGGAGGCAGAGTGGAAGGTAATGCGGGAAGAGATCTTCCCGCCTTTTGAGCAGGAAAACGGGATCAAGATCGAAGCGATCCAGCTGGAAGCATCTGATCTTCCTCGGGTATTAGAGGCCCAGGTCACGGCGGGCAAGGTGAAGATCGATCTTTTTGCCCAGGATAACATGCAGCTTTCTTATTTAGTTTATAAAGGGCTGGTCGAGGACCTCTCGGAGCACGAAACCGATATCCCAAAAACCGTGATCCCCGCCCTTGTATCAGCGGGGAAATTTAAGGAAAGGCTTTATTTTATGCCTTACCGTCCCAATGTTCAGATCACCTATTATAATAAAGGAATATTTGACAAATACGGTATCTTTCCGCCCGGAAGCTGGAATGAGCTGTTGAAGGTCGCGATGATCTTTAAGCGCAATGAAGGAGCCGGGAAAATTCTTTTCAAAGCCTACGGTGGGGCCTCCACCGCGACCCAGCTGTACGAATGGATCGTCTCGGCCGGCGGCGACCCGCTTTCGATTAATGACGAAGGCTGCGTGAATACCTTTGCTTTTCTCCAAAGCCTCTGGCCGTATTGCTCGCCCGACTCGATCCGCGCCAAGTTTGACACCTCAAACGAATATCTGGCGCGCGATTCGGCCTATCTGATGCAGAATTGGCCTTTTGGGATCAGGGTAATCGTTGAAAATTATAAAAAGACCGGGATCGCGACCTACCATGGGTTTTCCGGACCGGTCCGGGAGGCCCACGTCGTCGGCGGGGAGGTCCTGGGGATCCCCAGAGGCGCGCCGAATAAAGCGCTGGCATTAAAATTTATTAAATATCTGCAGTCGAAAGTGGTTCAGGAAGAGCTGGTAAGTAAACTGGGATGGCCGAGCATCCGCGCCGACGCCTACGGGACGGTTCCCGGCTGGATGAAGCCGCATTTCAGAGCGGTAAGTGAAGCGCTTGAATACGGAGTTTTCAGAAGGAACGTTTATTACTGGAACGATTTTGTTAAATATATTAACGAGGCCTTTGCCGAGATCGTGATCCGCGGCCAGCCGGTTAAACGGACGCTGGATTACTACCACGAACAACTCGAAGCAGCAAAACAGCGGATGTAATCCTCACCCCCCTCCCTCGCTATGCTCGGGTATCCCCCCTCTCCATCTTTGATGGAGAGGGGGGAGAAAGGGGGGTGAGGATTTGGAGCAGAGTCTATGAGAAAATACAAAACCGAAATATTGCTCCTGTTACCTTTGTTGGTCTTCCTTTTGGGTTTTACTCTATTACCCATTGGTTACGCCACGATTTTAGCGTTCACTAATTACTTGAGCGGAAAATTTCCATCCCTTGCGAGCTTTGCTTATATTTTCGGGCATTTCCAGTTTAAGGAGGCAGTTTTTAACACCCTTTTTATCACGGTGGTTGGCTTAACTTTTGAATTGATCTTTGGTTTGGGGCTGGCGCTCCTGTTATTGGAGAAATTCCGCGGGCGAAAATTCTTCCGCGCCCTGCTTCTGCTGCCGCTGGGGATCCCGACGATCGTGGTGGCTTCGAATATGCGCTATTTATTTGATACCAATGGCTTCTTAAACGAAATCCTTTACCGTTTAGGAATGGTCGAGATCCCGATTAATTGGTTGGGCGGGGGAGTGCAGACGCTTTTTTCGCTGGTGATCGCGGACATGTGGAAAGTGACGCCGCTGGTAATGTTAATTCTCCTGGCGGGGCTGGAGAGTATTCCAAAAGAAGTTCAGGAAGC
>Ga0209536_100014230_pt1 | contig 11442 bp, 14 predicted proteins | sample DeeMarSeWOR28_12_FD_187461 | JGI IMG/M metagenome (GOLD analysis project Ga0209536, IMG submission 187461) | Marine sediment microbial communities from White Oak River estuary, North Carolina - WOR-2-8_12 (SPAdes) (version 2) | ecosystem: Environmental > Aquatic > Marine > Intertidal zone >... | reverse complement strand
CCACGAAAAACAACCCCTGAGCATCCCTAGCCAAAATCGTGACAGCGCAGCGTGTGGCTCATTTTGTTAGGGGTTCTACTAAGAAGCCTTCGATACCACGGCGTCCAGGCGCGTTGTGCTGGTTAATGAGTTTGTTACCAGGCAGCTTTCTTCCGCCTTCTCGAGAAGGCGATGTGCGCGCTCTTCTCGCACATCTTGTGGCACAGAAAGCGTGGCGTGAACTACAAATTCCGTAAACCGGGTCACGCCCTCTTTGCGCTCGAGCGTGCCCTCGACTTCACATTTCAATGAGTTCCACGATAGCTTGGAGGCCCTGGCAATGGCCCGAAAGCTGAGAACGAAACAACTGGCAACTGCGGCGGTTAAGAATGTTTCAGGCGACCATTTGTCTCCGGGGCCACCAAATTCTGCTGGCGCTGCAGAAGGAATAGGGTCAAGTCTATCGCCTGCAAGCCTGACATCTCCGTCGGGCCCTGCGTCTGCTACGACCTTGTAGTGGTGCGGGTAGTCTTGCATCGTAATTCTTGCCTTACTGTGCGATGTGAGTAGGATAAGAAGATAGGCCTTGCCTAAAACATCAGCTTTGGCACTAGCCTCTCGCATTGAATCAAAAGAGGATCGAACGGATGCGACGTGCGCACTGCATGCCTTTGGCGCAAAGCTCAGACAACCTTATCACCCAGCCTCGATAACCCGTTGACATAGATCAAAGATGCGCTTGCTCGTCTACAGGAGAAGATCGATCTTGTTTTGCGGCAGAATGTCCGCGCTCGGCCGAAAGCGCCGGTTACCGGTGGAGTGGATCTTCCGGATACCGCGCGTCCGCCGATATGCCGGAGCCGATCAATGACGCTTGCGTCATCGCTAACGCACGGCGCCCGGCCTCCGTCTGGACCCGGTGCGCGCAACCTGCTCCAATAGCATGAAACCACACAGAGGAGCTTCCCCGATGGCAATCATCGATTCCCAGGTCCACGCGTACGAGGCAAACACGCCGAAACGGCCATGGGCCACCGTGCCGAACTGGCCTGTTCACGTCACGGGCGACGAGATGGTGGCGGCGATGGATCAGGTGGGCGTCCACGGCGCGATCTTCGTCTCGCCCTTTGCCATGTATCGCTACGACGCCAGCTATGCTGTGGAAGTGCAGCGGGCCCATCCCGGCCGATTCGCCCTCGTCAAGCCCGTCGACCCGGACGATCCAGCGGTGGCCGATGTCATCGCCGAGTGGAAAAAGACACCGGGCACGGTCGGCATCCGCATCATGATGACGAAGGAGCCGGGACGCGATCGCGACCCGACCCACCCGGGCCTCGACCGGATCCTCCGCGCGGCCGTCCAACACGACTTTCCGGTCAACCTCCTGTGCTGGGGCAACCTGGACGCGGGCGGGGTGCTGATCGACCGCCATCCCGACGCGCGATTCATCATCGACCATTTGGGCATCATGCAGCCGCGCACGCCGCCCGCTCCCAAGGAACCCTGGGCCGACCTCCCGAAGGTGCTGGATCTCGCGAAGCGCAACAACGCGGTGATCAAGGTTAGCGGCGCGTGCACGCTGTCCCGGGAACCGTATCCTTTCCCGGACATCTGGGACCCGCTTGCCCGCGTGTTCGACGCCTGGGGTTTCGACCGCTGCCTGTGGGGCACCGACTGGACCCGCGCCTTCGCGGTCGTCAATTACGAACACGCCGTCGAGCCCTTTCGCCAAACCAACCGTCTGAGCGACAGTGAACGGGCGATGCTGATGGGCGGTGCCTGCGCCAAGGCCTATGGCTGGTCGCCGAAGAGCGGCTAGGTTATTCGTGCCCCAATCAACCCGCGCGGTGAATAGATCGGGACGCGCCCAATTTTCGCGGTGCAGCGGCGAGCCGGACGAGCGCTTATAAACGAGCGCAGACACAACCACTCACGCCAAAATCGCGGCCTTGTGTTTCGCGCAGGGGTGAGATCAAAGACGAGCATTCGATCGCGCCCCTGCCTTGGCGTTGCGCTGCTGCTTGCAGTGCGTTGACGTCGTTCGTGACGGACACCCCCGGTCCGGCGCCTGCTGCGTGAGTATCCTGGTGTTCCCCGCCCGGCGATACTCCAGTATCCTGCATGGCTCGATCATTGACCGGAGAGTGCCATGACCCAGACCACCCTCAAGGGCAGTTGCCTGTGTGGGGCCGTGAAATATGAAGTCACCGGCGAAACGAAGCGGTTCTACCACTGCCATTGCTCCCGCTGTCGCAAGGCGACAGGTACTGGGCACGCCTCAAACCTTTTCCTCCAACCGGCGATGCTCAAGTGGATCAGTGGTGAGGAGCAGATCCGAGCGTTCAAGGTGCCCGAGGCCAAGCGCTTTACCAACAGTTTCTGCGCAACCTGCGGCAGCCGCTTGCCGCGCCAGGCAAATGACACCGACATCGTCATGATCCCTTCCGGGTCGCTGGACAACGAGCCCCCGCTCAAGCCGCAGGCGCGCATCTTCTCCGGGTCGAGCGCGAGCTGGTCATGCGCTGGCGACGGATTGCCGGTCTACCCGGAATACGCGCCCCAGTAGAAGAATCTTGCACGGACCGCGCAGCGCCGCGGTTCCTGCCGCACTATCCGCAACCCAAGGCGGACGCTGACGAACGGCAAAAACAACCTTGCCGAAGCGGGGTCCCTGTTTGCTCTCATGCGGGGCGGCAAAAGACCGCTACGCGCTCACTTTGCCTTCAGTTTTCCCGATGATCAAGTCGTATGCATCGGCAAGGCGCAAGAGAGATTCGCCGCATCGTGTCCTTGTCGATGATCCATGCATCAGGGCGAGCACCTGCGGCTCCAGCTTGGCGAGACGGCGTAACGTCTGGCCAACAACGGGTGCCACTGCAGTAGCGTGGAAAAGCTCTTCCGCAGCGAGTGCAGGTCCGACGATGTCTCCGTCGGTTAGGGGCGGTCCATCGCCCGCATGAGTGAAGAGGTCCCCGCAAAAAAGCGTCCTGGTTGTTTCCTCGAAAAGTACGCGCGCCTCCCAGTTGTGCGGGACGTGTGGCGTATCAATGTGGCGAATGCGCTTGCCGCCGAGATCGATAACCTCTCCGTCTGCCAGCTTGCGTGGAGGTCTATCGCACAGGTCGTCCAGTGAAACCATGCATCCGATGGTGCCATGTGCCACCTGGGCATGTGGTGCGGCAGCGAGGAAATCATTCATCGATCCGCACTCATCGGACTCCACGTGACCGAAGGCAATCCACCGCAGCCGCGCCAACGGAACGATGCGAGCCACCGCCTGCGAAACGAGCGGAAACATACGTCGCGGTCCGGTGTGAAAAAGGAGAGGCTCGTCCGCATCTACGAGAAACTGATTAAACGTGAATCCGCCGGGTGCCGCCTCGGCAACGCAGGTCGAGAGGCGGTAGATGTGGTCAGCTATCTCATCTGTCCTGGTTTGCATGCGCCCTCGTTGTCAGGCGGCCATTATGCGCCAAGTGCCAGTAAATTTGAGCTTTGGAGTATCTTTGGAGGACCTCGATGACGCGGCGTTGGGCGCCTGGCGTGTCAACGGTAAAGGAGATGGCGACCCTTTTTTGATCAATCGTCGCTATTGGCAGCTGACCGCTTTCGGCTGCGGTTACAGGATAATGATTTTTTCTCAAGCCTTGGCTGTGGCTCGAGGCACGGCTTTATCTCGATCGGGGTGGTTAGAACTCATGATCCCGCGGAATGTCAGCACCGGGATTGACGCCCGGTGCAGCACGCGCGTTGCCTCGTCGCCCATGATGAGCTTGACGAGCTTCTTTCTATAGCGCGCGGTCATCACGATCAAATCACAGCCGCGTTCATTGGCGGTGTTGACGATCGCGTCGTAGGGACGGGCGTTCGTCGCCACCACGGTGTCGCAAGGCACATTCGCTGCGGCGGCGCTGGTCTTGACGAATTCGAGAAAGCGCGCGGCATTCTGTTGCGCTTCCTCCTGAATCCTTTCCTGGGTGCCTGCATCGAAGGCCCCCTCGTTGGCGAGCATCATGTGATAGTCCGGGACCACATGGATGCCGGTGACTTTTGCGTTGCACAGCTTTGCCAATTCGATGCCACGCTTGATCGCCTGCTCGGAGTGTTCGGAACCGTCCGTCGGCATGAGGATATGCTGGAACATAGGTCCTCCTAGTGCGTGTAGGCAGCTACCGTATAGCAGACCCGGATATGGGAAATTTATACTGGGCAAGATATTCCAACCACCAGAGCACGGCAAGCTCTTTTGCTCAGCCCGTATTCAATGAGGTTTCCCGTGCGGCAGGTCGCGCGATGTCGGAAAACGGGGTGATAGGCGAGTGTCAGGCCGGCATGTCGAGGCCAATCCGCGAAATCGAGCGGCACTTTTACGATAGTTACGCGTGCCTGGTTGAAAACGCACCGAAAAGCGGACCTGGAGCTATGGCGCCTCGAAGCGCACCGCGATGGCGGCGCTCGCAATTACCGCGAGATCGTGGCCGTGTTCGGCCGGAAGGTCCAGGCCACCCTTGACGACGTTCACCGTCACCTGCCCAAGCGGCATGCTGGCTTTCACCGCCGCGGCATTCACCCTGTCCGGCCGCTGCACGCCGATCGTAACCTCCACTTGCGCCGACCTCGGATCGAGCTCGAGCGAGCGAATCAAGCTTAAGGATGAATGGTGCAAGGCGTCTTGCACCGCGCGCAGCGCCGCCTTGGTGTAGTCACCACCGTGCAGGTCGTTGCCGGCACCCAGTTCCAGAATGACGCGTTTAAGCGGCATAGGCTCGATCGTTCAAATATCAAGGTGCACCATCGCCGCGGCATTGGCGATGACCGTGGAGTCCGTGCCCTCGTCGTTGGCGATTTCGAGTCCGCCTTCTACCACCTTGACCGTGCCCGTCCCATGTGGCAGCACCGCAAGCACCGCGGCCTTGTCGACACGCTCCGGTTTTGGAACGCCGATCAGGACGTCCACTACCATCGAGTCGGTCGGCATCCCCAATGCTTTGGCGACGCCGAGAGAGTTGTGCCAGAGCGCGTCCCGCAGCGCGCGTACCGCCGCTTTCGTGTAATCCGCGCCGCGTATGTCGGTGCCCATACCGAACTCGACTGCCATGCGTTTCAGTGCCATGGGTGCCTGCTCTTTGTGTGAACCGTGATGATAGCAAGACGGGGTGACGTGATGGTCTGCGAAAAGCAGGTTTTGCGTCCAGTTCGGGGGAAGCCACGGGGTTGCAGTCTCTACCCAGCGCCGTTGCAGCCATCGCAGGCAGTTGCCGGCCGGCGCGACGCTACCGGCAGCAGTTGGCCGAAAGCGGAGATTGGCCGAGCAGCCCCCCAATAAAAAAACCCCGCCGAAGCGGGGTCTGTGCAAGGGGTGAGCTGTGGTAGCCGGCCGCTCTGTAACGATTTGCCTTTACAGCTTACAGGTCTGGCAGAACGACTATGCGGGCTCCATCGTCGATTCGGTGATGCTCGCCGCGACACCGACCATGTGATCGCGAGGCTCGGTGCGGACGACGGCTCCTTTGCATTTCCACATCATCCTGCCACCTGCCGTCTTGAGCTCGATCGCAAAACTGATTGGCTGCCCGGGTGTGTATGTGCCGCTTGTCCAGAAGAACGCGCCCGAGGCGCTCGTGTCGCGGGTAACGCCCCTGGCGTTCTCGAGGAACACCAGCAGCGGGGTATCGACCCGCTGGTCCTTCCTTTTTTGTGGTTCCGTCATTTTCGCCTCTTCAAGCTGATTCATTGAGTTTGCCTAAGCCCGCCGATAATCGGGGTGTGTGGTTCGCGGTAACGTAGATGCCAGCTAGCCTGGGATCAACTCGGAGCGTTTACGCGATGCTGTCCCATCGCCCATTCTGCTGCGACGAAGTCCTAGTGAATGGGCCAATCGGTCAAGCCCGGACGAGGGTTGCCGCACGATTCGGCGTTGCTGCCATTTAATATAGGTGCGCTCCCTCATTGTCTCCCAGACGAGATCGCTCCAGAAAGACTTGAAAATACCGCGCTGCATCGTTCCGCACCGCTCACACGTTCTGTACGGAAGAAAAGACCTGACGTGAACTCCGCAACGCTCATCGCTAACTTCCGTTCCCAAAACCCACCTATGTGTAAATACGCAGCGCATAAATTGCATCAGGGAGAAAAAATGGAGGTTGGATCTTTTCAGGGATGGAAAACCAATGCATCAGCATTCCATCAGTGGGATTGGGCGCAACGTCCGTGCCAGCTAGAACAAAGTTCAAAGAATCAGTTTGTTGCCTGATTTATGCTGTATAGGATGAACGCCAAATGTGTCGCCGCAGAGCAACACACTTCGGCGCATAATCGGCACTCGACTGATTCGTCGAAGTAATCTTGTTTGCCAATTGGCGACAGTTTTGGGCGATCACGTGATGATGATTCCAGGCGGGCCGCGTAATCAGAAGCCCAAAAAAACGATGTCTTGCCAGTTGTGCGGTATGTAACAAACCATTTCCCGGAATGGGCGTATAAAGAAATCAGCATCCGAATCTCCTCCTGTTGGATATACGTAATTGCCGCGCATGGGTTTTCCACCTGCGCGGTTTTTTTTACCCGTTCGTAACGCGCGACGATCAACTCTGCCGAAGCGGGGTGTGTGGTCTGCGCGACCACTGCGAGTGCTCGTACCGGAGAAGCGATGTTCGTTTTGGACTGTCGATTCGAAGCTCAGATGCGATGCGCTCATCGACAATAACAAAATGGTAAAGAAATCCTGCTGGGGTCATACCGCGGCAGGGTTGAGAGGAGATGAAATTAATGGAATGTGATGAACGGATCGAGCCGGAAGAACAACCCGGATATGACGACGATGAGTGGACTCTGCCTGAAGCATTAATTCAGGCAACGAATTAAAGCCACTGGCGTGGCTTTTCTTTCTTACCGGTTCAATCCAAATCCGCGGCCGTCGCGACCGCTCAATCGGCAGCGACCTTGTAGGGCAGGGGTTGCAGCTCGAGCTGCGGGCCTTCCGGGGCGCCGAGGTGGACATCGCCGCCTTCCGCAGCGGCAATCTGCATCACCGCGAGGACGTCAACAAGACCATTGGGGGCGGGCGCGGCATTGACGATCATCCCGCAGGACTGGATCCCCGTCTGTGGCGCATAGAGCTTGTCGCCGGGCTGTGGGTTCTCGCCCTCGGGCACGCTTGCGCGGTACATGCGCTGCTTGAGCGTGCCGCGGTAGTGCGTGCGCGCGACGATTTCCTGACCGGGGTAGCAGCCTTTGGTAAAGCTCACGCCGCCGATGAGATCGAGATTCGCCATCTGCGGCACGAACGCCTCCTGCGTTGCCGGCGTGATCATCGGAATGCCGGCCCGGATGTCGAGCCAATCCCAGTGCTGCGGCTCGGTCACTTCTGCGCGGTGCGCCAGGAGCTCTTTCACCGATTGCGCCTTGTCGGCCGGGACGACGAGCTCGTATCGCTCGCCCGGCAGGCGGATCACGATCGCGTCCTTGCCATGGGTCACGCCGTGGACGGCAGCCGGGGCCGTGCCGGAAATGAGCCGGGCGAGGGCTGCGGCTCCGATCCCCGAGATCCCGAGCGCGACCCACTCGCCGGTTGCATCCATCGCCTTCACCTTCGAGCGCAGGATGAACATGGAGAGCCGCTTCTGGATCAGCTCGCGCAGAGCGGCGGTAAGCTGCATGAAATAGTCATCGCCCGAGCGAAACAGCAGGAACGTCGCCAGCATGCGGCCCTTGGGCGTGCAATAGCTGCCGTAAGTGCTCGTCTCCGGTGTCAGCGCTTCGACGTCGCACGTGAGCTGGTTATGCAGGAACACGCGCGCATCCGTCCCCGTGAAACGGATCAGCGCGAGCGAGGCGAGCTCGCAAACCTCGGTGCTGTGTTCGGGCGCCGTCATCTGCATGTTTTCCGGAGAGTCTTATTCCACCGGCGCGCCGATTGTTATCCAAAACGACGGGGCACGCAAAAAAATACGACCGGTTTATGGCGTCTTTTCGATGAATGGTTGCGGACGGAGCACGAGCGGCATTGCCGCGCATTCTTCGTAAACCAGCCTCAAAACTACAGTCGCTGGAGATGAAGAAACGGAGTTAAAACAGCTTACTAAGCCAAACCGTCGCAAAATCTAACATTTTGAGAGATTTTTGCGTCTGTAGTCTATTGAATATGCGAGGATATTAGCTCCTGTGAATAACTTTTTCTCAGGCACAATGGCTCCGAGTCGCTCAAAATAAATAGCAGCGAAGCAGGCGCGGTAAAGCGCACTCAAAAGCACCGTCTCGCTGCATAGGGGGGCGTTTCTGATGCGAGAGGCATCGGTTTCGGCCGGGGCGTTTGTGTGGAGCCTGCAGGCTCTTTGCGACCTGCATCGGATTCCGTTTTCGCCGGCGCTGGCGCTGCAAGAGTTTGCGCCACCCTACAGCCTGTTTGCTCTGCGGCACGCGACGGAAGCGGCGGGGCTCAAGAGCGGGCTGCGCTCGGTGCCGCTGAAAGAATTGCAGCGGCTGCCCGTCCCGTTCGTCGTAACGATCTCCTCGTTAGTCCAGTCGGCACGCCTTGAGGATCCGCCACCCGAAAGGAGTGGGGCGACTTGCGGGCTGGCCATCGTCTTGAATTGCGATGCGCAACGCATCTCGTTCATAGAAGAGGGCGCGCGCGAGCCCATTTCCAGTTCGCTTGAAGAATTCGGCACGCGCTACCGAGGGGAGGTCCTCCTGCTGGCACGTCCTGCATCCTCGCTACGGGACCCTGACGCAGCGTCCGATAGCGAAGCACGATTTGGTTTCCGTTGGTTTCTGGCGGAACTGTTGCGGCATCGGTCGGTCTGGCGCGACGTGCTGCTTGCGTCCCTCGCGATTCAGTTGATGGCTCTCGCGACGCCGGTGTTCACACAAATCGTCATCGACAAGGTCATTGTCCATCAGACACTGAGCACGTTAGCTGTGATTGGCATTGCCCTGTGCGTTTTCATTCTTTTCACCGCTGGAATGAGCTGGGTGCGGCAATACCTGATGCTCCATACGGGCAACCGCATCGATGCCGTGCTCGGCCTGCACGTTTTCGAGCATCTATTCAGGCTTCCACCGCGTTACTTCGAGCGGCGCCCAACCGGAGTGCTCGTAGCGCGGCTCCAGGGCGTCGAGAACATTCGCGAGTTTCTGTCTGGAGCGGCAGTAGTGCTGATTCTCGATGTACCGTTTTTGCTGATTTTCGTGGCCATCATGTTTTATTACAGTGTCACGCTCACGATGATCACATTGGCGATACTGCTCTTGGTGGTGGGTCTGAGTGCGGTAATTACGCCCGTTCTGCGCAGACGCCTGAACCAGCAGTTTCTCCTTGGCGCGCGCAACCAGGCATTTCTCACCGAGTATGTAGCCGGGATGGAAACGGTGAAATCGCTGCAGATGGAACCGCAGCTCAACAAGCGCTTCGGAGATTATCTCGCGAGCTATCTCCAGGCGGGATTCAAGACCCGGCAGCTCGCAAGCACCTACAACGTCGCCGCCAACCTGCTGGAGCAGCTACTGATGCTGGCCATCTTGTGCACCGGGGCCTGGCTGGTGATGACGAGCCAGTCTTTCACCGTCGGCATGCTGGTCGCATTCCAGATGTTCGCCAACCGGCTGTCGCAGCCAATGCTTCATATGGTGGGGTTATGGCAGCAGTTCCAGCAGGCCGACATCGCCGTCCGCCGCCTGGGCGACGTCATGAATGCGCCGGCCGAGCCGTACGGGCTCATGCCTGCGCGGGAGACAAGGCGCGATGGACAGATCCATATTCGTGATCTTAGCTTCCGTTATGACAGCAACCGGACCTTCCTATTTCGTGGCCTCAATCTTGCCATCGAGCCCGGAAAATGCGTCGCGTTGATGGGGCCATCGGGCTGCGGTAAGAGCACGCTTGCAAAACTGCTGCAGGGTTTCTACCAGCCAGAGGAGGGCAGCATCATCCTCGACGATCGGGACATCCGGTACTTGAGTGCGAACGAGCTGCGTCAATATTTCGGCGTGGTGCCGCAGGAGACGGTTCTCTTCAGCGGAACCATCTATGAAAATTTGGTGCTGGCCAATCCGCACGCCAGCTTCGAAGAGGTGGTCCAATCCTGCAGACTCGCTGAAATACACGACACTATCGAGCAGTTGCCCGACGGCTATCAAACGCAGATTGGCGAGCACGGCGCCGGGCTATCCGGTGGACAGAAGCAACGCATATCAATCGCGCGTGCGCTGCTCAAGCGACCCAGAATCCTAATTTTCGACGAAGCGACGAGCAGCCTCGATCCGGTTACGAGCGAGCAGTTTGCACGCACCGTGAATCGGTTCCGAAGCCGGGTCACGATAATCTTCATTTCTCATCGGCTTCCGAAGGGATTGCAGGTGGACAGCGTCGTCACATTGGGCGCGTCAAAAGAAAGGGGTCAGGTCTTGAATCATGAATTTACGTAAGAAATGCTCGGATCAGGCTAAGGGGCGGGAGCTCGAATTGTTTGAAGCGGTATGTCTACCGTAGTTGTGTCTCGCGCGTTAGTAGAAAGGCAAACCAAGGAGGTGACTTAACGGTCTGGACCTTGAATCGATGAGATATTTGAGAAGAAATGTGAAGGAAGATTAGGGCATGGTCAGGCCGCTTCGCCTCGAATTTCCTGGTGCTGTTTATCACGTAACGGCAAGGGGCAACGCACGGGCGGAAATCTTCAAAGATGACGCCGATCGAGATGCATTTCTTTCGGTGCTGGAACGATGCATCGCGCGATTTGGTTGGCTGCTTCACGCCTACTGCCTAATGGACAACCACTATCATCTGATGATCGAGACTAGGGCGGCCAACTTGAGTGCCGGCATGCGCCAGTTGAACGGCGTATATACCCAGCGCTTCAATCGCCGCCATCGTCGGGTAGGTCATGTCTTCCAAGGGCGGTTCAAGGCGATCATCGTGGACCGCGACAGCTATTTGCTCGATCTCTCTCGTTACGTCGTGCTCAATCCTGTGCGCGCACGCGTAGTTCACGGGCCGAAGGACTACCGATGGAGCAGCTATCGCGCGACGGCGGGCCTGTCCGCGGCGCCGCAATATTTAACCTGCGATTGGATTCTCAGCCAGTTCGGCACATCCAGGGCTTTGGCACAAGAGCACTATCGAGCATTCGTAGCTGAAGGGATGAAAGCGCCCAGCCCTTGGGAGAGATTGGAAGCCCAGGTGATTCTGGGTGACGAGGCCTTCATTGCCACGCTAGGGCGTAATCGTCATGACCTACGGGAAGTGCGGCGCGAGCAGCGCTTTCTCGGTCGGCCAAAGCTCGGGAGGATTTTCAGCAAGACGGCGATTACGGAACGTGACCGACGTAACCGCGCCATTGTAGACGCGGCAATGAAACATGGCTACTCGCAAGCGGCGATTGCTGATCATCTTGGGCTTCATTACTCATCGGTGAGCAAGGTTATAAAACAGGAGATGTCACGTGATTCAAGATTCAAGACCTGACC
>Ga0209536_100014229_pt1 | contig 11442 bp, 7 predicted proteins | sample DeeMarSeWOR28_12_FD_187461 | JGI IMG/M metagenome (GOLD analysis project Ga0209536, IMG submission 187461) | Marine sediment microbial communities from White Oak River estuary, North Carolina - WOR-2-8_12 (SPAdes) (version 2) | ecosystem: Environmental > Aquatic > Marine > Intertidal zone >... | reverse complement strand
ACTGGCTGGTGAGCAGGGTGTGAGCAGCGTGCTGGTGCTGGGGGGCAGTGGCGACTACTTTGACGTCGCGGATACCATCATCAGAATGGATGCCTATCTTCCCCAAGATGTAACCTCTGAGGCCAAGGCCATCGCCGCCGATCATCCGACCGGTCGAAAAAGCGAAACGACCGGTCCCTGGCCAGCCTCTGCTTCCCGCATCCCGCTGGCTCAAAGCCTGGATCCGCGCAAAGGTAAACGGGCGGTTAATATCAAGGCTCGGGCCTTGCGAGCGGTACTGTTCGGCACTGAAGAGATCGATATGAACGCCGTGGCTCAACTGCTGGACGAAGGGCAGGTGCGGGCCATCGGGCAGGCCCTCAATCTGGCTCGGGAACGGTTTATGCAGACTGATCGTAATGTGGCTGACGTGGTAAAGGCAGTGATGGCAGAAATTGCCGTCCACGGTCTGGATGCGCTTGACCCCCGTCAAACCGGCGATTACGTTGCCTTTCGGCCTTATGAGTTGGCCGCCGCCTTGAATCGGCTGCGAACGTTGAGGGTAAAGCACGACGGATAACAAACCAGACCAGAGTCGACATCCGATTAATCCAAGTTGGGGTGGCTAGACCTAATGTTTGACTTAATTGCATTTGACGCCGACGACACGTTGTGGCACAACGAACGGCTGTACGAACTGACCCAAACCAAACTGATAGACCTTCTTGCGGGCTATGCCGATAGAGAAACGGTGGTACAAAGACTCTACGACACCGAGATGGAGAACCTGGAATATTATGGCTATGGGATCAAGAGTTTCACCCTGTCGATGATCGAGACCGCCCTGAAGCTCAGCCGTGGACAAATATCCGGGGCCGAAATCGAACAGGTCATCAGGTTCGGCAAAGAGATGCTCACCACCAGGGTCGAACTACTCGATCAGGTGGCCGAAACAATCAGGGTGTTAGCCAAATCGTACAGCTTGATGGTCCTGACCAAGGGTGATCTGCGGGATCAGCAATGGAAACTGGCCCAGTCGGGCCTGGGCGGCTATTTTCAGTATGTTGAGATCGTGAGTCACAAAACCGCCGAGACGTACAACGCACTATTGAAGAAATATAAAATACCCCCCCACCGGTTTCTGATGGTCGGGAATTCGTTGCCGTCCGACATCCTGCCGGTTGTAGCCCTGGGTGGTCAGGCTGTCCATATTCCCTACCACATCACCTGGCAGCACGAAATTGCGGATGATCTGCCTGACGGCAGGGACGGTTATTACAAACTTGAGCATATGGGTCAGTTGCCGAAATTATTAAACGGACTATTGACGCAGGAATGAGACCCGGCCATCTCAATGCCAGCTCCCCTTTTCCGGCTGTCCTCTATCGTGATATAATGCTCACCCATGACCGGCGGCATAGCTACATCAAAACAATCTGAATATCTGGACTGGCTCATTGGCGGGGGCATGGGGCTGGTAGCCCTGGTGCTCTACATTGCCACGCTGGCCCCCACCGTACTAGAGGCAGACGGGGGCGAGTTCCAATTTGTACCCTGGCTGCCGGGGATCGCCCACCCAACCGGCTATCCATTCTACACGTTGCTCGGTTGGCTGTGGAGTCACCTTTTCCCCGTCGGTGAAGTTGCCTGGCGGATAAATCTGCTCTCAGCCATTTTTGCGGCACTGGCCGTGGGCTTAACTTACCTCGTAGCCCGCCAGTTACTGGATATTCTCTATCTTACCACACCTCGACCCGCCCGCATCCTTGTAAGCGTTATAGCAGCCGGCACATTCGCCATTACGCCCACGTTTTGGAGCCAGGCCGTTATTGCCGAGGTTTATGCCCTGCACGCGCTGTTTGTAGCAGTGATGTTGGGGTTGGCCCTAAAATGGAGGCTTGTGGGTTGTAACCCAGATGCCTGGTCAGGCAAACTATTAGCCCTTACCTTTGGCCTTAGCCTGACCCATCACCGCACGACCATCTTGCTGCTACCGGCCTTACTCCTATTTTGGGGGTGGCATTACCGAAAGGGTGAGACAAAATTCGATTTTCGGTTACTGGTGAGCTACGCCTTACTCCTAGTTGCGCCGCTGTTACTCTACCTTTATCTGCCGCTCATTGCCCCCTCTACCCCCTACACCACCTTGACCCTGAGCAACACCCAAATCTTGACCCTGTACGACAACTCGGTGACCGGGTTTTGGCAGCACGTGATGGGCAGCGTGTTCACCGGCGAACTGCGCCCCGGCGCGGCCGGCCTTGATCGAGTAAGGATGAGTGGGCAATTCCTGCTGGCGCAGGTCGGTTGGGTCGGAGTTCTGTTGGCTGTGGCCGGGGTAGCAAGCCTGTGGCGTCGGCGCCACGTCGATCTGCTTATCTTGACCGGGTTGGGATTCGTTGCCTTTGTGACCTTCAACCTGGTCTACTTTGTTGGCGACATCAATCTGTTTTTTATTCCCGCCTGGTTCTTGGTCTGTTTGTGGCTTGGGGTCGGAATGATGGGCATAGCCGATCTGACGGCAAGATATTTTGTCCGGCGGAAAACTACCAACACCCCCTCCCCTGTTTTTCAGGAACTTCGTCAAAGGCTGGAGACAAATGGCTATCATTGGGCCCTCTATTTTGTAATTATTGTGTTGGGGGGTTTTTTAATAGTAAATCTGGCTATGCGAAATAGCTTGGTTATTCCCAAATATGATGATGCTGCCAGCGAACGCTGGCAGGAAATCTTGGCCGAACCTCTTCCCAAAGAAGCCGTGTTGATCAGCAACGATCGCAACGAGATCATGCCAATGTGGTACTACCAATATGTCGAAAGCCGTCGCCCCGATTTGCTGGGTTTGTTTCCCTTGATCGTCAGCGACCCGGCCTACGCCAACGTGGGCAGAGTGTTAGACCAGGCCTGGCTCTCCAACCGGCCGGTTTATTTTATCAAACCGATGGCCGGTTTGACCCTCAAAGCAAATATAAAAGCTGAAGGATCGCTATTCCGAGTCGAGCCTATCGACCGCGAGCCGACACATCGTCACGACGCCACGCTACCCGAGATTACCCTCCAATCGACGGATGGCACGGCCTTGACAGAAACAATCAAACTGGTAGGGTATGATGCGCCGTCTAAGTTGATCCCCGGAGAAGAGATCGCCGTCGCACTCTACTGGCAGCCGGTCCAGCCGCTATCCGTGGATTACACCAGCTTTGTTCATCTGGTAACCGGTGACGGGCGAGGCATTACCCAAAGCGACCATCGGCCGGGTGGGGCTTACTATCCCAGCAGCCATTGGCAGGTTGGCGAAACGCTGCGAGACCTTCACACCCTTACCATACCCCCAGAAGCTCCTCCGGGCTATTATCAGTTGCGGGTCGGGCTGTATTACCAGCCCGACCCAGGAAAAATTCATAGTATGGGACCCGGTGAACTCATTGGGACAATGGCAATTGAAGAATGACCACGTTTGCCAGCGTGCTTAAAATGAATATCATTGGGTGTACCCGGTCCACGATGATGTGGTACAATAGCCCGCCACTTATCTGGCCGATTAGTCAGCCCGACTCCAAACCTTTTTTGAACTGTAACGGTCGAAAACGTGTCATTGAAGAAAAACCCTGAACGTCTAGCCTGGATCATTCTGTCTACCGCCTTCACCCTGTTCTGCATGCTGACGATTCTAATTCCGGCAGGCGTGCGCTGGTATATTGTCAACGCGTCCGAACCTTTTTCAACGGAAATAACCTCCGTTCGGGGTACAGTTTTGGTTGGGGATCCGGCGGCTGAATTATCCGCTTCGCTGGCCGATGGAAATACAACCACGATCGAAGAGGCAGCTGAGGTTACCACTGATGACACGTCACAGGCAATTCTCACTTTTTTTGACGACAGCAGTCTGACGATGTACAGCAATACCAGTATCGTTATCAAAGAAACCCAAAGCCCTCGCTTCAACTTCAGTTCCAATCCAACCCGTCTGGTCATTGAAGTCCGCCAGGGTCGGGTAAGGGCAACCTCTTCCCGCAGCCGGGATGATCTCAACTACGACATCATTACCCCGCACACGGATGTCGAACTGGGGCAGGGTAGTTTCTCAATCGAAGTCAACGAGGAAGGCACCCAGGTAACTACCCGACTCGGCCAGGCAGAGGTGATTGCCCAGGGAGAACAGGTCACGCTCAACCAGGAAGAGCGAGCCGTGGTCCAACCGAACTCCCCACCCTCCCCACCCCTTCCCTCCGCCCAGAATTTGCTGGTCAACAGCAACTTTAGCCCCGTAACCTTTGATGAAGCCTGGGAAACTTACAGCATCCAACCGATTGAAAGCGTAACGACCACCGTCCAATTGACAACTTTCCAGGACCGGTTTGTCTTACAACTCCACAGTGAAGGTGCAGACAACATTCATTCTGAAACCGGCGTCATTCAGTTAGTCAACAAAGACGTGCGGGATTTTCAATCCTTGCGACTTTTTGCCGAGGTCCGGCTGGTCAGACAGACTCTGCCGGGCGGCGGCCAACTCGGCTCTGAATTCCCCATAATGCTCCACATAGCCTACAAGGATGCCAACAATAATGACCGTGACTGGTTCCACGGCTTTTATTACGCGCCCCCGCCGGAAAACTACATCCTATACGACCAGCCGGACAACTCCAGCGAACGTATTGCCCGATTTATCTGGTATCCCTACGAATCGGTCAATCTCTTGACAACCCTGGGCCCGGCCAAACCGATCTTCATCAAATCGGTTCGTATCTACAGTTCGGGCTGGATATACGAGGCGATGGTGGCCAACATTTCTTTGCTGGCCCAGGAATAGGGAATGGCACGTCGGCAAACAGAGGAGGGACAGAAACGCCAGCAAATCGACCGCCACCCACCCCAACGAACCGGTGGCAGGGTGAACCTGTATCTTTTGGCCATCCTGGCCCTCTACGCCAGTCTCAGTCTGTACCAGATCAATTTACCGGGCCTCCATTACGATGAAGCATTTGAGGCGGTGCCGGCGATGCAACTGCTCCGGCGCCTGCCGGTAACCGCGTTCCGAAACAGCGGTATCCAGTTAGGCGGTCAACTATTCCCGTTGATGACCCAAGATTATATCGGGGCGATTAACACCTATTTGGCTGTTCCGTTCATTGCCATATTTGGCGCCACCACAGCGGCCCTACGGGTCATGTCTATCCTGGTGGGAATTGTAACCATCTGGTTGACCTACAGCCTATGTCACGCCCTGACCAATAGCCGCCCTGTTGGCCTGACCGCGGCTTTGCTCCTGGCGGTTGATCCGACCTTTGTCTTCTGGAACCGGCAAGGAATTTTCGTGACGGCCGTCACCGCCACCCTTGGCGTAGCCGTCACCTTCTGCTGGTTGCGACGCTGGCAGACCGGAGCAACAGGGTGGTCAATGGCCGGAGCATTCTTGTTGGGTCTGGGGCTGTACTCCAAGTTCCTGTTTTTGTGGCTGATCGGGGCGTTGGTGGCGGCCGTGCTGCTTCTAAATCTATCCCAGATCATCAAAGCACGGAACACCCTCCTGAGGATAGTGAAACGCCGGAAGGTAGAAATCATGGGGGGGGCCGTAGCTTTTTTATTGGGCTGCTGGCCCTTGATTGCTTACAATGTTCAGACAATGGGTACGTTTCTGAATATTTCGGAAAATGCAGCGACGTCCTATTACGGAGTCAACAACCTAGCCTTTGGCCCAAATCTGTGGGAACGGATCGGCCAGTTCTTGACCATCCTGCACGGCAGTCATCTCTGGTATCTGGGGGATATCATCGCCAATCCCCTGCCCCCCCTTTTGTTCGGACTAGCGCTAATTGTAGTTATAGTACTAATGGCTGTACTAATGGCTACACGAAAGCCAGTTGCTGTTTCCAATCAACCCGAAAAACTATCGCTGCCCCGGCCAACTCCTCAAAAAGCAGTCATCTTTCCTTTTTTGGTGATCGGTTTGGTGATCTGTCTTAGCGTTGGGACCGTATCTGCCCTCTGGTTAACTCATTTTGCCATCCTGATGCCCTGGCCGGCCATTGCCCTGAGTATCAGTGGTTGGTACATTCTTTCGGCCTTCAGATCTTTCACACTTCAGAATTCAAATATTAAATTGACCGTTTTGGTGGGGGTGGCGCTGGGCTTGCTGGTAGCTACGAACCTGTTTAGCGTGATACGTTACCACCGCGTACTGGCCGTGAGTGGTGGTTTAAGCAGCCATTCGGATGCGATATATCACCTGAGCGATTGGCTGGCCCGTCGACACGAGGCCCAGATTGTGGCGATGGATTGGGGACTGGCTGCCCCGGTGACTTATCTGACAAATGGACAGGTGGCTCCGATCGAAATCTTCGGGTATGCCTGGCAGCCAAATGCCGATCTAACCAATCGGCTTGAAAGCTTCATTTCCCAACCTGACAGCCTATATCTTTGGCGGGCCCCGGATGAAATCATCTTTGACCGCAGCCAGGAATTCAAATCCCTTTACCGGACGCTCAACCTCGAAGAGAATATTGAAGCCGCTTTTTATGAAAGAAGCGGTCGTCCGTTGTTGGGTGTAACCCGCCTGGTCAAACAAGGTACCGCCGAAAATCCGCCTCGATAATTAGGGAATCCGGTATTTCAACCACGTCACAACCACGTCAGTTTTGGCTCAACTATTGCCAACACCGCAAGCTCTATGTTACAATGAGCCTTACTGCGATCCATAACAGCGACTTCTAAGGATATACGTAATGATCATAGCTGCTGGAATAGTAGTTACCTCAATAGCCATTCTGGCCTTTGGGCTTCTGTTCGTTTTGGTTGCGTTGCGGATTCGTTCCCGGGAGTCAGTTATTTTTCATCTGGCCCTGCACATCATCCTTGGGCTGCTTTTGAGCGTGGCAATCCTCCTCGATTTGTTGTCGGTGTCCAGCCCGCTCGGTGAAATTGGGTTTGATTTGATGGTCCAATTCTTTGCATTGGCCATGGTCTTGAGTCTGGGCGCATTGACCCTTAATTTTCTCAAGAAAGAGTGGAAGCTCTTAATTTCATATTGGGTGATATCTGTTTTGATTCTAGTTCTTTGGGCTATCATGGCGGTTGATGGGATGGGGTGGCAAACGGCGGCCACCACCTTAACGCCAACCGGTTCTCCTTCACCTACCTTGATCTTATCCGGTCTGGGTTGGCTAGGAGCAATCGCCACAGCCTTTATCACCCTCACTGTAGAACTTAGAAAACGTCAATCAGCTCAGTACAAGAACAAGTTACGATATTGGCTGGTCACCGTTACGCTTTGGGCCATTAGTGGCGTGATCTTTTTTACTGCTCCTGCCCTTTGGAGTTCACTCGGATTGTTGATACTGGTTGTCGGTACTGTATTGGCCAGTTACACTGTCTTGAGCTACCACACGCCAGATTTGAAGCAATTGATGAATCGAGCCTTGCGCTATTTTGGAGTGACCGCCAGCCTGTCGGCCGTATATCTGCTCGGCCTGGCAGTTATGATCACAATTAGCAACCGTGGTGTACTCTCCGCAGCCGGCATTCTGCTCTTGTCCGTTGTGGTCGCCATTGCTTTTGCAGTTGTTTTTCCGCCATTGTCCCGTCTATCTCACAGATTTCTGACCCGCGTCTTTATTGGCAAGCAAAGTTACGACCAGAAGCAGGTTATCACCCATTACAGCCAGAGCATTAGCACTGCCCTCGATATGAAACGTTTGGGAGACACGGTCATCAATCTAATGATTGAGACCTTGGGCATCGAGCAAGGTATCGTTTTTGTCAATGAACGCAGCGGTACGGGGGATGTGGCTCTGCGACCGCTCTCCTCCATTGGGGTCGGTGAGCTGACCACCGGCCACTTTCCAACTGATAGCCCTTTCCTTGACTACTTTCGAAAGGGCAAAAAAAATCTAAGCCAATATGATATCGACGTCTTGCCGGAGTTTCGGATATTGTCGGATCAGGAAAGGCAGTGGTTATCAGCCTTGGGAATGGAGCTTTACGTTCCCATTCTACGCCAGCGTGAAATGGTCGGGCTACTTGGATTCGGCCCCCAACCGCAAGGTACGGCCTATTATGATGAGGACCTCGATTTGATGATGGCTCTGGCCGACCAAACCGCCCTGGCTATGGACAGCGCCCGCCTGTTTGAGCAACTGGCTCTGATCAACCAGGAAGTCGGTCTTTTGAGCGATCAGTTGGCCGGCGCAGATGAAAGTAAATCCGATTTCCTTTCTATCGCCTCCCACGAGCTTCGAACCCCCCTCACTCAAATTCATGGTTATTCCCAGATGTTGCTGGATTTGACAGAAGAGGAACTGCGTGACCCAAGCTATATGAAGACCCTCATCGAAGGCGTGGTCAAAGGCAGCGAACGTATGAAAGGGCTGGTCGATCTGATGTTTGATGTCACCGAAGCAGATGTCGGTGAGATGAGGCTGTTTAAGGGACAGGTCTATCTGGAAGATGTCATCGATCAGGCTGCTCAGCCCTTTATCCAAGCCCTGGATGAGCGGAGGATCGCTTTTGGCAAATCCGGGATTAGAGAGCTACCAATCGTAGAGGCCGACGGTACCCGGCTGGTGCAAGCCTTTGAGAATCTGATTGGCAATGCGATCAAATATACCCCAGACGGCGGCACGATCACCGTCGAGGGGCGCACCTGCACTATCGATGATATGGGGTCGGCTGCAGAAATCGTTGTGGCCGATACCGGTATCGGCATTGATCCGGAACACCACGAAAAGATTTTTGAAAAGTTTTTCCGCGTGGACGACACTTTACATCACAGTACCGGAAAAACCAAGTTTAAGGGCGCCGGACCTGGCCTGGGACTGACCCTGGTTAGAGGCATTGCCGATGCTCACGGTGGACGAACCTGGGTCGAAAGCCTGGGGCAGGATGAGGTCAATTTTCCGGGGAGCAAATTCTTCTTCCTCATCCCAACGACGCAGCCAACGCCAGACGGCGAGCAAAAGGTAAAGCCCAAACAATCCCAGATCGAGACGCGTCACTGGCGTCGGAGCGATATGGAAGAAATGATGGAAGAATGATAGCAACGTCGCCGACCTAATTTCCATAGAATAACAACTAAAAAGCCACAGCCTGATGAGCGGCTGTGGCTTTTTGCTAATCTACGAAGCAGCTATAGTTAATTGGTCATTATCAATCGTAGCTAACCGGGCCAACCAAATCCTCATCGCCCGACACGGCCTGCCGGGCAAAGGTAAAGGTAGCGTAGGCACTCCCATCCATATAAGTTTTCAACGTAAGGTCTGTGCCATCGATCCAGATAAAATAGATACCCGCGTTCAAACCTGCAAGATCACAGCTACCTGGCCCCTTGCTGCCGGTGAAGCATTTGGCTTCGTATCCATTCCCCTCGCTGCGAATCCTGACCCACAGTCCTGGAGCCGGCGTATTGACCACGATATTGGACCAGCCGCCGCGATTCTCATGAGGAACGCTTGGGTTATTCCAATCTGCCAGGTACCAACCGTCGGGGGAGGCAAAGGTCGGGCCGCTAAAGGCCAGCCCCTTGTGAAATTCTACCGTGACCCGCTGGCCCGCTTCAATCTTCACCTGAACCTTATCAGACGGTGTCTCGGGATCTTCGATCCACACGTCATAATCGCCGGGTGGGATATATTTGAAGCCAAAACGAAACTGATCGACGCCAAATTCAGGGACCAAACCAAGCTCACCTTTCACTTTGTAATCGCCGCTCTGGATCCAAACCGTTCGGACATCTGTCTTGTCCGGCGTTCCGACAACCAACGTGGTAATTTCGTTGGGATCCGGAACGCTTGGAAAGGCCTCGCCGACCCAACTCTGCCCGCCATTTACTACCACTTCAATCGGCTGGCTGGCCAGGGGCAATTCCGGTTTGAGCGGCACCGATTGGTAGTCGGGCGCAGCGGGAACCTCTCCCGCCCGGCCATCGTGGGGCGGAGGGGGTGGCGCATCGTGCACTTTGTCATAAGCATCATCATACCGTGGGTGGGGCGGCGGCACTGCCGGCGGCGGAAGTTGAGGGGGCGCCGGGTGATAGCCCGGGATCATTAGTTGCTGCCCCACGTAAATGGCGCCATCGTACCCCAGGTTATTAGCCCGAATAATGCCGGCGTAGTCAACTCCATAGCGATCTGCAATACTGCTGCAAGTCTCGCCGGCGACCACCCGATGATGATAACCATCGGTCGGTGGGGCTAAATCATAGTAGTTTGCAGGCTGAGGTGCAAAGTTGCTTCCGGTTGAAACACACAGCCTCTGCCCCTCATAGACGATGTCCCGGCTATACAGCCGGTTATGTCTTAACAACTCCTCTACAGGCACTCCATATTGCCAGGCCACACCTGATAAGGTATCGCCAGCCCTGACCAGGTGGTAGCTGACACAGCCACCGCCTTGAGGGTTGGGCAGAACGCCGGGGCTACCGTATCCGGCCGGACCAGGTATTCTCAACGGTTGACCCACGTAAATCATGTCCGGGTTAGCCAATCCATTGGCGCGCATAATGGCTTCCACCGAGACGCCGTAGCGGGCCGCAATGCCATTCAGGTTATCCCCAAAGCCCACGTAGTGGATATTCGGACCTCCCTGGGCGCCCGGCGCAGCCGCCGCTGAGCCGGCATGTACAGCAACCAGCAGCAACGCCAGCGCCAATATTGTCAAGTACCTTTTCATTCTGACCTCCTGCACCCCAACATCTAGGGTAGAAATGAATAGTGGCCTACCATATACAGATAGATTATCTGATTACTATACATAATACTCGACTTGCCAGAATATGTCAAGTAACATACGCGTTTCCACCTATTGCCGGGTGCTAATGCTTGTGATAAGATATTCGTTAGAGGAATCAACTGTTTGTGGTCAAAAAAAACGGGACTTATTACAGAACTATCCTGCCGGCCATTCTATTGTTAGGTTTTGCCGTACGTTTGTACAAATTGGGCGCGCCAAGCCTGTGGTACGACGAAACCGTTAGTGCTTTCCTGGCCAGTCAATCTCCCTCCGAGTTAGTGGCCCATACCGCCCGAGATATCCATCCCCCACTATATTACCTCCTACTCCACTATTGGGCCGCGATCGCCGGTCAAACCGAATTTGGGTTGGCCTTTCTGTCATTAATTTTCGGCCTGTTGCTCATTCCGCTGACCTACCGCCTGGCTCGCTACCTCAGCAACGGTTCTGTGGCAATCTGGGCGGCGGTGATTATTTCCGTGTCTCCCTACAACATCTGGTACTCCCAGGAAGTTCGCATGTACACGCTGGGAGCAGTGCTGGGCATGGGGATCCTGGGCGCGGTGATCCTGGGGGTTCGGAGCCCTGATCGCAGGCGCAGCGGACTGGGCTGGCTGGCCGCGTACGTCATCTTTGCCGCGCTGGGCCTGTGGTCCCTCTACTACTTTGCCTTCCTGCTGGTGGCCATGAACCTGATGGTGGGAGTCTGGTGGCTTGTGGCCGCGCGGCGACGTCCTGGCT
>Ga0209536_100014228_pt1 | contig 11443 bp, 7 predicted proteins | sample DeeMarSeWOR28_12_FD_187461 | JGI IMG/M metagenome (GOLD analysis project Ga0209536, IMG submission 187461) | Marine sediment microbial communities from White Oak River estuary, North Carolina - WOR-2-8_12 (SPAdes) (version 2) | ecosystem: Environmental > Aquatic > Marine > Intertidal zone >... | reverse complement strand
CCTCTTTGACTGCATGCGCCAAGAGGTCAAGCGATATAAATATGCGCGACATGAGGGCTCATAGAAATAAAAACAATGACCACCGGGCTTTAATATTCTGCAAATTTCTGCCAAAGTCTTTCTATGTGCTACAAAATGGTGGGCAGATGCAAAGCAGAACGTGCAGCTAATAGAGGAATCATCCACATGAATGTCATAACTCTTACATACTTCTACCTCATCTATTTTTACTTGGAATATGTGTTCCCACTTATGAACTGAATCTATTGCCCATTGACTAATATCAGTAACTATCACATGAGCATTTGGACAAAGTAACTTGACGATACATGATGCCCACCCTTGCCCAGCACCTAATTCAAGAATTGTTTCAGCATCGGCGAAGATATGTTTGAATTTATCTAGACAGTCAACAAACACTTGTGCATCTGTCATTTTATTAAGAATGTTGCTAAGCGAGTTAGATTCCGGATTCTCGGTCGGTGAATTTTTCCAGAAATCAATCTCTATCTGTTCTTTTTCATCTAACTCCATGTCTATCCGTCCATGTACCTAATTCGGCCTGAGCTGTAATGCCCGGTGAAAGTGAGATATGGCCTCACCGAATTTCTCCTGACACGCCAATGCTCACCCAAGGTTGTCATGTGGTTCTGCCAGGTTAGGTTTGAGCTGAAAGTTCTACGGTTTTGACATGGTACCGAATTTCTCATTGGCTCTTGCCTTATCCCGGACAGCAATTTCCAGATTGTTGCGGGCCTGCGCGTAGTCCGGCTGGAACTCCAGGGCCTTTTTAAAGTGGGCGATGGCTTCGTCGAATCTCCCCTGACGCGCCAGGGCCACCCCTAGGTTGTTGTGCGCTTTCGCATAGGTGGGTTTGCTTCCCAGAGCTTGACCGTAATAGGCAATGGCTTCATTGAGTTTTCCCTGCTCGGCCAGAGCATTTCCCAGGTTGTTATAGGCCTCGGCGTATTGTGGCTCGAGCTGTATTGCCCTGAGATAGTGGTCAACGGCTGCTTCTATCTTTCCTAACTCGACCAGGGTAACACCCAGGTTGTTGTGTGCCTCGGCCGTGTCTGGCCTAAGCCGCAAGACTTTGTAATAATGGGTGACTGCCTCAGTGAACCTGCCTTGCTGGGCCAAGGCAATGGCTAGGTTGTTGTGTGCCTCGGCCGAGTTGGGCATAATCTGTGTAGCTTCGCGCTGTTGGGCGATGGCCTCTTCGAACATTCCCTGCTCAGCAAAGGCAATTCCCAGGTTCTCGTGAGCCAGGTAGTTGTTCTGAGTCACACTGAGCGCATGTTGCCAAAGGGTTATACTGTTGCGCCAATGCTGGAGTTGTTCCCAGGTGCAGATCATCGAGATCAGAAGCACCGCTCCTGCCAATAGGGCCAAGCCAATTCTGCGATGACGCCATTTCTCCAGCAAGTCAGGAAAGCCCCAGGCAATTATGATGAACAGACCAATGAGTGGCACATAGGTGTACCGATCAGCCATGGCCTGTGTTCCCACCTGGACCAATCCGATCACTGGTACCAGAGTTACAAGGTACCACAGCCATCCGACCGAAAGATAGGGTTGTTGCTTTGACGCCCGCATTATCGCAATGGATAGGCAAATCAGTAGCAGGGCGGCTCCGGCAGCCTGCCAGATTGGCAGGGCAGATCCCAGGTGGGGGTAGTAAACGGTTAGATGATGGGGCCAGATCATCTTGCCCACATAGCTGACATAGGAAATGAAAGCGTTGGCGACGCGAATCTTGAGGGGATAGAGGTCCACGGAGCCCAAAGCCCCGCCTCTCTGTTGAGCGACAAGGGTCATCACGCTGGAAATTGCCGCAAGAGCAAAGAGGGGAAATTTTTCCAAAACTAACCGAAGGACAGACGATTTCTTCTCCTTACCCCTATGAGATACCTCTACCAGCAGGTTATGGGCACTATGGGATCCGCCAGCCTGAAGGCGGCCAAGGGGCCAGTAGTCCAGGAGAAGCAGCACTAAGGGGAGGGTTACAAGCATCGGCTTGGCCATAAGGCCAAGAGTAAAGAAAAGAGCAATCAACAGGTATCTACTGAGGACGGGACGGGAAACATAAAGGCAGTAAGCCCATATGGTAAGCATCCAAAATAAGGTGCTCAAGACATCCTTCCGTTCCGCCACCCAGGCAACCGACTCCACATGGAGGGGATGAAGGGCGAACAGGGCGGCAACAAAACCGCTGCGCCACAGGGCTCCGGTCATTCGTCTCAGTACTAGAAAAAGCAACAGGGTATTGGCTAGGTGCAAAAACACACTGGTCAAATGATGCCCGCTGGGGTTTAATCCGTAAAGCTGACAGTCCAACATGTGGGACAGCCAGGTCAAAGGGTGCCAATTGCTGGCATGGGTGGTTGTGAAAGCCCAAACGATGCTCTCGCGAGTCAGGCCGGCCTGCACCTGAGGGTTTTCAGTTATGTAGCGATGGTCGTCAAAATTGACAAGCTCATGGTTGCCTACCTGCCAGAAGACTGCAAGAGTGGCTACAATCAAAAATAGGCAGATAAGAAGTTCACGACGCATAGGGCAACTCGCCCCTTCAAATCAGGGTTGAGATCAAGGCTTCAAGGATTTGGTTTTGGCCTTCTCCTGGAGAACATTCTCCAGGTTGTTGCGGGCCTGCAGATAATCTGGCTTGAACTGCAATGCCTGGTGAAAGTGAGAGATGGCCTCGTCGAATCTACCCTGACGCGCCAGGACTACCCCAAGGTTGTTATGCACTTCCACCAAGTCGGGCTTGAGCTGTAGCACTCTCTGATAATGAGCAATTGCCTCATCGAGCCTCCCTTGTCTGACCAAGAGGACCCCCAGATTATTCTGGGCATCAGCATAGTCGGGTTTTATCCTCAGAGCCTCATAATAATGAGTCAGGGCCTCATCGAACCTGCCCATGCGAGCCAAGGCATCGCCGATGTTGTTGTGAGCTATTATATGGTCGGGGTTTATTCTCAGAGCCTCGGCAAAATGTGAGACGGCCTCATCGAGCTTTCCTTGTTCAACTAAGAGGGACCCCATGTTGTTATGACCATCAGCATAGTCGGGCCTTATTTCTATAGCCTTAGAGAAATGAATGATGGCTTCACTAAGCCGCCCCTGTTCGACCAGAGTTTTTCCCAAAATATTGTGTGCTTTCACATATTTGGGGTCATACTTAACTGCCTCAGAATAATGGGCAATAGCTTTTTCAGAATTGCCAAGACTGGCCCAGACAGCTCCTGCGTGATAGTTTGCCGTTGGACATTGAGGCTGGGTCTCTAATGCCTTGGTGTATTGGACAAGGGCTTCCTCGGTTTTACCCTGGTCTTCCAAAACGATCCCCAGAATCTCGTGTGCCACATGGTTGTTGGCAGTTACTTGGATGGTGTGTTCAAAGAGGGCAGTACTATCCTTCCAGTGCTGGACTTGTCTCCAGGTCAACACCATCAAGACTGAAAGCAGTGCTACTCCTCCAGTCAGTATGATCTTCTTGTTGAAGCGTCCTGCCACCAGGTCATGTAAACCCCAGGCGATAATAATAAACAGCCCGATGAGCGGCACATAAGTGTACCGGTCAGCCAGGGCTTGCTCACCTACCTGCACCAGTCCTATGACCGGCACCAGAGTTCCGAGATACCACAACCAGCCAACTATAAGATAGGGATACCTTCTCACTGCCAGAATGGTCACAATGGATATGGACAGCAGTAACAAGGCGGCGCCAGCAGCCTGCCACATGGGCAAACTGGAGCCAGGGTGTGGATAGAAAACGGCCAAATTTTCTGGCCAGAACGTCTTTCCTATGTAGCGGGCATAGGAAACCAGGCCGTTGGCGATGCGGATTTTTAGTGGTAGCCCCCGCCCAAAGTGAAAGGCTCCGCCACCTTGTTGTGCCAGATAGGTCACAGCGCTTGACACGGCAGCGACAGCAAAAAAGGGAGTTTTCTCCCAAAGCAGCCTCAAAGAGCATGATCCTTGCTCCTTTGGTCTCATGGCTGTCTGGATAAACGCGTTGGTCTCACCAGGCTCTTGACCAATCTGACAGCGGCCGAGAGGCCAGTAGTCGAGCAAAAGCATTACACATGGGAGAGTGACAAGCATTGGCTTGGCCATAAGGCCGAGGGCAAAGGTAAGGAAGGTCAACAAGTATCGCTTGATTCCTGGGCGCTGGACATAACTTGCGTATCCCCAGAGGGTAAGCATCAAAAAAAATGTGCTCAAAACATCCTTGCGCTCTGCCACCCAGGCAACCGACTCTACATGGAGAGGATGGAGAGCGAATAGTGCGGCAACAAGACCGCTGCGCCAAGGGGCTCCGGTCATTCGTTTGAGAAATAGAAAAAGCAAAAGGGTATTGGCAATATGCAAGAGTAGGTTGGTCAGATGATGCCCGCTGGGATCCAAACCATAGAGTTGGTAATCCAACATGTGCGACAACCATGTCAATGGGTGCCAATTGGCTTCATTCGTGGTGGTGAAAGCCCAAACGATGCTCTCGCGAGTCAGCCCAGCCTGCACATGCACATTTTCGGTGACGTACTCATTGTCGTCGAAGAAGTAGGTAAAATCATGCTTTTGCACCTGCCAGTAAACCGCAAGGGTGGCGATAATCAGAAACAAGCCTATATAAAATCCACGGCGCATAGATGCTACTCCACTCTCTTATTCTTTATCTGCTATTGAGCGTGATAACTTTTATGGTCTTGTTTCGAGGAGCGCAGCCTCCTCGGCTCTGCCTGCTTGCTGTAAAGCAATTCTCAAATTATTCTGTGCCCTAACATCGTCCGGTTTTATCCGGAGAGTCTCGGAAAAGCTGGCTATGGCCTCTTCGAGCCTTCCCTGGCGGGCATAAGCAACTCCGATTTTATTATGGGCGTCCGCAGAATCGGGCTGGATCTGCAGTGCTGCCTTATAGTTGTCAATGGCTTCCTCAAATCTATTTTGTTGAGCCAAAGCGTCTCCGAGATTGAGGTATGCTTGCATGAAATCAGGTTTAATTTTGATCGCTTCTTTGAAATGTGGAATGGCTTGTTGGGGTTGGCTCAGTTTGAGATAAGCAACACCCAGGTCATTATGTAAGGCGTGATTTTTTGGCTTAAACTGGATTGCCTTGTTGAAATGAAAGACTGCCTTAGTATTTTGATTTTTCTTGGAATAGATTAATGCCAAGTTGATGTGTGCATCAACAGAAGAGGAATTGATTCTGAGCGCCTCGGAATATTGGTGAATAGCTTTGTCAAGATCCCCCTCATCAAGTAAACTTTTTCCTAGGTGATGGTGGAGAATTTCATTATTTGAGTTCTTAATCCTATCAGTTACATTGAGAAACTTGTAACAATATTGGGCTGTTGAGAAATAACTCTCATCCGCCACAATCTCATGATTCATACCAAAATAACGATTAAGGATGATCCGAAACGTATTTACGGGAGTAATATCGTTGTATAGGTCAACATTCCCGCCGTTGGGCAAATAATAGGCATTCAAAATGGACATGCATTCTTTCATGTAGGTATTGTCAGGATTATGCCAGACAAGCGTTGAACGAGGCCCATGATCACCAAAGATAATTATAATCGGTGGGTATTTGGATTGAGCTAAGATTTGTTCTATAACCGTAGTCATCTTCTTATTAATATAAATAAGTTGATCTCTATAGCCCTGCAAATATTGCTCTCTGGTGAGCCTCCCTTTCCGTATTAGCCAATTTCCATCATGATCATCAAATTTTTCTTCAGGGTTGCGCTTTTCGCCATTCGGGCCAAATACAAAAGGAGGATGGGGAGCTTCGACATGAGCAAAAACAAACAAGGGATGGTTTTGTTTGGCTAAGTCAACAAGGTGATTGACCGTATAGAGTATTTCTTTTCTATGCAAGTCGAACTGATTAGAAGTTTCTAGTACGTTTAACACAGCCGGAATAGGCGTGGTATTGATCAAAGCATTCTGAAATCTATTCAGGGTCAACCCCGGTTTTAGAGATATATAAGCGTTTCTAGTTTTTTTATCAATTATCTCGGGAGTAAAAGTGGCTATGGTATAGCCCTTTTTTTTCAGAAATTCAGTAACAGTGCTTTGCCTTATCATTCTCCAAAGTGGTAGTTTGTCATTCGATTCGATATCAAGTTGGCTTCCTACCAAATCATTAACATATTTCATATTGAGAGATGAAGCTAGTGTCAAAGCAGTTTGGCTGTAGTTGGACCTTGATTGATTAGCAATAAAAAACCCTTGTTTAGATAGAAAAGTAAGAAATTCGTTATTGTCGTAGCCGTAGATTTCTTTAAGAACGTCATCTCTTGCATAACCGTCTAAAATAATAAAAAATATATTTGGCAGAACTGCAACTTTATCCATGGTGTCAGGTAATTTTTTAGCCGTTGCTGTATTTGTGGTTATGTCATGGGCCCCTCTCGTTCTGAATTGATATAATACAATTGGCACCAGACTGATAATTACCAAAAATGCTGCAATGACATTCAGTATATTGGTATAATTTTCGATATTTTTCTTTGGTTTAAGAGAGAAATATACCCCGACAACAAAGAGGATAGGCCAAATAATATATATTTGTTTTAAGAAATCATCAAAGTGTCCATATGAGAAGAAAAGCAACAAAAACAATGAAACAATAAATCCAGACTTGTTGCCATCCTTCAAAAGAAAGGTAAGAATAAACCAATTTAGAAAGGAAAGGCTCACAATAATCGCTAGCGGCAGAGCGAGTGAAGTGAATGGAAGTTCGCCAATGTTGTGAGCGAAAAGAAAAAGGACTGGGTAGAGTGCGAACAAAAAGGGATGAACAACAAGTGATTTCTTCATGACCACGAAGTATCCTTCACCATGAGATACAGTGTTCTTTTGGTATCTCTTATCTTGGTAGCCTTTTGTATGGCGTAATATTTCTTAAAGCTTTCTTCAAAAGTGTTTTGGGTATATTCGGGGAAGATGTCTTCTCTTGAAGATAGAAGTATTTGTACTTGAGGGTCGTTCTTTGGAACGAACTCAATAATAAGTGAATGACAGATTTTATCAAAAAAAACAGCAAGCTTTTGTAATGGAAGATTATTGGAAATTGCCAAATGATGAACTAATGCGAGGGCAAGTACGGTATCAACTGGTCCGCGTTCTAGAATGGATTTACGTTCAAGATGTTCCCAACCTATAGCAGGGCTGGGATTAGTCAGATCTAAAAAAAGGGGTAATATGTTAGTTTCTTTATTGCTAACAACCTCCAGATAATTCCTCTCAACGCAGGCTGGATCAATGTCAAAGGATATTGTCTGGATACCCTTTTTCGAAGCGATACGGCTGAATACACCTGTGTTTGATCCAAGATCCCAAAGGGCTGCGGGATGAATACTATCCAGGAATTCAGAAACAAGTTGTTTTTTTTCGTCAAATGCTTCGGTAGAATAGGTGATGTTATCATAGTATTCATTCCATTCGGTCCTTTTCGGTTGCCATTTCATTCTTCTGACAGTAGTTTCTAAGCTAGCAATGAGTCCCAGCATGCTCCTATGGCTCATTTTGCCTCCAATGGTTTGGGCACTTTTATCGGCAAAATGTTTTTGAGATTTTGCATGGAGATGAATGTGAGAAAACAAGCCAAAATGAAAACGGCTACGAAAGGGCAAAAGCTTACTGACCATATCCAGAGGGATACCGTCCAGATGAATACGAAGTAGTTGGTTTAATCGTATATCTGTGTAATTCATCAAGGCCAGGGGAGCCAGAAAATGTTGACAGAATTGCCTGTAAGCTACCCATGGCCGTCCCTCACGGTACTTCTCAAAAGAAAGTGTGTCGATGAGCACAGGTTTGCCCTTGCTGAATTGGATATTGTAGGCACTGCAGTCTTTCAGTGCCATACCAAACTCAAGGGATTGTTTTTGGATGCTGAGGGTAGTTAAGGCGGCATTTTTTAGTTGGCTGAAACACCATTCATAGGGATATGAAATAAATGGTAGCTGTTCTGGCTTGATGATCTTGTAAGCTTCTCCTGACAGGGAGTCTTCTGTGTTCATTTCCTTATGAGGGATCAATAGTTCAGCATCAATTAAGGTCTTGTAAAGACCGGAATGCATCAGGTGGTCATAGTTTTCTTTATAGATATGGTTGACTGAACGATAAATCGCACCGTTGCGATAGAAGAGGAAGCCGCTTGGATCTCGGAATGAGCTGGGATCTCTGTGCTCATGGCGGAAGTCTGTCATGGTATTACTTTTTTGAAAATAGTTGAGTGAAGAACGTTTTAATCTTATTCCAGAATACCTTTATGGTAAATAAGGCTCCGAATAGGAAGGCAAGAGCGAGTTGCAGGATATAGCTGCCGGTACCTGGATCAAGATAGGCAAAAGCGTTTTGCTGAAAAACAAGAACAGAAAGAAAAAGTGAAACAAACAAAGATCTCAGCAGTATCGATTTGTTCATGGTAGTTTCTCCTCAACAGACAAGCTAATCTTATCGGGGTAAGGTAATTTCAAAAATCCCCAAAGAGCTTTGATGAAATCAGTTTCATCTTTGCCAGACGGAATTCGAACCCGGTTCGTAAACATCCAAAGCCGTATGTGATACTGCGCTGCAAGCTAATAGATGAGGCCTCGGGAAAGTATTTCGTGGGACAGCTTATCTCGGCAATCGTGTGGCCAAGCCAGAGAATTTGCGCCAGCATCTGATTGTCGAAAACAAAGTCATCAGAATTGACACTGAAATCCACCTGTTCCAACAATTGCCGGGAAAAAGCCCTGTACCCAGTGTGATACTCAGAAAGCTTTGCGTCCATTAAGATATTCTCTACAAAAGTAAGAAAACGGTTTGCAATATACTTCCACAACGGCATGCCACCTTTCAGGGCATGACCTCCAAGAATTCTTGAGCCCAGCACACATTGGTAGAGACCATTGCCAATCATGGATACCATGGCAGGGATGAGTTTGGGAGTGTACTGATAATCCGGATGAACCATTATGACGATGTCACCACCTTCGTCCAGTGCCAACCTGTAACAGGTCTTCTGGTTAGCCCCATAGCCCTGATTGTGTGGATGAGTGTGGACTATAGTCTTGGGTAAAGTCCTGGCGATGGCTGCGGTCTCATCCTCACTGCCATCGTCGACCACAATCACCAGGTCCACAATATCTTGCTCTATGACCTCATTATAGGTCTTGTGTAAGGTCTGGGCTGCATTGTAGGCAGGCATTACCACGATAACTTTCTTGTCTCTGAACATCCCCCCTCCTCGAAACCAGTAACAAAAGCAATATCAATGCCAACTGCCTGTATGGGCCAAACTATCCGGTCCAAAGAAAAAACGACGGATAGTCCGGCTTTGGCGTTCAGCACAGCAGAGCCTCACTGTCAGTGAGACAAGAAGAAGCAAACGAGTTGATACTTGATTTCCAAAGGCGAGTGTAACATACTTTCGCTAATCAAGTGTGAGACCTCTGCCACCCACGCCCGGGCTAGGCCAGTGTTGTACGTTTTCGTTTTGGCCTTACTGGCACATCTATTGCTTGGTAAATGAACTCAGAATCCCGAACATTTTGTAATGTGCTATAAGACATCTGCTGAATTTTAAAAAGAGGTAAATAGAGAAACTACCCGAACCGAGCCCTAATATGAGTATAAGTAACCTTTTGGTGACCGGCGGTGCCGGTTTTATAGGCACAAATTTCGTCCGCCATGTCCTCAGAAAGCGGCCCAATTGGCGCATTGTCAATCTAGATGCCTTGACCTACGCTGGCAATCTTGCCAGTTTTCAAGATCTTGCCCGAGACCCTGCAGCAAGACATCGATTCGTCCATGGGGCAATCCAGGACAGCGCTCTCTTGGATCAACTGTTTACCGAAGAAGCCTTTGATGCAGTAGTGCATTTTGCCGCCGAGTCTCATGTGGACCGCTCTATCTTTGGGCCTGAGGCCTTTGTGGACACGAACATAGTGGGAACCTTTCGTCTCCTCGAGGCGAGCCTCAAGCATTGGCAGAAGAGCCACAAGCCAATGGACTTTCGCTTCCTGCACATATCCACAGACGAAGTGTACGGGAGCCTAGGGCCAGCGGGGCACTTCACTGAACAAAGTCCCTACGATCCCTCCAGTCCCTACTCGGCCTCCAAGGCTGCCTCGGATCACTTTGTCAGGGCGTATTTTCGCACCTACGGCCTTCCCGCCATCATCACAAATTGCTCCAATAACTTCGGCCCTTATCAGTTTCCTGAAAAGCTAATTCCCCTGATGATTTTGAACATCATGGAGGAAAAGGTTCTGCCGGTTTACGGAGACGGCAAGCATGTCCGCGACTGGCTTTATGTCATAGACCACTGTGATGGACTTGTAAGGGTTCTCGAAGAGGGACGGCCGGGGGAAACATACAACATAGGGGGAGGAGCCGAGCGACAAAACATTGATGTTGTCCACTTGCTCTGCCTGCTTCTTGATGTCCGGCTGGAGAGGTCCGGCCGGAAAGCCAGCCGGAACCTCATCCAGTTTGTCACTGACCGACCTGGGCACGACCGACGCTACGCAATTGACGCCACAAAAATCAAGGGAGAGCTGGGGTGGAGCCCCGCCCATAAATTTGAGGAGGCGCTTGAGGCCACGGTGGATTGGTATTTGGCTAATATGGACTGGGTGGAGATGGTTCGCAGTGGGGAATACCGCAAGTGGATTGAAATTAATTACGGTGATAGGTGATGGCTAACAGGTAATAGGGAAAAGAGTATGAAAGGGATTATATTAGCTGGTGGTTCAGGAACTCGACTTTATCCCATCACCAGGGTGGTGAGCAAGCAGCTCCTGCCGGTATATGATAAGCCCATGGTGTACTACCCCCTCTCGGTCCTCATGTTGGCAAAAATCCGTGAGATCCTGATAATTTCCACTCCACAAGACTTGCCCCTTTTCCGGGAGCTTTTAGGAGATGGGTCGCAATGGGGCCTTTCATTTGCATATGCTGAACAGCCACGGCCTGAAGGGATCGCCCAGGCGTTCATCATTGGCCGCGATTTTGTGGGCAGTGAAAGGGTTTGCCTCATACTTGGGGACAATATTTTCTATGGGCACGGTCTCCCGGACAAATTGCGCAATGCAATCTCTCAGGAGAAAAGGGCAACCATCTTCGGCTACTGGGTCAAGAACCCTCGGCGTTACGGCGTTGTTACCTTCGACGCACAAGGCCGGGCCGTGGATATCGTAGAAAAACCGCAGGAAACCAAGTCTAATTGGGCGGTTACTGGGCTCTACTTTTACGACAACCGGGTGTTGGATATAGCTGCCGAGCTCAAACCTTCGGCCCGTGGCGAGCTGGAGATTACCGATGTAAACTCAGCCTACCTTAAAATGAAAGCGCTGCGGGTGGAGAAACTGGGCCGAGGAATCGCCTGGCTGGATACCGGCACACCTGAGACTCTCATGCAGGCAGCCAATTTCATAGAAAC
>Ga0209536_100014227_pt1 | contig 11443 bp, 12 predicted proteins | sample DeeMarSeWOR28_12_FD_187461 | JGI IMG/M metagenome (GOLD analysis project Ga0209536, IMG submission 187461) | Marine sediment microbial communities from White Oak River estuary, North Carolina - WOR-2-8_12 (SPAdes) (version 2) | ecosystem: Environmental > Aquatic > Marine > Intertidal zone >... | reverse complement strand
AAAAACTGGCTAAGTTAAAAAACACTTCACTAATTATTTACATGGGTGCATCGAGAATTGAAACTATCAGTAAAACATTGATTAAGTATGGAATGGACCCATCAACACCTGCGGCAGCGATTGAAAATGCAACACTCCCGGTTCAGAGAACATTGACTTCAAGGCTTGATATAATTGCTGATAAATTTAAAGCAGAAAATTTCCACGCACCGGTTATAATAATGATTAGTCCTACTATCTCATTACGAAAAGACATCTGCTGGTTCGAGAAAAAACCTCTATTCAATAAACGAATTGTTATTGCCGGTTCAGCTGAACAAAGATCATATTATTATAATTTATTTTCAGAATTAGGTGCTGATATTTTGTACCTGCCCGTAATGAAAATAAAAATAAAAAATGAAAAATTTAATTTGCACAATCGATTTAGAAAAAGTGATTTCGAATGGATACTTTTCACAAATGAATTGGCAGTAAAATATTTCTTTGATATAGTAAAAAGAGAAAATCTGGATTCACGAATCTTCGGCGAAAAGAGAATCGCGGCAATTGGCAGCCGAACCACTGAAATTCTAAAATCATTCAACCTGACTGCGGATTTCAATTTACCTAAATTTGAAACCGATTCATTTCAAAATAAATTCATCAAACAGAAGCAAATTGCAGATAAAAAGATTTTAAGAATTCAAAATGACAGACCTTATGATAAAATACAGCAGTATCTTATTAATTCAAATGTAACCATTGAAGAACTGAATGTTTATAGTGTATTTGAGAATGCATTAGAAGAAGGTTTAATCACAAAACTAAATGAGAAAAATTCAGACATATTTATTTTCAGTGATCCCTCAAGTATTGACTATCTGTTTAATGAGTTGGGAACAGGGAAAGCATCCAACATTTTATTAAAAAGTAAATCAATAATAGTTGATCCGGCTACACCTGAGGCTCTACTTGAAGAAAAGTTTGATCAATTACATATTTCTGCCCGATATATGGGTGCTAATTTACAGGAATTTGTTACTAAACTAAATTAATTATTAATTTAGATATCAATAATTAAATTTAAACGATCATGGATATTATATACGAGCTTTTAAGATTCTTTCATGTTTTTAGTTTTGTATTTATGTGCGTTCTATTATTCAATCTTATTGTAGCTAACGAACGTGTACTTGTTGGGCTTTCATTCAATTATGAGGCAGATAGGCATTTAGAAAGTATTATAAAAAATGGATTCAATTGGTGTTACATATTTCAATCGGGCATATTTATTACAGGATTACTCTTATTGCTAACCGGTAGTTTAGGAATTGAGGGGCTTTGGACCGATTGGTTAGTAATCACAAAAACGATAATTCTGGTAATACTTATGGGCGCTATAACATATGTACAATTAGTATTGCAACCAAAAATCCAGTCTTTTCTCGCTGATCTTTCCACTGGTTCGGAAATTCCGGATAGTCTTGTTTTAAGATTAAAACCATACCGGATTATAAGAAAATGGCTGACTTCCTTCTATCTCTTTTTTATTATAACCGCAATAGTATTAGGCATACAGGTTTATGCAACGTTTAATCCTGCACTTACAATTATTTTAATAAGCATTGCTGCTTTATTTTCATTAATGGCAGATAAGATTCTTTTACGGTTCGGCTGGATCTAGGTCTCAAAAGGTATCACATAAGTCTTTACTTCTTTAACACCATCTATATCTTTTATAAGCTTAGTCAAGTTTTTAGAAAGCTTTTTCTCTGCAGATAATGATGATTCAACACTTACCAGGACAACGCCATCTTTGCATTTAACATTTGCATCAGGAAATTTATTTACTATCACCGAATAAGCATTTGCAGCAATAAGCATATCCTTTAATTTATTTTTTGATTCTGTGGTAGTCTGAAAGCATGGACGTTTAGAGATATTGTAAAGCAATTCAACCGCGCCATCTACTTGTATACAATCTACGTGTAAAACAACATCATACAAATAAGGAGTATTGGTATCTATTCCATAAAGGTACATGCTCCATTTTCTTCTGGCTTCATCAAGGTCCTCCAAGAGTTTTCTTGCTTCCTCTTGAGAAACATTTTCACGCTTCATCACCACATTAATTCTGTACTCCAGATTCGCAGTAATTCTTACTTTAAATACATTTGTCAATCCTGTAGTAAAAAAATGACCGGCCATTCCATGGTACACAATATTATCCTTCTGCAGATATTCCAGGAATGCCTTACGAATGAATGCGATGTATTTTTTCTTTCCATGCTTCAGGTGATCCAGAAACGATGGAGCATTTTGCATTGCCTGGGTCAGAGCTAATTCTGGTATATCAAAATCTTTTGATGCTTTTAAAAGGATTTCCCTTGAGACGCATTCGTAACCCAACTTTTCAGAGAGTTTTTCTGCAATCTTCATTCCCCTACTGTAAGATCCTCTTGATATTGTAATTATACCCAAGATGGACTCCTATTAACAAGATATTTACCTAACAATACCAACTCAAACCTTCTCATGAAGTGGAAAAAGAGCTGTTAGAATAGTCTTTTGCGGCTTCTAATAATTCATTCAATTTTCTTTTTGATACCGGAGTAATCTGAAAGCAGGGACGTTTTGCTATATCACATATAATTTCGACAGCACCATCTGTATTTATACAGTCTATATGCAGAACGAGGTCATATAGTTCGGTAATATTTGTATCCATACCATACAAATACATACTCCACTTTCTTCTTTCGATATCTATTTTGTATAAAAGTTTCCTAGCCTCATCTTCCGAAATTTTTTCTCTCTCCATAAGTACTTTTACTCTATAATCCATATTTGCGATAATTCTAACTTTTAGAATATTCGGAATTTCCCTTGTAAAAAAATGTCCGGCATATCCATGATAAACAACATTGTCTTTTTGTATATGTTCTAAAAAAGCTTGGCGTATGAAAGCAACATATTTCTTTTTTCCATCTTTTATGTGGTCAAAAATTGAGGGGGCATCCTGAATAGCATGTAAAAGTTCTGTTTCAGGTACATTAAAATCTTTAGAAGCTTTCAATAGTATTTCTCTTGAAACACATTCATATCCCAATTTTTCTGCTACCTTCTCAGCTATTTCCACTCCCCTGCTGTATGAGCCTCTGGAAATTGTAATTATTCCCATCTCAACCTCCTAAATTTTGGAGAAACGGCATAATAGAAAAACATAATGAACTTTTTTTGTTGACTTGTATGATCATTGAATATTAATCAGTATGAAATCAAACGGAGTATTGTATCCCGCTTATAAAAAGAACTTTAAATAGGATAAAAATCTGCTCCTTTAAAATAAAGAAAATTCTATTTAACGTTTACAAAATTATATTTTTTTATAAAACATTCTTCAGCCAAAATCAAATAAAATAATCATTCACAATAGATTGAATTAACATTAGTCAATTTTTAACAACATTCTGATTACAATGTTCTTAATATCTTTGTTATTTTTTTAATTAATAACAATGTTTTGATATAAGGAAAAATAGAATATGAGCACTAATAACCTTAGCATCATTTTACTTCCTGTAGTCTATTCTGAAAATCTTTTCAGCCAAATATTGACTTCTCCTTATTCAATAAAGAAATTTCACTTGAGCGAATGAACTTTTCAAATAATATGCATTTAAGCCACAAAAATAATTTGAAATATAAATTACTATTCGGTATAAATGAGGATTAATAACAATCAGGGGATTTCATTGATGTCAAATAGTAAACTGAATACTCAAATATCATTTTCGCTTATTATATTATTTGTTTTTTTTATTTTTTTGGTTCCATCAATCCCTGCCTCTGATTCTCAAGATACCACCTCTTCCTCTATACAGACAATGTGGTGGTATTATCCTCTTATTTTATTTGTACTTTCTTTTTTTTTAGGAGTGTTTGCTGTTTTAGCGGGTGTAGGAGGTGGCGTTCTATATGTTCCTATTGTAAGCGGCTTCTTACCCTTTCATCTTGATTTCGTGCGTGGTGCGGGACTAATAGTTGCACTTGCCGGTGCTCTTGCTGCAGGTCCCGGATTGTTACGTGCCGGGCTGGCAAATCTTAGATTAGCTATTCCAATGGCTTTAATTGCCTCTACCTGTGCTATTATCGGAGCTATGATAGGACTTGCATTGCCCACAAACATCGTTCAGACTATGCTTGGTGCAACAATACTTGGAATTGTTGTACTCATGCTTCGCGCAAAAAAATCTGTCTTTCCAAACGTTCCTAAACCTGATGCACTTTCCCAATCATTAAAAATTATGGGAGTGTATCACGAACCTACTCTTGATAAAAACATAAACTGGCAGATTCACAGAACCCCTTTGGGATTAGCACTATTCGTAATAATTGGGCTAATGGCTGGTATGTTCGGTTTAGGTGCAGGCTGGGCAAATGTACCAGTTTTAAATCTGGTTATGGGAGCTCCGATCAAAATTTCCGTTGCAACCAGTAAATTTCTTCTATCAATAACCGATACTTCTGCTGCGTGGATCTATCTGAACAACGGAGCTGTATTACCATTAATGGTAGTCCCTTCTGTAGTTGGAATAATGCTAGGTTCATTCATTGGTGTAAGGATACTTGGATTTACTAAACCCACTGTAATAAGAATTTTGGTCATTGTGGTTCTAACAATTGCCGGTGCTAAAGCATTTTTAAAAGGATTAGGTATCGGATAATGATGGATTCATTAAAACCAAAAGCATCTGAAGAACAATTATTATACGCAAAAATTTTAAATGCCGGAATGCTGCTTGGACTTACCGGGCTGATTTCAACATTTATATTATATGCTACAGGTGTTCTCAGTCCATTAATACCACTCGAAGATGTACAAGCTTACTGGGAAATGTCGGTTCATGATTATTTAGGAAAAAGCGGAATTAGTGCCGGGTGGGCCTGGCTTAATAATTTAAGTTATGGTGATATGTTAAACTATTTGCCAATAGCCTTTTTATCCTTGCTAACAATAGTCTGCTATTTGGCTATCTTACCTGGTTTACTAAGAAAAAAAAATACGCCTTATATTATAATTTGTATTCTTGAAATAATCGTGCTTGCAATTGCCGCTTCAGGAATATTGGGTAGTGGTGGGCATTAGCAGAATTTTAAAATAAATATTAATATTATTTCACACAACAAGCTGTTAATTCCAAACCGAAACTTAACCTCGAAAAATCTCTTAATTTAAAGTTATATTCATGCCCATTAAAGGCCATAACAGAACTATGGTTAATCCCAATACAATCAATAAAATTATACTTGCTGGAATACCGCATCTAAAGAATTCGCCTGAAGTAAATTGTCGTGAATCATAAGCAATAGCGTTTGGTGCTGCACCAACGAGTAATAAAAATGGCATTCCGGCAACAACAAGAGAAGAAAATAAAATTACTTCCGATGATACACCCAAATAAGGAGCAATTACCAATGCCACAGGTAATGTTATTGCAATTGCAGCAACGTTCATTATAAAATTTGTCATCAACAATACTAAAACAGAAATAGCCATGATAAAAATAAACCAGTGTGCATCCTGGAAAAACACAAGCCATTTTATAGCCAGCCATTCAGCTGCTCCTGTTTCCCACAAACAGAAACCAATACTCATAGCACCTGCAAAAAGTAAAATAATATTCCAGGGTAAAGCTTCAAGATCATTAAGATCAAGAACTTTGAAAACGAAAAACAGAATGGTAGATACTAAGATTATTGCAGTTTTGTTCATTTGCTGAAGAAATGGAACAAATTGGATTAATGACATTGTTACAATACATCCTATAATAATAACAAGAGCAAGTATCTCAGGTTTACTTATCCGTCCTAAATCGGCGGCAAGTTCTCTCGCTTTTTGCCTTAATCCCGGAATAACTTTCTTTTCAGGTTTGAAGAATAACATTATAAATCCCCACAATATAAAAACCATAATCCAGCCAATTGGAAACATAAAATAGCTTAATTCAAAAAAGGATATGTTTTTGCTTGTAATATCAGTGAAAAAACTAAGTGCTACCGCCCCACGTGCTGCGCCCAATAAAGTTACAATGCTTCCGGCACCTGCCACGTAAGCCATTCCAATAAAAAGTCCTTTGCCAAATTTAGTCTGCTTATCACCTTCCCCATAAAGATTATAAATGGCTAATAGTAATGGATAAATTGTCGCAGCCACTGCAGTATGTGCCATAAAATGAGTTAAGACCGCTGTGACCAAAAAACAACCAAGGTAAATCATGCTTGTCCTTTCGCCAACAATGGTTAGCATTTTGTAGGCAAGTCTTTTTGTTAAACCGGTTTTAGTAAAGACCAGGCCGATCATAATAGAAGCGAAGATGAACATTACGGAAGGATCCATGAAATCGTTAAAAGCAGATTTTGCGGGTCTGATTAAAAAGAGAACCTGAAGGACACCTATTGTAAGACTTGTAATTCCAATTGGTACAACTTCGAACAACCACCAGGTTCCGGCTAAAAGAAAAACTGCAAGTGCACCTTTTCCCTCTCTTGTTAGGACAAAATGTTGTCCTGCCGGATCGACTGCATCGGGCAGCGATGGAGCGTAGTAAACCACCGCAAAAAGAATAACTCCCACGAACATAAGAATTATTCGTTTCCAGTCGGCTTTATTATCATTAGAATAGTTCTTCAAATTTTTCCCCTTTTGTAAGACTATTTTTTAATTCCGGTAAATGTAATTTTTGTGAATTACAGACATACTGATTAAATAAGATTTACTCTTCCGAGCAGGCACTGATCCTGTTAGCAATCTCTCTAAACACATCAGTAAGTCTTAATATCCCAACAATTTCCTTTCCTTTGGTTACTAATAATGATTGATGTCGACCCATAATAAGCTGATGTATCGCTTCTTCTAGCGAAGCATCTTCTTTAACAAATTCACCTTCAGTAGGTGTATACATAATTGTTTTTACTATAATCTCCGATGCTTTTTTACAGATGTCATCGAGTGATTTATCCCACAGCCTATGTTCTTTAAGGATTGACTTCATATAATCTTTAGAAAAACCAAAACGTGATAATGATTTTCTATCATCAAACTTTAAGTATTTCGGCTCGAGAGATCTTATTACATCCAACTGGCTTAGCTTTCCAACAATTCTGTTTTTGTTATCCAATACAAGTATTGCTCTATGCTTATCACGCGTCTGGTCAAACTCTTTTTGCGCCATTTTCAAGGATTTGACTGCTTCACCCAGAGTAGAGTCTTCTGAAACCGAAGCGTATCTTGAAAGTGGTACCATCAGTTCCTTGACTGTTAACTTTTCCAAATTATCTCTCCTTCTGGTAAATAAATTTCATTTTCATTTAATTTTTTTTTCAGGCAATTTATTATCTTCACTACCAACCTCTTTTTTTAAGAATATTATCTACTTCCGCTTTTCTAATTCTTTCTCTCTGATCTTCAACAATTTTATAAGCCTTTCCAATCAGTTCAACTAAATTGTCCGTATCAACCGGTTTCATAATATAATCGTAAGCTCCGACTTTCATCCCTTCAATTGCAGTTTCCACAGTTGCATTTCCGGTAAGCATAATTACCTGCGGCAGCGATTTTATATTTTTTATTTGCTTCAGAGCCTCGATTCCATCCATGCCGGGCATCTTTACATCAAGAAATATAATATCAAAATTCTGCTCCTTAACCAATTTTATGGCGTCCAGTGCATTCAATGCAGTAGTCACTTCAAAATCCCTGAGCTCAAGCCGTTCAGCTAAAGTTTCTACAAAGTCTTTTTCATCATCAACCAGTAAGATTTTAATTTTCATATATTACTCCAAGTATTAATCTATTTCGTATCTTTTTTATTTTTTTCAGCATCCTCTTCTTCATCACTATCTCTTATTTCCTTTGCAGTATCAAATTCCCCAGCTTCAGCAAAAGTTGCTGCCATCATGCTGCTTTCAAATTTACTCTTATATGCTTTCTTGATTTTTTTCATAAGCTTATCAATTTCAACCGGTTTCTCAAGGTATTCAAATGCACCTAATTTACGTGCTTCCTCCTCATCCTTTTCGGAGCCATGACCCGTAAGCATAATTACCTGTACTTTAGGATATGCCTTTCGTATTCTCTTTAGTACTTCCATACCATCGATACCCGGCATTTTAAGATCTAACACCACAACATCCGGGATGTCATCCTCCATCTTTTTTAATGCCTGCTCCCCGTCAAGCGCTACTTCAGAATCATGTTCACGCATTCTTATTCTTTCCGATAGAGTTTCTACAAATTCTTTTTCGTCATCCACTAATAAAATTTTAATTTTTTCCATTTTTATTCTCCCTTGATTTTACAGCACTGAATCTATTGTGGGATCAGTTAAATGATCGCTTTGATTTAATTGTCTCACATTTACCAGCGAAATTTTTATAATAAGCTCTTATTTTTTTATTGGTAATGTTAATTTTATGCTCAATTTCGAACTATCATATTCAGTAACTACGTTCAAACTTTTGGTAATTTCGCCTAAAACAATCAGTTCTTCAGCAATAGAATCATCGAACAACTGAGAAATGTTAATAAAATCACCTTCAGCAAATATATTGATGAAAATTTCATCTTTATTATTATTGGGATTAATAAATACCTTCCCACCCGCATCCAGGTTCTTTAAAAAATATTCAATGCAATTAAATAAAGCCATCTGCAAATCAAAGGGATTTGTTATTACTTTCACCGATTGTCCGGCAGGCTGAGTATGAAGTTCTATATTTTTAATACGTCCGAATCTTTCAGTTAAAAATATTAAATGTTCAATAAGTTCATTAAGATCTATTTCTGTGGAGCTAACATCAGGCAGGTGTGCAAACTTGTTCAACCGGCTGATTAATTTTACGCCTCGTTTTTCCTGGTTTTGAATTTTTTGGATTGAAGTTTGAAATTTCTCTTTTCGAGGGAAGGATTCTGCAGATGTAATCGATAAGATATCAGATAACAAACCGGAGATTTCTCTTATGCTGGCAAGTACATTATTAACTTCGTGTGTAACACCAGCGGTAATTTTTCCTATGAATGCAATTTCTTTTTCTTTCATTTTATAAACCTAAGAAAAGAAATATTTTTTTATTCACTTTCAAGAGCTTCCTGTATTTTTGATATTAAGCCGTCAAAGTCACAGGGTTTCATAATATAGTCAAATGCGCCAAGATTCATACCCTCCAAAGTCATCTCTTTCGATCCATATCCGGTAAGAAGAATAACAGGAATATTGAGATCCAATGCATTTATTTTTTTTAAAATATCGAGTCCACTCATACCAGGCAGCATTAAATCTAAGAGCACAATATCCGGCGGATCAGATTCTATCATCTTGAGAGCAGTTTCGCCGTCTGAAGCTGTTTGTGCTTTTATCCCCCTAAATTCCAACCGATCTGCAATAACAGCAGCCAGTTCTTCTTCATCATCAACTATCAGGACATGAATATCGTTCATCTTACACCTCCAATATTTTCTTAGGATGCTTAAGCAAGAAAATTATAAATGTTGAGCCTTTCCCTAACTGGCTTTCCACTTTTATGCTTCCACCCATTTTTTTAATAATTCCATAGGTTATTGGAAGACCTAAACCCGTTCCGTATCCTTTTTTTGTAGTGAAGAATGGTTCAAAAATATTTTCCAGATCTTTCTCTGACATTCCGCATCCATCATCCTTTATGTATACTCCAACTTTTTCATCATTTTCATCTTTAGTCTGAATTAATATATTCCCATTATCCTCAACCGCTGCAAATGCATTTGATAAAATGTTAAGAAAAACCTGTTGTAACTGCCCACGGTCAGATGAAATTCTTGCCAGATTTTCATGTAATTTTAGTTCAATTTTTATATTTCGATGCAGGGCTTCTTTTTCTAAAAAGCTGATTACTTCTTGAAGAACATCATTTAAATCAAGATCCTCATATTCAATTTCCATTCGCCTCGCAAAACCCAGCAGACGGTGAGTAATCGTACTGCAACGGTCGGTAGATTTCAGAATTGAGTCAGTTAGTTCAATAAATTTTGGTTTTTCTTTAAATTCAGAACCGCTTTTTATTAAATCCATCATAAAACCGGCTTTCTGGCTTATAATTGCAAGCGGATTGTTAATTTCGTGAGCCACTCCTGCCGCAAGTCTTCCGATCGATGATAATTTTTGTGAATGTTCCAATTCTCTAAAAGCAAGTTCACGTTTCTCATCAGCTTCTTTAATATGACTCACCTGAACATCGGTGAGTTTGTATACCAGTAAAATTATCAGCAGAACACTTGCCGTATAGATAAAAAATATCTCTGTTCTGAAAGTGAACCAGGTTTTTAGAATTAATGAACTAGGTTTAGCAACAACAAGTGTAAAATCGGGTTCAAAAAAGTAGGAATACGCAACAAAAATTTCCCTACCTTCCCTATCCTCTGTTTCTGAAACATAAGTTCCATGACCCCCTAATGGAACAGGTAAGGAGCAGGATTCCAGTATTTTCCCGTAAAACCTTGAGTTGGTTTGTAGAATTCCCTGGCTATTAATCAAAAAAGCATCGCATTCTGGCTCTAATTCCATCATAGCCAGTAATGCATCGAACTTTTTTGTGTCTATTGTTGAACGTAATATCCAGCTTTGACCATCTCCAGACAAATGATAGGCAGCAATAGCAATATGTGGAAATTTTCGATAGCCCAGGAATACATCACTTATGTGAGCACCCTTAATTAAAACTTCCTGAAACCACGTTTGCTGTGAATAATTCTTACCCGGAAATGAGTAAGGTCCGGCATAGTTTACTAAATTTCCGTCGCTATCCAATAAAGCAATATCAACAAATCCTTCAAATTCCTTTTTCAGTACTCCAAGGATACGATTCATTACTTTTTCATCTGATAATTCTGCAAATGAATAAGCTGAAGTAATGAACCTAACAGTGGAAAGTCGTTCTTCCAAAAAAAGCTCAAAGGAGCGTTTAGTTTTATTAGTAAGAACATTTAACGGAGTAATTATTTCGTCTCTTAAGTTCTTCTGATACTGATAATAATTTATAGTTGCCATAAGTGAAAGAGGTATAACGGTGACGAGTATCATTAGAATGATGATGTTTCTTCGGAGGGCTTTATATCTTTCCGGGGAAGTTCCTTCTTCCGGAATTCTCAAAATATATTTAGTTACGAACTCCCGGATTTTTTTTGTTTTCATGCGAACTTTACAACATTAAATAATAAATCTCCAATCTTGATACCCGTCTTTAATAGAGCGGGTATCTTCCTTACAATTTAATAAATATCGAAAGAAAAAGTGCATTGCTGAATATTGCTTCTTTTTTATTCCTGTCATTCATTTTTAAATAAACTAATGCAAGTGTTCTGTAAAACATGTGTGCAAGTTTCGAAAAAGGTGCATACCATAATAAACAGAACAACAAAACCATG
>Ga0209536_100014226_pt1 | contig 11443 bp, 10 predicted proteins | sample DeeMarSeWOR28_12_FD_187461 | JGI IMG/M metagenome (GOLD analysis project Ga0209536, IMG submission 187461) | Marine sediment microbial communities from White Oak River estuary, North Carolina - WOR-2-8_12 (SPAdes) (version 2) | ecosystem: Environmental > Aquatic > Marine > Intertidal zone >... | reverse complement strand
AAACAGATTTCGTTGCTCGTACCGATGAGTTCAAGGAGTTGGCTCACAACCTGGCAATGCAGGTAGCCGCCATGAACCCTCAGCTTATTTCGGAAGAAGAAATCACCCCGGAACAGAAAGGCGACCTAGAGGTTGAGACAGCCTGTTTAATGCAGCAAACCTATATAAAAGACCCGACGATTACCGTTCAGGATATTATCGTTCAAGCCATAGCCAAAGTAGGAGAAAATATAAAAGTCAGCCGATTCACCAGGTTCGAACTAGGCGTAAGGTAGTACTGAAATGACCGCGGTAAAGTACAGGCGGGTACTATTAAAACTAAGCGGTGAGGCTTTCAAGGGCAAAACAGCCTATGGTATTGATGCCCCTACGGTAACAACCGTAGCGAAAAAAATCAAGCAGATGGTGGATTTGGGAGTGGAGGTAGCTGTAGTTGTCGGGGCTGGTAATATTTGGCGCGGCGCTACTGCTGAAAAGGAAGGTATAGACCGAATCACTGCTGATTACGCCGGTATGCTAGCGACGATGATAAACGCCCTTTCCCTTCAAGATTCCCTCGAAAAACATAATGTTATTACCAGGGTACAGTCGGCTATCGTTGTCGAACAGGTAGCTGAACCCTATCTCAGGCGTCGGGCAGTACGCCATCTGGAAAAAAGAAGGGTCGTCATATTTGCTGGTGGTACTGGAAATCCCTATATGTCCACCGACACGGCCGCCGCCCTAAGAGCTATTGAGGTAGAAGCTGATGTTTTGCTGATGGCAAAACACAATGTCGATGGCGTTTACACCGCTGATCCTCATAAAGATCCCGATGCTAAGAAGTTTGACCATCTTACCTACCTAGAAGCTTTGAATAAACGCCTTGAGGTAATGGATCCCACCGCTTTATCGCTCTGTCTAGAGAATAAACTGCCGATAATCGTCTTTGACCTTCAAGCGGAGGGCAATATTAAACGGATTATAACTGGTGAATCCATTGGCACATTGATAACAAGTGAATAACGGAAAATGATCGAAGAGATCCTTCTTGGTACCGAAGAAAAAATGGAAGACGCGGTTGAAGCGCTCAAACGTGAACTCGCTAGTATCCGCACCGGACGGGCATCACCGGCTCTAATAGAAAATGTAAAGGTAGAATATTCTGGCTCTTTTCTGCCGGTAAAGCACATAGCTAGCGTTTCCGTTTCTGGAGCTAACCTGCTGCTTATCCAGCCTTGGGATCCGACAACTACACCCAATATAGAAAAGGCTTTGCTTAGGTCTAATTTAGGATTAACACCAAGTACAGACGGCAACGTAATCCGCTTGAATATTCCACCGCTAACTGAGGAAAGACGCCATGAGCTAAGAAAGCTTGTCAGAAAACGGGTTGAAGAGGGTAAAATTACAATAAGAGGCATCAGACGCGATGCCACTGATAGATTAAAACAAGTGGAAAGGAATAAGGAAATATCTCAAGACGAACAAAAGCGTGCCTCAAATAAAATCCAGCTGCTGACTGATAACTTAATAAATGCTGCTGAGCAGGTTGGACAGAATAAAGAAGTAGAATTAATGGAGGTCTAGCCCACATTATGGGCTGGCGATGAAAGAAATCTCTCGGCTACCTAACCACATAGCTTTTATTATGGATGGCAATGGTCGCTGGGCAGAAAAGCGCGATCTTCCCCGACTTGAAGGGCATAAAGCAGGACTCGAAGCTACCCGCTCCGTCATCAAGCACCTCGGTGAATACAACATTAAGTATGTAACTCTTTATAGTTTTTCAACTGAGAACTGGAATCGTCCCAAAGGCGAGGTCAGCGGACTTCTCAAAATTCTTGAAAACTCTCTAAATAAAGAAGTCTTTGAGCTACACAAAGGCGGTGTCAAAATTCGCCACCTGGGTCACCTGGATAGGTTACCGAAGAATTTAAAACGAGCGATAATGGATGCCATAGAGCTGACCCAGGGGAATACCAAAATGATCCTGAGTCTCGCCTTTAATTATGGTGGACGACTTGAAATCCTAGATGCAGTACGTAATATATTGACCGATAACATATCCCCACAGGACATAGATGAGAGACTATTCAGTGGTTATCTCTACACGGTTGATTTACCCGAAGTAGACTTTGTTATCCGCACTGGCGGCGATCTACGTATCAGCAATTTCTTGTTGTGGCAATCGGCTTATAGCGAATACTACTTCACAAATGTGCTTTGGCCGGACTTCAATGCTGAGGAATTGGATAAGGCTCTCACAGACTATAGCAATCGACAGAGGCGTTTTGGTGGATTATAACAATGCTTAAGAAGAGGGTTGCCTCCGCCACCGTCCTATTACCCCTGGTGGTGGTTGTTGTCTGGTTCAATGAACCCTTACCTTGGCTCACCATTTTCACCGTTATCTGGGGAGTAATGGCTGCCTTTGAATTCTATACTGCAGTTACCAACTCGGGGCAGAAACCGCCTCCGCTTACCACCTTTGGTTTATTGTGGACTCTCTTCTTCATTATTAGCCCCCTATTTGATTATGCCTACCTTAAACTTATTTTGCTGGTTTCAACATTGGTTTTACCCGCTATCTGGTTTTTGCTACGACGTCATGGGGAAAGAGCTTTTATGGGCTGGGTTTGGACTATTATGGGTATTCTCTATATCGGCTGGCTACTCAGTCATTTTGTGGCATTGAGAGAGCTTGATTCTGGTCGTGATTGGGTATTTTTTGCCCTATTTGTAACCTTCGCTTCAGATTCGGTAGCATATTTTGTCGGTCGTGCCATCGGTAAACACCATCTCGCTCCCAGCATCAGTCCGAAAAAGACCTGGGAGGGAGCAATGGGTGGTGTGCTAGGAGCTGTCGGTACCGGCTTGCTAATGGTTCTGATTTTAGATTTACCTATAACCTATATACAAGTCATTCCTCTAGCAACAGCAGTTAGCATCTTCGGGCAATTTGGTGACCTGCTGGAATCCCTCTTCAAACGTAGGGTTGGAGTAAAGGATTCAGGTAAAGCAATGCCAGGACACGGCGGTTTCCTAGATCGGATGGACAGCGTCGTCCTCGCCGGTGTACTCGTCTATTATTACGCCATAGGAATATGCGTTGGTTGACCGTTTTTCTAAACATCCGGTCGGATGCAGTTAAAAAGGTTCCCAACTACCCCTCACTCGTAGGATTTTGTAGCATTATGTAATTTATACGGCAAAAATTAGTGCAGTAGTGACAGGTTTACCAACGCAGAAAAACTATATTCAGTTATAAGGGATTGCTAGAGATCTCCTCATTAAATAATAACTCCAAACAAAGCCCATGCTGACTATGAAACAACCTCTCAAACCTAGAAAATTACATCTATCTGTGTGATAATATGTTTGTGGTTGATACAATGAAAAAACTGGCAGTAATCGGCTGTACTGGTTCTATTGGTCGGCAAACACTAGAGGTTGTCTGTTCTCTTTCTGATAGATTTAAAGTAATCGGACTGGCAGGGGGTAGTAATATCACTCTGCTTAAAAAACAGGTTAACAAATTCAAACCACGGTTTGTGTATTATCGGGATAAAAAAGCCAATACCCTATTCGAAAATTACGAATTCCTGCCTAAAGAAGAAATGGCCTCCCACCCAGACGTGGATATGGTAGTCATTGCTACACCTGGCGGCTTCGGATTGGAGCCAACACTAGCAGCCGTTAAGGCGGGCAAGAAAATAGCGTTAGCAAATAAAGAATCCTTGGTTGCCGCCGGAGAGATTATCATATCAGAAGCAAAGAAAAACGGCGCTTACATTTTACCAGTTGACAGCGAACACAGCGCTATCTGGCAGTGTCTTGAAGGAGAGAAGGCGCCACCCGCTCGTATTATACTGACTGCTTCCGGTGGTCCTTTTCGTAATTATACAGCAACACAGCTAGCAGAGGTGACGGTAGAGCAAGCCCTTAAACACCCAACTTGGCGGATGGGTAAAAAGGTAACCATAGATTCAGCAACACTGATGAACAAGGGAATGGAAGTTATTGAAGTCAACAGGTTATTTAATATACCTATAGAAAAAATAAGTATTCTAATTCACCCACAGAGCATTATCCATTCCTTTGTTGAATTTATTGATGGCTCAACCAAAGCCCAACTGGCTTGGCCCGACATGCGTTTGCCAATCCAGTATGCCCTTACCTACCCCGAACGTATGCTTAACATTCAGCTACCAAGGCTCGACTGGAATAAGATCAGCCAACTTGACTTCGAGCAGCTCAATATGGACGCCTTTCCCTGCTTAAAACTGGCTATCGAAGCCGGTAAGAGGGGTGGCACTATGCCGGCGGTACTATGCGCCGCTGATGAAGTAGCCGTTGATCTTTTCCTTTCAAACCGCATTGGATTTGGTGATATTGCTAATCTTATACAGCAATTGTTGAAACAACACGAAGCCCTGTTCACAGCCCAACCGACTATGGATGATATTCAAACCGCTGATGCTTGGACAAGAGACAGCGCTATCCGGCTTGTCCTAGGAGAGAAGCATGCTAGTTAATATATTAATAGGTATCGTGGTTATTTCGTTCATACTGCTGGCTCACGAGCTGGGGCACTTTATATCAGCCAAGCTGGTAAAAGTGAAGGTGGAGGAATTCGGTTTTGGTTTTCCGCCACGTCTTCTATCTATAAAACGCGGTGATACCATCTACTCACTTAACGCTATACCCTTCGGTGGTTTCAACAAGCTGGCTGGTGAAGAAGATCCCGAAGTACCAAGCGGTCTTGCAAAAAGAAGTATTCTCACACGGTTGTTTGTAATCAGTACTGGTTCAGTGATTAATATCCTGCTGGCATTGCTCTTATTCTCGATTGTCTTTATGATTCCACAGGATGTAATAAGTGGCGATGTATTTGTGGAAGAGGTTGCTCCGGATTCTCCAGCCGCTATGGTAGGTATCTTACCAGGGGATACCATTATAAGCGTTAATAGTAAACAGATCATCAACAATTATGAACTACAACGCCACATTCAGTTAAATCTTGGCAGTGAGATTACGGTTACCGTCAAACATGGTGATTTAACTACCGATAGCTTCAATCTGGTACCAAGGTGGAAGCCGCCTGAAGGTGAGGGAGCAATCGGGGTAGGAATAACAACCATAAACCAGACAGTTATCCGCCAGTCATATACCTTCTGGCAAGCAATCCCTAAGGGATTTGTGGGACTTTACGAGACAACCATACTCTATAAAAATGGCATGGTCGGTGTTATAACGGGGGCAGTGCAGGCTGATTTCTACGGACCAGTAGGTATCGTACAAGCAACCGGTGAGATATCCAGATACGGTGCCGCCCCACTACTAGAATTTGCTGCCTTTATCAGTCTTATACTCGGCATTCTCAACTTGTTTCCGTTACCCGCGTTGGATGGTGGCCGCATAGCCTTCATCCTATTGGAATGGATACGTCGCGGCAAGCGCGTCTCTGCCAAAAGGGAGGGGCTAATACACCTCATCGGTTTTGCGATACTTATGATATTGATGCTAGCCATCACACTTCAAGATATAATACGTATTGCGAGCGGAGAAAGCATAATACCATGAAGAAGAGGCGCATTTCAAAAGCAATCAAAATAGGTGGTGTGACCGTCGGTGGTGGCGCTTCCATTGTAGTACAGTCAATGACAAAGACGGATACCAGAGATGTTATGTCAACTATAAGGCAGATTCAAGAGCTTGAGGAATGCGGCTGTGAACTAATACGCGTCGCTGTTCCAGATGATGAAGCCGCTCAATCTTTACCAGCCATTAAAAAGAATATAGCTATTCCACTAATTGCCGACATACACTTCGATTACCGTTTGGCGCTAGCTGCTCTTACTGCCGGTGTTGACGGATTGAGACTGAATCCAGGTAATATAACCCAACCTGATAAGGTTTCCACGATTGTTCGAGCTGCCATGGAGAGGGATGTTCCCATCCGTATCGGTGTTAATGCTGGTAGTTTACCCAAAACGGTTAATCCGAAACTAAACACCGCCCAACAGATGGTAGCAATTGCAATGCAGCAAATAAGATTTTTGGAAGAACTCGATTTCAGCCTTATCAAGGTATCGCTGAAAGCCTTCGACGTACCAACTACAATCGAAGCCTATCGTAATATCGCCAGTAAAATCCCCTACCCACTACATCTAGGTATAACTGAAGCTGGTCCTCCCCGTAGCGGCATTATCCGTAGTGTCGCTGGCATCAGTACGCTACTGTATGCGGGTATCGGCGACACCATTCGCGTATCACTATCCAGCCACCCTAGGGAAGAGGTATTCAGCGCCTATGAAATCCTTAAGAGCCTTGATTTGCGCCAGCATGGTCCTGCACTGGTAACCTGCCCTTCATGTGGACGAGCCGAGGTTGATATCATAAGCCTTGCTGCTGAAGTGGAGGAGAAACTGAAGTACATAGATAAGCCGATAAAAGTAGCAGTTATGGGCTGTGAAGTCAACGGACCTGGAGAGGCCAGAGACGCCGATATTGGAATCGCCTGCGGAAAGGGCAAAGCCGTACTTTTTAAGAGAGGTGAAAAAATAGGAGTGGTGGAGGAGGGAAACTTCATCGGAGTTTTGATGAAGGAGATAGAGGATTTCATTATTGGTTAATTTTGGTCTTGATAACGAGCTGCGTTACCACCTCTTGTATCTGTTAACATAGGTTTCTCTTGATTGTCCACCCTCGGGAATTAGTATGGTTTGAGGGATTACTCGACTATATTCCTACTGCTCAATTTTATCGAGCTGGCATATTTCTAGCTGATGTGGTTTAATGGCGTAAAAACTATAGTAGCACAATGGAATTGGAAAAGCAGTCCGATGACACAAATGATGTAGTTTCCCAGACGTGGATGCCAATAGCCGCTGGGAGTCTATGCATTGTCGCTGGTGCCATGGGGTTGATAGCCATTGTATTCCTGATTACTTTTGGCACCACCTTTGGGGCCGAAATTGCCCGTGAAGTTTTAAAATCGGTTGGTTTCTGGCAGAGCGGTGTACCGCTTACCATCATCGGGGTTATTTCAATTCCTCTGATCATAATCAACGCAATGGCGATTACCGGCGGCATATATGCGTTGCAGCGAAAAGGTTGGGCATTGTCGCTAGCAGGGGCTATCTGTGCTATCCTACCAGCACAGATTCTCGGTATAATAGCTGTTGTTTTTGTGGTTGTATCAAAAAAGGAGTTTGACTAAGATAAATGCGTTTATCAGAATTATTCGGTAAAACACAACGAGAAGTCCCGACTGAAGCGGATACTGTCAGCCACCGGCTAATGCTCAGAGCTGGTATGATACGCCAACTTACCACCGGTGTGTATTCCTATCTACCACTGGCACTAAGAGTCATCAGAAAAATAGAAAATATCATCCGTGACGAAATGAACAAAGCTGGCGGTCAGGAAGTTGGGTTACCGGTGCTCCAACCGATTGAACTATGGCAACGAACAGGCAGGGATACCGCGTTCGGTAAGGGGCTCTTTACGCTCTACGATCGACGGCAGCGACGGTTAGTATTAGGTCCTACTCATGAAGAGGTTATCACCGAACTCGTTATCAATAACGTACAGAGCTATCGAGACCTACCGCTACTGCTTTACCAGATACAGACAAAGTTTCGTGACGAACCAAGGCCGAGGGGCGGACTGGTCAGAGTACGTGAATTCAGCATGAAAGACCTCTATAGCTTCGATACCGACGAAGTGGGATTGAATAGAAGCTATCAGAAGATGTTAACTGCTTATGGCAATATATATAATCGCTGTCAGCTGCCGGCAAAACTGGTTGAAGCCGATAGCGGTGCTATCGGCGGCAAGGATTCCCATGAGTTTATGGTTATTTCCAACATGGGAGAAGACCAGATAATCTACTGTGAAAAATGCAACTACACTGCTAATACTGAAAAGGCAAAAAGTATCAAGAGTGAAACCAAAAACGGTACACCCTTGCCTGTTGAAGAAGTGTCTACACATGGTTACTATACCATTGAAGAGGTATCCGATTTTCTAAAGATACCGCATTGCTGCACCCTGAAGGCTGTTTTCTATTTTGCCGATGGCGAACTTATTTTCGTTGTCATAAGGGGGGATATCGAAGTCAATGAGGTTAAACTTAAAAATGTTCTTAATTGCACCGAGCTGCGTCTGGCTACCAATGAGGAAGTAATACAAGCGGGTTTAATTGCCGGTTCGGCTTCACCAGTGGGCTTAAAGGATATTAAGGTTATCGCTGATGATTCAGTCACATCTGGTAGTAATTTTGTAGCCGGTGCTAACAAGGCAGACACCCACCTCAAAAACGTTAACTACCCGAGGGACTTCCAAGCTGAAATAGTAACAGATATTTCCCTTGCCCGCGCAGGTGAATACTGCCCTAGTTGTGGTGGCAAGCTGCTTTCCGAACAGGGAATTGAAATCGGCCATGCTTTTAAGTTAGGTACCTTCCTAAGCGAGAAGTTGGGTGCCTTTTTCATAGACAGGGAAGGTAACTCCTACCCTATTGTAATGGGCTGCTATGGAATTGGCATCGGCCGCCTCATGGCAGCCATAATCGAGCTACATCACGATGATAAGGGAATTATCTGGCCACTATCTATAGCCCCCTTTGCAATCTACCTCTGTCCTCTATTTACGGAGAACGATGAAATCAAGCACAAAGCTGAAAAGCTTTATTCCGAATTGAAAATCCAAGGATTTGAAGTTCTCTACGACGACCGTAACGAGTCCACTGGTGTCAAGTTCAACGATGCTGATCTGATAGGCATCCCGTTACGGGTAACTATTAGCTCACGCTCGATGCAAAAGGAAAGCATTGAATTAAAGTGGCGCTCGGAGAAAAAAACAGAACTGGTACCTCTGAATAAAGCGGTTGAGAATATTAAAGAGCTAACCTCAGCTCCGTAGACTAGCTCCCAGTTTAACCGACAGCTTTTTCAATATCTCCTGCTGGACTATATCCACCTCTTTATCCGTAAGGGTGTGTTTCTTTGATTGGAAGCCTATTCGATATGCCAGGGATTTTTTACCAGCTGGTACCTGCTTTCCTATATAGACATCAAATAGGATTAGCCTCTCTACAAGCGGAAAACTCGTTATAACATCCAGTACATGCCGGTGTTCTACATTTTTATCAACCACTAAGGCAATATCGCGCATTACAGATGGAAAGCGCACAATCGGTTGGTAAAGATTATGACCAACGGTGAACGGTAAAAGGTTGGAGATGTTTATTTCAAAGAGATAGACTGGCCGACTAATATCGAATGCTTCGGTTATTTTCGGATTCAATTCGCCGATAACACCAATTTCATCTCCTTCAACAATTACAGTCGCTTGCTTACCAGCATACAAACCGGCATCACAGGACTTATCAAATATTGCACATACGCCTAACTGAGCTAGCAGACTCTCCATAACTCCTTTAATCGTAAAGAAGTTAAACTGTTGTTCTTGATTCGGCCAGACCTTCTCAATCTCATGAGACATAATACCACATAAATATTCAGGTTCGTCAGGTAAATCATCGTAACGTGGAAAATAGACTCTACCTAGCTCAAATAGCCTTATAGCCCCTTCTTCATGCTTCAAATTGGCTGCCAGAGCAGTCAACAAGTTACCCCGCAAACTCGTGCGTAGATATTCCTGCTCAACCGTCATCGCATTGGTTAACCGTAATGGTGTCGGCTCAAGGGGGGCGCAATCCAGCGCCTTCTCTAGAATCTCTAAGCTAGTCAACGAATAACCAATAACCTCCTGAAAACCACAGCCGATAAGTATCTGTTTTACCCTACCTTTGAAATCAAGTATGGGTTCCGGGTTCTGCTGGGGTAGCGAACCGTTGAGCATAGTCGTCGGAATGGTATCATAACCGATGATTCGGGCTATCTCTTCTACCAGGTCAGCTTCTATATTTACATCGCTACGCCAATAGGGTGAAGAAACCAAAAATTCTGCCTTTTTCGACTTCCTTTCCACTCCAAAACCCAAAAAGGTTAGGGTTTTCTCTATTTGCTCCATGCTGAATTTAACTCCTAGTAGGCGTTCAACTTCACCGAGATGTAGCTTGATCTTTCTCTGTTCTCTTTTGGTCGGATAGATGTCTATGATCCCTTCAGCCACGATACCTCCTGCTAGCTCTACTATAAGTCCGGTTGCCCTTCTCAATGCTAATTCGGCAAGCTCGGGGCGAATCGCCCTCTCAAAGCGCATACTAGCTTCGCTTACCAGTCCCAAACGATGGCTGGTGTAGTGGATATTGGCAGGATTGAAATTAGCTGATTCCAGCAGGATAGAGGTTGTTTCATCGCCTAATTCGCTATTGGCACCACCCATAACACCAGCGATAGCCACTGCCCGCTGGTCATCAGCAATAACGAGAGTACTACTATCCAGTTTTCTCTCTACATCGTCCAGCGTTACAATCGTTTCACCTTCACCAGCCTGTCGGACAGTTATCCTACCATCCGTTATCTTCTTAAAATCAAAGCCGTGCAACGGTTGTCCATATTCAATCATAACGTAGTTGGTGGCATCAACGATATTGTTTATCGGACGCATACCGCAAGTTAAAAGGCGTTTCTTAAGCCATTCCGGAGACTCACCTATCTCAATATCTTCAATCAAGCTAGCGCAGTAGCGAGGGCATAAATCGGGGTTATCGATTGCAATCGAAACCCGCTCTTGGATAGGTGCACCTAGCTCTTGGTATTCTATTTTGGGTAAAACAATCGATAGATGCGTAAGCGCGGCAACCTCCCTTGCTACACCGATAACAGACAACAAATCTGGACGGTTGGGAGTCACTTCTAAGTCAAGGATAGTATCACTCAGAAAATTCGCCAGTGGTTCACCCAGCGGCGCTTCGGGTGGTAGTACCATAATACCTTCATGACTCTCTGATATACCCAGCTCTTTTTCCGAGCAAACCATACCGCAAGAAGTAATCCCGCGAATCTTCGCTGGCTTAAGCACAACCATTTTCCCACTATAGCCATCTATAAGTTCAGTACCGACGCTGGCAAAGGCTATCTTATCACCAACATTAAGGTTTGGGGCACCACAGACTACCGTCTGCTCCTCCTTCTTAAGATTGACGGTAACCAAACGCAAGCGGTCGGCATTGGGGTGTGCCTTTACGTTTGTTATTTCACCAATAACAACACCCTGCCATCCTTTAATGCCTATCGACTGCAAGCTAGTTTCGGTGCCGGCCATTGTTAACCGACTGGCAAGTTCTGCTGGTGGCAGGTCTGTATCAACATACTCCTTCAACCACTTCAGTGGAACTTTCATAGTTTAAAACTGCCTTAAAAATCTAAGGTCGCTGCTGTAGAATAAGCGTATATCATCAATGCCATAGCGTAGCATCGGTACGCGCTCGATACCCATACCAAAAGCAAAGCCAGAATAGATACGGGGATCAATGCCTACTCTTTCC
>Ga0209536_100014225_pt1 | contig 11443 bp, 15 predicted proteins | sample DeeMarSeWOR28_12_FD_187461 | JGI IMG/M metagenome (GOLD analysis project Ga0209536, IMG submission 187461) | Marine sediment microbial communities from White Oak River estuary, North Carolina - WOR-2-8_12 (SPAdes) (version 2) | ecosystem: Environmental > Aquatic > Marine > Intertidal zone >... | reverse complement strand
AACAGATAGGGGGGTAATATGGCTTTAAAGATATTTTGCAACTTTTGTCAGACGTATATCAGGGACGGCAAGCCGAGCGAGGTCGGCCAATTAAGGGGTGACGAAATATGTGAGGATTGTTCTTCCCACATAGCGACAACGTTTGCCGAGGTGGACAAAATCGCCAAGCGCGGCATAGTCAAGATTGAAAATGTTCGGGATAAAATAAAAGCCGACCTTGAAAACGCTATGCGCAATGTCATTAAATCGGGGGTGAAGAATGAAGGTGAACCCAAGGGATAGCCAACCCCTCGTTTATTTGCAATGGGTTGACGCTCACACGAGTGATGGGTGGCACTCTGAGGAGATGGTTGCAAAATTCGTGAATGAGGATTGCGTTTGCGAAAACATCGGGTGGGTTATAGCGGAAGATTCCACTGCAATTGTTCTGTGCGGCAGGAAACTTGCATGGACGCACGAATGCCAGCCTGACGAAGACCAGTACGGGTTGCTGCAAAAGATACCGACGACATGGATAAGAAAAAAAGTAACGCTGTCCGAAAACTTTATTGGGGGTTGTGATGGACATACAGCACGGAACCTGGGGGGAGAGGATACGGACGTTCAGGACAGACAATGCTCTTGTGACAATACTGTATCTGTTCCCGAACAAGAGGTGTAGCTGGCACAAGCACACCACGCAGTATAACCAATTTTTTGTCATAAGTGGCCGGCTCGGTGTAAAAACAGTCAATGGATTGACTGAAATCACACCAAAACAGTCATTCACGGTTCCTCCGGGTGTTATGCACGAATTTCAAACCTACGACGAACCGACAATTATAGAGGAAGTTGCGTACGTTAAATATGACGAATACGACATACATAGAAAAAAACTGGGGGGGGATCTGGGAATGGTAGATGACTAAGCGCGAAAAAGAAATCTTTCTGTATCTTATGAAGATGTACAAGGATCAGTGGGATAGAAACGACTATTACCGCACAAACCACGACGAAGACCTTGAATACTATCTTGGATACAGAAACCCCAACAAGTATCCTCTGGCATACAACGAGAACTTCAATAGAATCCTGCCGCTGATATACACGATTCTTTCAAGGTTCATGTCCCATCTTTACCAGGGCGGCAACATCGTGTCTGTAAAGCCGCGAAAGGGAAGGGACATTGAAAACGCCAAGGCGGTTGAGAGCGTCTTAAACTTCCAGCTCGAAAACATGAATTGTGTCGATGACACAATGGGAAGTTACAACATTTTCTTAAAGTGGTTCTTTAACGCTTTGACGTTTGGCAAGGGGATTTTAAAGGCATATTGGCGCAAAGAAGACAGGATAACGCCGCGCAGGATAGCGCAGCCGATACCTAACTTTGACGGGTTCGGGAACTTTCAGGGATGGGATGTGTTCGACCACCTAAGTATGGAAAATCAAACAGTATATGACCAGCCATATCTTGAGGTGCTTCACAACAAGACCTGTGTCCCGCACCCGGAATACAAATCAATCCAGCAGATGCCGGGGTTCTTTGTCGTCTACCCAAGGTCGATCGATTATGTTAAAGCGATGGTTGAAAAGGGGGAGTTTAAGAACCTGAAAGAATTGCTTCCTGCTGGTGGCCCTGCTGGGACTCAACCCCGTGACAGCTATGAAAGGTTCATGCGGTCTGTCGAGGTTGAGGGGCTTGTCTGGAAAGAGCAGCTTGACGACAAAAAGAAAGTCCCGGAAATCGACATAATCGAAGCGTACACGAAACTTATACTTGAGGATGAACCCTACGAGGTTGGTTCCGGCATCAAAATAAAGGGGCGCGAGGAAGAAGTTATTGCCCACATCGGAAATTACGCAACCCTGTTGTCTGTCCAGCGTAACCCTTATGGCTACAGACCTTTTTTTGACGTTGGCACATACATGCAGCCAGAATTGTACTGGGATGTGGGCATCACCCGACTCACCCACGGGATTCAGGAGCAGATAAACAACATAGCCAATCTGCGCATTCAAAATGTGATGATGCAGATAAACCAGATGTTGCGGATAGACCCGAATTCTGATGTTGACCCCAAGGCTCTTGTGTGGCGCCCGTTCGGGATCATACCGGCAGAACAGGGGGAGGTCGAGCCGATTGTAATACCCGATTACCATTCTAATATGTTCACCGAGCAGGAGCAGTTTTTAGAAGCGACCGTGCAGGATCTTGCCGGGATATACGGGTACAACAAGGGTGAAGTTCCAAACAGGGCGGAGCGTGTTGGGGTTGTTCATTCGATTCAATCCATGGGTGAGGCAAGGGCAAAGCTTATGCTGATGTCCATGGACCACCAGGGCATCCGTCCGTTGCTGAAATACCTTATGATTTTAAACACATTCCACCTTCCCAGTGGATTTGAATATCGGGTGTTCGATGGGTCAGACCAGAAATTTGGGCAGATTTTTGGTGACGATATCCACCCAGACTTTGATTTTTCTGCCCGTTACTCGTCCATGGAGCCGGCGCTTTCAAAAGAGTACCGAATTCAGCAGATTTTGCAGATGACCCCGCTGCTTCAGCAGAACCCGTTTATCAACCAGCAGCAATGGCTGAAGACGATATTTGAACTTGCCGACATCAGGGAGGGTGACTATTTACTGAAAACCCAGGAGCAGTTGCAGCAGGAACAGCAACAGCAAATGCAGATGCAGATGGCAATGCAGCAGCAACAGCTTCAGGCACAGGCACAGCTTGAGACATTAAAGAAACAGCTTGACACGTCCGGGAAGTCGCAATTGAGCGGTCAGGATTTCCAAGAGGAAATCATCTTGAACGAACAGCAGTTTGGGTTTGACAAAGCACTAAAGGCGATTGAACATGAGGCGTCCAGCGAAGGAAGCGATTAAGAACTTTGTGCTGATTTGCGCCAGTGACGAGGAATACAAGCGCAAGTTCGCATCTCTTGAAAGAGCCATGACCGGTCCCGATTGGAAGACGGTTGTGGAGATATTGTGGATGGTCAAAAACAATATGGCATCTGAACTGCTAACAGACAATAAATTGACGGAATTGTCTGCCGCAGAAAAAGATATAGTGCAGCGTGTTTACCATGAGGTGAACGAAATCGTAGATTTTTTAACATCACCATCAAAGTGGGTAAAACGGAAAGGACTGCTTTCTGTTGCTTTGGGGAAGGTTAAGAAAGAAAGGGAGGCACAAAATGGCAGAGGATAACGAAAACAAACAACTTTTTACACCTGTCGAGGAGGAACCAGAAGCGCAACCGGAGAAACCTTCCGTTGATATGGAAGCTCTGATGAAGGAACTGGAAAAGGTAAACATCACAGACCCGAACAAACTGCGTGGCAAACTGCAAAATGCAGAGGGTTACAAAACCGTTCAGGCTGAAAAGGACCGATTGTTTAACGAAGTTCAGGGTCTTCGGAGCGAAATTGAGAAGATACGGATGGGACAGAAGGTTAATATCGACGAGTTTGGGGACATACAGCAAGCTCCGATTGACATCGAAGCTACATTCAGGAAGATTTACCGTGAGGAGCGTCAGGCCGAAAGGCGTGAACAACTGGCGCAGCAACAGGCGCAGATGAAGGCGTATCAGAAAATCACCCAGAACAAATACTGGAAACAGGCTGGCCCGATTTTCGAGCAGAAGATGCGCGACCCGGAAGTGAACATAAGGGTTCAGGCCGGTGAGATCGACCCTGTTGAATTATACCATGAAACCGTAACGGAATATCTGACAGAATTGTCGCAGAAATCTCTTGAAGCGTTGCAATCCCTGACGAAATCGGGGAAAGTTCAACCACCCCATGTCGAAAACAGCGCAAGGGTTCCGACCCAGAATATGGATACGCGGGACGACAAGCAGAAAAAAGTTGATTCCCTTCGGGAAAAAGCGAAGGCTCCGCATGGACTCCACCAGGATGACCAGATGGAGCTGATAAACGCCGCTCTCGGAGATTTTATAAAACGATAGGAGTTTAGGAAATGGCTTTAGATTATCATGCGCTAACAGAGGTCTCGTCCGCTGGATACGGATTGCCTCAAGCGACGACTGATATTGTATCCAACACCGACCGCAGGGACGTGTCAGAAATGCTCGACCTGTTGTCTTATGCTGACACCCCTTTTATTTCACGGATTGGGTGGGGTGCAGAATCAGCCGCCACGAAAATCGAGTGGTTGACTGAAAACTTAGGCCCCGGTTACGTTGCCGTTAGTTCGGTGATGGGTTCTGCCGGGACGTGCTTGTTGATTACCACCGTTGACAACATGAGCCTGTCACAGACTGCGTTACAGTTGCAGACCGGCACCGTGCTGTACGGTTATAGTTCAACTGATGGCGAGCATTCCCTGCTGCTGGTTGTTTCGACCGGTGTTACCGGGGAGCTGACCATCGAAGTCCTGTCCACTGCGACGGCATTTTCGGTTGGTTTGAGCACTACCGCGGCCGACAAGCTGTATGTGTTGGGTGCTGTGGCAAACGAAGGTTCGCTTCCAAGGACGGGCAACTGGCGGTCTCGCGCACTGGCGAGCAATGGTTTTACCATTTTGCGCCAGGATGTGCAGATCACCGGTTCACAGGCAGCAACGGACTTTTACGCGATCAACTCCGAGGAACAGCACCAGATCCGTATGAGGATGCTTGAACTGACGAGAGAGCGTGAAAGACAGGCGCTGTACAGTGTCCATGTGACACCACGTTCCACAACCGAGGCGTCTTTGATGAACGGCGCTCTTGGATTCCTTGTGAGCCAGAGTGGAAGCCACATCGACACATCGACAACCACGTTGACGGAAAATGCGGTAAACAACGTGATTGCCGAGTGTTGGGAGCATGGTTCAAAGAACCTGACGTGGTTTTCCGCGCTGTCACAGGCGAGAAAATTCACCCAGTGGGATGTCAACCGGATTCGCATGGCGCCGAGAGATCAGCGCGGTGGCGGTCATGTTGCGTACTACATGAGTGAAGCCGGCGTCGAGATCGAGATTGTTGCGATGCCGCAGGTTCCGGTAAACTTCGCGTTCCTGATTGACACCACCAAAGTCCGTATGCGAGCAAAGAAAGGTCGCAAGGGCATCATGGAAAAACTGGGCAAGATGGGTGACTTTGAAAGATACCAGATTGTCTCAGAATTTACCATGGAAATGAGGGGTTACAACCAGGGGCAGCATGGTCTGTTTACCAGGCTGGCCTAAAAAAACGGGGGGCTTCGGCCCCCCTTACCCAGAAGGGGGCGACGGCCAATGTCAAGCAAGATAGAAAAAGAAGGCATTGACAGGATGTACGAGAATCATCCTGAACTTGAAGGGGTCATATCGCGGCGGGATTGGGATTTTCTTGCCCAGAGCAACGACAGGACTCTTGGTTTTTTCAGGAAGCTTTGGCTGGAACACCTGAAAAAGAACATCAAAAGAGGGTTGACCCGCCGCCATAAAATGATTGCTGATGATTGCATCGGGATTTCAAAAAACAAAGCCTTTGTGTTTATCGGTGCCGGTCCAAGCCTAAACAGAAACAAACACGTTTTAAGGCAGATTTACGACCATGATTCAGTAAAACCATGGGATGAAAGAGACTTTATTTTTGTCTCAAGCAATCACATGTTCAGGCCGCTTTTAAAGGAGCGGTTCATCCCTGATTTTGTCCTTCTTGTCGATGCCGGTGAAGTCGCTCTTGAACAGCTTACGGTTGACATCCCGGATTATGCGGGTGCAGTCGCACTGCTTGCCGGTTTGCAGTGTTCGCCCAAAATATTGAAACGGTGGGACAAGCAGGGGCGGGAGATCAGGTTTTACATCACTGCTTCTGACGGGCAACCGGAAGGATACCGGGAAATAACCGGTGATGACCCGCAGAGGGTGTGCGCTGCACAGGGCGGCAATGTGTCGAACATGGCATGGTCGTTGAGTATGAAATTTTTCAGGTCTTCGGTTTTCTTTATTGTCGGAAACGACCTGTCTTACCCGCTTGACGATGATCTTGAAAGGCGCCGTGAAAGTTATTACTGCGACAAGGATTATTCGTCGAATCTTGGGAACAGGCGCGACGAAGCCAGAAACACATATGAGGGTGCGCTTCAGGGGTGGCGGGGCATGAAACTTTCCAAGTCAAAGATTGTAACGCCCGACAACAACGGGATATATGACGTGGAGCTTGAGCCGGTTCTGACCACCGGAACCCTGTGGGTGTACAAGACGTGGATTGAATCTGTTGTTGTGGCGAACCAGGACAGGTTGAAATTTCATTACTATAATTGTTCCGAGGGCGGCATATCCGGCGTCATGCACAAAGAGGGCGACGACTACGAGGATGTCAATTCGTGGTATCTTCTTGACAGTATGTGCAAGCGGTGGAAAACGCGAATGCTCGAAGACGCTGCCGAGGAATTTTTAAAAGCAAAAAAGGCATTAAAATGGGGCATCCAAAACAATGTCCGGGGTGCGGAAGGTTTGGGGCTGCAAAATTAGAGGGTTACTGTAAAGACTGCTACCCGAACAGGCACAACATGGACAAGGATATATTCCTGGAACAGCTTTTCAGGTTTCAGGAGATTTCAGTTAATGTGGTAAAGGGGGCTTTATTGGAAGTTGGGGCCAGAACGGTTGACGAAGTTAAGGCACCTCACAGGCGAACGGTGCTGAACATTTGCCAACGGCGTTTGCCCCAGACAAGGAACCGTCACCTTGTCCAGAATGCGTCTTTCATAGGGGAAGACGACTATTTTGGTATAAGAAAAACCAATGAAGCTGACGGGGGATACCGCGTTGAAAGGGGGGACTATGGATTCGAAGATCGTGGTTAGTCGAAACAGGCTTGAGGAAAACCTGTGCCTGTTTTGCGGTGCGGAGTTAATAGACGGCGTACCCGCTGAAATGGGTATGCACATCGAGTGCAGGAAAAAAGTTGAAGAAATTGCGTGGAAGCAGATAGCCGACCGCAAGGAACGTGCCAAGCGGATAAAGCAGTTGAAAATAAAGGCGAAACCGCACCACATAAACCGCAAACCCTGAACGGGGTGGCTGCATGGGTCTGGTTAATCCAGAGGTCAGGATAGAAAACACAAGCATCTGCAATGCGATGTGTGTCATCTGCCCAAGGGAGAAGCTAAGGCGCAGAAAATGCACGATGCAAAACAGCCACTTCTTTGACCTGGTGACACAGGCAAAGGAACTCGGAGCTACACATATATCCGTGTTCGGGTATGGGGAGCCGTTGGTTGACCCGCAGTTACCTGAGAAAGTTGCGTTCTGCTCCAAAATGGGGATGGAAACTTTCATCACGACAAATGCGGCTCTCTTAAAACCCAGGGTGAGAAAGGCACTGCTTGATGCAGGGTTGACCCACATACGTTTTTCGGCTCACGGGTTTTTTGAAAACTACGAGGCGGTCCACCGGAACTTAAAGTGGAACGTGGTGTCGAAGAACATTGTGGACTTTTTGATACACCGTGGGAAGTGTAAGGCGAGTGTGACAGTCATACCGATGCACGGCGAGCCTATAGACGAGATACGCAATTTCTGGGAGCCTATGGTTGATTGGCTCGAAATATGGAAGCCGCACAACTGGACCGACGGGAGGGAGTTTAGAACTCCTGTCAAGAGAAAAAAGTCGTGCGGCAGACCCATAAACGGGCCGATCCAAATACAGGCCGACGGAAAGATGATTGTCTGTTGTTTTGATTACAATGGTGTCCTTGAAGTTGGTGACACCTACAAAAATACAATTGCAGAAATTCTAAGGGGTGGTAAATTTAACGCCATTAGAAAGCGTCACAAGAAGGGGGATTTAACCGGGTTGATATGTGACACCTGCGATCAGCTCGACAATAAAGAATCTCCCTTGCTATATTCGAGCAGGGATGTTTCCCGCGAAGTGGGTTGTACTTCGTCAACAAAATTCAAATTGAAGGAGATTTAAAATGGCAACAGGATTTACCATTAGTGAGAAAGTAAGCGAACGGATTGGAAGGAAAAAGTTCAAAATATATCAATGCACCCATGACGGGACAGCAACCGACGTTACCGCGGCAAGTTGCGGATTTAATTACATCACATGGGCGGTTGCGAACAGCGCAACGGCACTTTCGTCTGCTGCTGACATGCCTGTGTTGACTTCTGCATATGGCGAAACGATTACGATGAACAACCTGTCATCCGGGACTTTGACCGACCTTATCTTGATCGGATACTAAGATGTCAATTACTGACTCAACTACCACCCTTGACACTGCCTGGACACAGCAGTCTTTTGTTGAGTTCACAACGGGGGTGTTGTCCACTCTTGCGACCTGCGTCACGGAAGTCGAATCTAAGCTCCAACGCGGCACATTGAGTGCTTCAACATCCCCGACTTCAACAAGTGTTCAGAACTGGCTCAAAAGGGCAAAGCTTGAACTCATGGCTGTGAGGTCGTTCACATACTCAAGGAAATATGCGTCCGCGACACTTACCGCCGGTGATTACCGTGTGGGGTTGCCAGAAGATTACAATGGAAACCTGACACTGAGGGACACCACAAACGACAGGTTCATCACTGTTGTCGGGAACGATTTGTTTGACAAGATGTTCCCGGACCTGTCCGCTGAAAACAGAAACGAACCGCAGGTTGCCACGGTGAAGGGAAATGAACTGTGGCTGTATCCCCCTGTTGACGCTTCTACTGTAATGGAAATCGATTACGACAGGAGCGGATCAGAAAGCACGGCAGACGATTTTTCGTGGATGCCGGAACTTGACAGGTTCCTGTGCTGCGATTTTGCGATTGCGGAGGCGTTTGACTCGCTTCATATGTGGGCTGAAGCCGACAGGTACAGGGCAAAATGGGCCGCTGGAATCGGATTGCTTGTCAGGGCCGACGGAAAACGTAAATGGAAGCACCGTCAGTCGGCAATAAACGTGTTCCAGGAGCACAGTATGCTCGGATACCAACCTGGGAGAACCAATAATTAATGGAAAGTTACATCATATACCCGATCCTTGGCCTTAGGACAGACGTTGTGCCAAACGATCCGATGCTGTTCAAGCAGGTAATGGACGGGCATGCCACCCACTGTGTAGAGGGACGGAACATAAATTTTTCAAGGCGGCGGAACACAACCGCGAAATCCCTTGGAAAATACGAGTGGTCCAACTCAGCCATCGGCACTCCAACGGCATGCCAGGGTGTATATGAGCAATACGACGGGACAAACAGGGTAATATGGATAGCTTACGACGGCAACGTATACAGGTATGATGCAAACCGCGACCCAAATGAAGTGGCAGACGCTGGCGCAACGGCATTTGCCAGTGGTGTGAATGATTTTTATTCGTTTATCACATACGGTTCGTACATGGTGTTCAGTGATTGGGGTGAACATACCCCGTACTGTTCTGACTACAATGATGCCAATCTTGCCAAGCTTGTCACGTCCGGTACGGAATACAAGGCAAGATATCTTGAAAGTTTTCAAAGAAGAATAATCGGGGCGTTTGTCACCTCTGGAATTACAAGTTTCGGGAATATTTCTATTATATGGACAGACGCAAACCCTGTGCCTGGAACTTCATGCACGTTTGGTTCCGGTGATCCACCGTCAAATCACCTGTACCTTCCGGTTGACGACCCAATAAGGGGAATCAAGCGGATGGGAAGAAACCAATGCTTTGTGTACGGGAGCAACTCGATAAACAGGCTTGACTACTATATCGATTACACGAACCCGTTTGGGTTTACGACCGTCGTCGAAAACCAGGGGTTTGAAGCCCATCATTCAATAGTTGATGTTGGTGGGGTGCATTATGGGTATAATCGGAACTACGGGTTCTGCCGCTATGACGGCTCAAATGTGTTCCCGTCTGGTGGATATCCCATAAGCTACCCGATAGAAAACGTGGTCAGCTCGATAAGGGATTCCGGTGTTCCTTATATTTATGGGACGCTTCACAAATACAGAAATGAAATATGCTGGACTGTTCCTATCGATGGGGCAACTGCCCCCAACGCCATGTTGTTTTACAATTACCTTGAGGACAAGTGGCGCAGGGTTGATTTTGAATGCCGGTGCCTGTCCGGTGCTGTGTTAAAAAGCAACCTTGCATGGAGCGGTTTGGCCGCGCTTGGGTATTCAACATGGGAGGACTTCGGGAGCTTGAGGTGGGCCGACCTGTACGACGAAACCCAGGATTTGATTTTTTCCGGGACTGACGGGAAGTTGTATTACCACGGCACAGAAGGTGACGACGGGTCAGACTTTGACGGATACAGGGTTGAACCCATCCTTGATTTCGGGAAACCGAACGACAGATCGCTGCTGTTGGAGATATGGTTCAATATTGTTCAAACCGGAAATTACAACCTGTATGTTCATCACAGAAGTGGTGACACAATAGGGGAATGTCTTGATTCAGGATGGACTGCGCTCGATGAGGTTTCTTGCAACAGTCCGGCAAATGCGGTGACGCGAACAAATAAAAACGCAAGATACCACCAGATAAAGTGGGGAACAGATGCTGCCAACGAGGTCTTTATCATAAACAAGATTGAATTCAAGTATGTCTCCCAGGGAAGGTATTGATGTTTGCAAACAAGATGAGAATTGAGCCGCCGCCACCGAAGGGGGATTTGGAAGAAATAAGGCAGTGGCTTACAAGGTTTCACAGCCGGATAATGAAACCGCCCAACTATGTGGAGATAACAGCAGACACCGATGCCCTTGACGTTGGGGGATACGACTCTATTTATGCCAACACGGTCGACAACAACATCACAATAGGCGGGTTGTCTGGTGGCGTCAACAACCAGACGGTGACAATCCTAAAAACTGATTACGCCAATTCACTGACGCTGGAACACAACGAAGGCACAGGGACCGAAAAAATATATACCGACGGCGCAGCGGACATAGTTTTGCCGGCAAACACGCTGGGGAGTTTTTTGCTTAGGTGCATATATGTTGGCAGTGACCCTTACTGGTGGGTGGTATCTTCGCACACCAGAAGCTAAATTGGAACTTTTATTCAAGTAATATTGGACAGGAGACATAATGGCTGACCAATGGAATGACAATATGCCGCAAGTGGCTAACCAAATTTCAGCAGATGTCCCGGACATCGAAGAAAACATGGGCCACATGCGCTCGTCTTTTGAACGCATATTTGAAACATGGAGCACGTCAAGCGGCGGGAATGCAGCGGCAAAGTTTAACTCTGCCACCGGGTTTACCGACGGAACGTACGACTATGAGTTTCCGACGAACAGTATCGCCGCAAGCTCCGTTATCATGCTCGGCAATTCGAGCACGGTCGCGTGGTTTTACATGAACACCGCACCTCCGGGATGGAAGGTTCAAACCACGGGCGCAGACACTGTTCTTGCGGTTGCCGGCGGATCAGACGCATACAATGTCAATGGGGGAAATCCAGATTCCGTGGCAACATGGACGATATCTGGCCTGACAAACGCAGCAGATGCCG
>Ga0209536_100014224_pt1 | contig 11443 bp, 11 predicted proteins | sample DeeMarSeWOR28_12_FD_187461 | JGI IMG/M metagenome (GOLD analysis project Ga0209536, IMG submission 187461) | Marine sediment microbial communities from White Oak River estuary, North Carolina - WOR-2-8_12 (SPAdes) (version 2) | ecosystem: Environmental > Aquatic > Marine > Intertidal zone >... | reverse complement strand
AACAAAAGGCTTATGGAAAAGTATAAATACTTTGAAATTATTAATATTAGAATAATTTATGATTTATTATACAGAAACCTTTAAATTCGAATTACTTTAAATTAAGCTATTTATACTATTTGCTATGAAATCGTACCATTATCTGGAAGAATATAACATAAAAGTTACTAATGAAATAATGGAACGTTTTTCCGGAATAATCCATGAAATAGGAGAGGACGCAGGCCGGGAAGGATTAGCAAAAACACCGGAAAGAGCGGCAAAAGCAATGCTGTTTTTAACGCAGGGGTATAAACAGGATGCAGCAGCAATCCTAAAGAGTGCAATGTTTAAAGAGTCTTATAACGAAATGGTTATTGTTAAGGATATTGAACTGTATTCCCTGTGTGAACATCATATCTTACCGTTTTTCGGAAAAGCGCATATTGCTTATATTCCAAATGGTCATATAGTAGGACTGAGTAAATTGCCAAGAATTGTTGATGTTTTTGCCCGTAGGTTACAGGTGCAGGAACGCCTGACCGAGCAGATTTTGGATTGTATAAATGACACCTTAAAACCGCAGGGAGTTGCTGTTGTTATAGAGGCAGCACATATGTGTATGATGATGCGAGGTGTTCAAAAACAGAATTCTGTAACCACAACATCCGGATTTAGGGGCTCTTTCGAAAAAGAAGAAACTCGAAATGAATTTTTAAAATTAATCAGCTCGGATTTGTCTTAAGTTTTGAAGTTACCGATTCAGATCAAACTATTAACCGGGGACTTGTTTTTAATTGCTAAATGATTAAAAAGAAAAAATATAAACTCCTTGTATTGGGCCTATTTTTTGACGGAATTGGTATGCTTTCGCTTTTAATGCCGGGTATTGGGGAGTTTACAGATTTGATTTGGGCGCCTGTTGCCGGTTGGCTAATGACAAGAATGTACAAAGGAAACCCAGGTAAAATAGCCGGATTAATTGCTTTTATCGAAGAAATTGTACCTGGATTAGACATCATTCCTTCTTTTACTTTAATGTGGCTCTATACCTATATTTTTAAAGGTAATAATAGCGTTACTATTGAAGAAAACTAAGCCTTTTTGCTCCCTGTTTATTGCAATCCACCTTTTTAAACCTCCTTTTGACCTAAACGCAATTCTTATAAAGGAATACTTAGACCTATATTTATGTTCCTTCCAATATTTGAAATATTATCTACCTTAAGCCTGGATAAATGGGAAATGTAATCCTCGTTCAAAATATTTAAAGCAGTCACCACCAATTCCATATCTTGTTTAAAGATGTTTAGACTTGCCCCAAAACCGGCATTTAATAGATTATAACCTTCAGTGGAAGTTTCAAAGGTCGCTACTTTATTTTGATCAAATATGGTATTCAAGGTAATAAACGCGTAACCCTTTTTAATCCATTTTTGGGAATTATTATATTCTATCCGCAATGTATTACTTAGCTTATTTGCTGGTATTAAAGGCAGATAATCATCGTTATCCAATTGTCCGGTTACTGATTCAAAACTGCTTTGCACATGCAGCCAATCCAAAGGGTGGGGATGGAAATGAAAACCAATTTCGCCACCGTATAAAGTTGCATTTTGCTGTATATAGTTATAAACCGGATTATTGTCGACAAACTCGCCATTGGGTTCAATAAAAATATAATCACTTATACTATTGTAAAAACCATTGGCAAAAAATTCAAAATGTTGACTATTGTATTCCAGGGCAATGTCGGTTTGCAGATTATTTTCATTCTTAAGGTTTGGATTACCAATTTCAAACCTGTTTGTTCCCTCATGTATTCCGTTTGAAGTAAGTTCGGCCAAATTCGGGGCTCTGAACCCACTTGCAATATTAATTCGGCCTATAAAATTCTTTAAAAGATCTATCCTGTAACCCAGGGCTGCATTGAAGCTGTTGAAATTTCTATCTAATTGTGCGATATATCCTTCTTCACCCAAAATACCTGTTTCCTCACCTTTTATGGAGCGATTATCAAATCGCAGACCTAGTTGAATATCACTTTTTTCGAAATGTATATGGGAGGTTGCCAAAAGGCCAATATCATTGGTAATAGCATCAGGGATCAATACTTCCTCCCCAAAGTTTTCATTTTTCTGGTTCATCCCCTGAATACCTGCAATTGTTTTCAAGCGGCCAATGCCCGGTAAATTGTATTGGAGATTGTAGCTAAATGTTGAAAGTTGCATGTCCAGGGCCGGAATCATTTCTGATGGGTCCTCTGAAGGTATTTCTTCTTCTTCTTCCTCCTCAAACTCTTTCCGACTATTGAAGATATAGCCCAAGGTTAGCCTTAAACTCGAATTGTTAAAAAATAAATCACTTTTTGAGCTTACTATATGGTTGTTTATTTCCTGATACGGCGTTAAAGGGGTCCGTCCTGAATCCTGTACACCAATTTCTTCAGGAATACCCAGATCTGAGCTATTTAAGTTATAGCGCAGTTCTGTCTTAAATATCCCGAATTGATATCCCAGGGCCGTTTTAAGGTCAAATTCGTTAAATCGGGAGTTTGTTACTCTTATTTCATTTCCCCCTTTATAATCTGTGTGAGATGCATAGGAACCCCGTAGCAGGAATTTAAATTTTTCACCGGAAGTTTTAAATCCGGCATTAGCATCCATGCCCTGCGTGTTCGTAAAATAATTTAAATTGATACTGCCTTCTGTGTCATTCATATTGGCAAATTGTTCCGGATTCAAATAAAGTACTCCACCCAGAGCATCCGATCCATAAAGGAGTGAAGCGGGACCTTTTATAACTTCAACACTTTCCACACCTGAAGCACCTATTCCAAGGCCATGCTCGTCGCCAAATTGCTGGTTTTCAAGTCGTATATTCTGAGAATACACCAATACTCTGTTTGAACTCAAACCCCTGATAACCGGTTTTCCTATGCCTATACCCGTGGAAACACTTTCCACACCGGGAATATTAGTGATACCATCGGATAGTGTTATTGCCCCCATTTTCCTTAAAGTTTCAACCTTAGCCTGTTCTACTTTCATTACGTTTTCTCGCTGTAATTTATGGAATGGCGTAGATACAATGACTTCTTCCATCTCTATTGCACTTGGCGAGAGGATAATATTCAAAGTATTTATTCCTTCTGCAAGTGTTATTTCTGAGGAAAATGTTTGGTAACCTATAAAAGACGCGACAATTTTGTAGGTGCCAAGGGGAAGATTGCTCAGAACAAACGCCCCATTGCTTCCGGTTACACCGCCTTTTTCTATTTGAGGAAAATAAACAGAAACCTGTTCTAAAGGATTATTTGAATCTTCTGCAGAAACACTCCCTTTAAGAGTACACTGTGCGTAACTATCAAAATAAAATAATACAATAAGTATTGGGAATAAATATTTCATAACCTGGTTTTGAATTAAAAAAAATGATAAATCGAGTTATGAAAACGAAGGGGGAGCTCTTAAGGAAAATAAGGGGGAATCGGATTCAGGACTATAGTTATAATAGATTGAGAAGTCATTATTCAGGACTCCCTCAGCGACTAATTCAATTTTAAAAACAGGAAGGTAAAATTGATGCGAAAAAGTAAATTTATTGAAATCGCAATCCAATTCTTTAAGATGTATATGAGACTCAAAGCCGCTGTCGCAGTTTGTTGATAAATGTTCCGAAGCATGAATTAGTTGAATTACCGAGGGGAGTGCTAAAAAGAATAGTAGCACTAATGAAACTATTGAAAATGAAATTTTCTGGTATTGCTTCATCATGCAACAAAGAAATCAAATAAAGTGTTCTGGATAAGTTAAAGAAAGCTTAAATTACTTAAAAAGAAAGCCCAACCCGATCCTGTCTAACATTTTTTTTTCAAAGTTCCAGAAAAATTTGAACTGTCCAAATAGCCATCCGAACAGAACCAACAGAATCTGGTAAAATGGAAAGATCAGCAATATTCTCAGTGTCCAGTATACCCAACCACTCCACCAGGTTTCAGGAAAATTACCTCTTTCCAGACCAATCCAACCCAGAAATGGTTTTGCAATGTAAACGGCTGCCGAACCTGTTATCGAAAATACGATAAGAATTATAATGAGTTGAAAATTGGATACTATTCCCCAGCGTTTTTTGAGTTTGTCCATAATTAATTAAATCGCTGCAAATATATTCATTTAATTCTCGGCACAAATGGTCCAAGGCGTTGGTTGTATTTGCGTTGAAAATAAATAAAATAATTATAAAGTTGGTAGTTCACTTCATAACCGTAATCAACATTTGGGTCATAGTTAATCTGAAGCTCATATAAATTGGGATTATATCGCATTGGCTGCAAAACTCTCTGATTCCAGTTCATAACATAGATTCGATTTCTGTTTTCCATAAACTCTTGAGTATAGTATCCCCTTGGTTGTGCTATACTTTGAAGCCAGGTATTGAAACCAATCTCCATGATAATAATTTCGTATTCAAGGCTATCATTTTTAATTGCAACGGTGTCTTTGCCTTTTTGATTAAATACTTCCTTTTCCTCTTTAGAAACATCAACAGCATTCTTAGAGCCGGAACATTGCATGATAAATAATGACAATACCAAACCGGATAAAACTTTAATTATAATTTTAAATTTCATTGTAGTAGAATAGAAAATATAATGTACAAAAAAAACCATTCGCTAAAAAAATGGTTTTGTTAATTAATATCGAAAATACGTTGATTTATTTTCCAAACAAATTTCCTAATAATCCCCCGATACCGCCTTTCTTTTTAGGACTGTCCATTACCATTCCGGCTACATCGTCAAGAATACTGCCATCGCCATCTGCATCCAATAGTGTTGTAAGAAGGCTTTGGTTTTGTTCTGGCTGTCCACCCAACATACTGCCGAGTAGATTGTCCATTCCACTCGCATCGCTAACTTTATTTTCAGAAGTTTGCTTAGCTAAAATTCCCATAACGATCGGAGCTGCAATTTTTAAAATATTGGCAACGGAGTCTGTATCTATTCCTGAGCGCTGGCTTAGAGTATTCTCAACATTTACCTGCTTTCCTCCAAATACATGGCCTAATATGCCTGTTCCATCGTCCATTACTGATTGATCCACGCCCCCGCTAAAAAGGCTTCCAAGATCATCCAGTATGCTTCCGTCATGTTTAGATGATAGTGCATTCATTAAGCCCTGCGCACCATCCGGCGTGGCTGCATTTTTTTTCATTGCACCCAAAAGCAAAGGCATGGCCATGCTCAATACATCTGCCGTTTTGTTTTCAGCTTGTCCGGTTTGGCCGGCAACACCTCTTATTACCTGTTTCCCAATCGGACTGTTTAATAGATCTAATAATCCTTCCATTTGATTAGTGTTTTTTATTTTAGGGGAATGTACAACTTCTAATTCTTACCAAGGGAATATGTTTAAAACTTAAGTTCACAACTCCATTTTTTTACTTATAAAACAATTAAACCAATTTAAAGTTTAAACTGATTATTAGATTAGGCTTCCTGACATAAAATAATTTGTACCATTTTTATTTATATTTGGGCATGAATTATGCAGAACTTCCACCTCAACCTCACCCATTGGTTTCGTATTTACGGGTGGGTAAACTATTATATTGGTCTTTGGTATTGTTTATTTTGGAATCGTGGTTTTACTGGGTTCAATTTGAAGCTTCCTTAGAAAAGTCTTCACTCTTGTTGTTGGCATTTTGGTTTAGTTGTTTTCTTTTTTCTTTTGTGCATATATTTCTGGTAATAATGGACGGCTGGTCCAGGTTTCAAAATTATAAGAGGGCAAAAGATCTTTTTTTTATTCATGGTTTCAATACCAGGATACCTGAGATGTATGTAGGTTCCAAATGCCAGAGAAATGCAGCCATAGTCGCCGCAGAAGAATTGGGTTACAAAGATCAAATAATGGACTATTTTGATGGTAAAGGAATAAAATGGTATCATTATATACCCTATTTTATGATTCATGATCCAATGTTTATATTTCGAAATTATTTTTGGGAAAGAACTTTTCTTGAAAAGGTTTATGAATCTAAATTTGACTACAGGAGCCTATATCTGGAAAGAGCCTTATGATACTTGAAGCCAGGAACATCTGCAAATCCTATGGTTCCCTTGAAGTTCTAAAAAATGTTACTATAGAATGTCACAAAGGCAAAATTTATGGATTAATCGGGGCTAATGGTGCCGGTAAGACTACATTATTTCGCATCTTATTGGGACTTATTAAACAAAACAGTGGAAGTATAGCTATAGATTCTGAAGGAATAAAGCCTATCGGAGGTATTGTTGAGAAACCGGCATTATATGGATATCTATCCGCTTTTGGAAATTTAAAGGTTTTTGCCCAGATTCAAAGATTAAAGCTAACAAAAGAACTTTTCAACGAATCCATGCACCAGGTAGGCCTTTCGCCAGAGCGAAAGGATGCTGTAAAAAATTATTCTTTAGGGATGAAACAGCGTCTTGGCCTGGCTATTGCATTATTAAATAACCCGGACTGTATTGTATTGGATGAACCTTTCTCAGGACTAGACCCCATGGGGATTTCCGCACTACATTCACTTATTAAAAAGCTTAGTCGTGAAAATCAAATAACAATTATTATTTCATCGCACATTGTTAGTGAATTGGCAGACCTGTGCGATATGCTTTATGTTCTTTATGACGGAGAAATTATTAAATCAGGATCTGCTGCCCGGTTGCTCAAGGAAAACGTTACCACCTTTAAAATTTCGGGAAAGAATTTGGAAATGTCTGAAGTGTTAAAAAATGTTGATGCCGTTTTTATGAACAAATCGGTCCTTGTATCTCCAAAGGAGTCAACTATTTCTGAGGTTCTGCAAAGACTTATTGAAGAGGGGGTGGAAGTTACCTCATGTATTCCGCAAACAGATTTAAAAGCCTTATTTGGCAGAGAAGGAGTATGATATCATTAATCCGTTCGGAAATTTATAAAATTGGTAAGCAAAGCAAAACGCTTTATGCCCTTGCTGCCATACTTATAATTGAAGGGTTTGTTATTATGAGTGCTTATTATCAGGGCGCGGGTATAATAGACCTCTTGCTTGATAACCTTAAGGAATCTTTTGAATTCCAGGGAAACCTTTTGAATGGAAACTTAATTATTTACCTCATTTTGAATTCGTTGTGGTTTCATGTTCCATTGATACTTATGATTATTATTTCGGGATTTTTAACTTCAGAATATAAAGACAAGACCATAGAAACAGTTATGCTTCAGCCGGTTAGCAAGTTGAATTTTATTTTGAGCAAATATATTGTTTCAATAATATTTACGCTTTTAATTGTTCTGATTCTGGCAGTGACTACCTTTTTAATTTCGTATTGGATTTTTGGATATGGAGATTTGGTTGTGTATTTGGATGGCTTGAATTTTTTTGAATCAGAAGATGCGTCTTACCGATTGATAAACGCATTTTTATCCGGTACCATAACTATGGTGTTCTTTTCAGTGGTAAGTTTAACACTTGCCGTTATTTTAAAGGACGCTACAAAAACCTGGATTGTAGCTGCTATTTTCTTGATATGCAGCAATTTGTTGCTAAAAATTGACTTTAATAATGAGATTATCAATGAATTATTTTTTTCCAAGTTAACAGATAGCTGGCAGTATTTTTTCTATTACGAAGTGCCGTATTCAAGCATTTACTTCAAAAATATTTTATTGTTGGCTTATTCCATCCTGGTAATGGTTATCGGGGTTCTAATTTTTAAACGAAGAGATATTCAGGGGTGAAAAGATTCTATTTTTTATTGCTATGTTTTGTAAGTCTGAACGCCGTTAATGGGCAGGAGATCGATAATGATCTGCTTCTAATTAAAAAGCGTATGGATTCCATTAAGTCTTATGAAGCACAAATAAAACTGGATATAGACATCAGTTTTATTAATATGCCATCCAAATATGGGAAAGTAAGATATAGGCAGGGCGAACCTACAAAAGTTACTTCACGCGATTTTATAATGCTTCCAAAACGGGGATTGGATCTCACCTTAAATGAGCTCTTTGAACATCCATTTATAACTGTAAACAGGGGGGAAGAAGATTATAAAGGGGTATCCTGCAAGGTTATTAATCTAATTCCAACCTCATCCAAATCTCAATTCTCTATTGCGACGATTTTTATGGACACAAGTGCAAAACGAATTGTGAAATCTGAAATAAGCACGAAAATGGAAGGAGTCTTTACGACCTCTTTGGACTATAAAAATAATATCGATGTTCTTCCAATTGCTATAGAGGTTGAATTTGCCGTTAATAATGTCAAAATACCCTTGCGATTTCTGGGGAAAGAGACCCAGGTTGATCGGAAAGCCATTAAACAGGAGGGGTCCAAATCAGGTAAAATCTTTCTGACGCTGTCAGACGTTCATATAGGCAGATAATGTTATGCAAGATGTCTCAAAAAAAGCAGCCTGAAAAGATATAGAATCAAGCTTCTGTTGTATTATTTCAACCAAAAAATTATATATAGCTCCGGCTCATTTTAAAAGCGCAATAATTTGATTGGCCAATTCAAGGCCAATTCGATCTTGAGCTTCCGCTGTGGCCGCACCAATATGAGGTGTGAGTGAAATTTTTGAATGCATCAGAATTTTAATTTCCGGAGTAGGCTCTGATTCGAAAGTGTCAAGGCCTGCAAAAGCAACTTTTCCACTCTCCAAAGCATCAATAAGGGCAACTTCGTCAACAACCCCACCTCTGGCGGCATTAACAATACCCACACCGCTTTGCATGATGTCAAATTCATTTTTACCTATTACATATTCCTTTTGAGCCGGAACATGGACCGTAATAAAATTTGAATTTCTCAATACTTCTTCCTTGGTTTTATTTTCAAAATTAAAACTAACCGATTGTCCGTCAAAGAAAGGCAATTTAATAGTTGCGGAATCGATAAACGGATCGTGAAATATAACATTCATACCAATGCCAATTGCAATTTTAGCAGTAGCCTGTCCTATTCGTCCAAATCCAATTACCCCCAGAGTTTTGCCGCGTAACTCTATGCCTTTGGCATAGGATTTTTTTAATTTTTTAAAATTACTGTCTCCTTCAAGAGGCATATGCCTGTTTGAATCATAAAGAAACCTGACCCCTCCAAACAAATGTGCAAAAACCAATTCGGCTACAGATTCTGATGAAGCTGCCGGCGTATTGATAACGTGTAAACCTTTTTCTTTGGCATAGGCTACATCTATGTTGTCCATCCCAACACCACCTCTGCCAATAAGCTTTAGGGAAGGGCAATTATCTATGATATCCTTCCGAACCTGAGTAGCACTTCTAACCAGGATACCAACAATATTATTTGAATTGATATAATTAACCAGCTGTTCCTGGGCAACCGTAGTCGTAATTACTTCAAATCCAGCTTCTTCTAATGCTGAAATTCCATTTTGTGATATCCCGTCGTTGGCAAGTATTTTCATCTTCTGATATTCTTAGTAAATTTTTACAATGGTTTGGTGGTATAATCCGCCAATTAACCTCTCCTTTCAAGATCACTCATTACATCAACCAAGACGCCCACACTTTCCAGGGGAAGTGCGTTGTACATGGATGCTCTGTAGCCGCCTACTGATCTATGACCATTTAAACCATTTATCCCTGCTTCTTTCCACATTTCATCAAATGTATCTTTAAGAGACTCGTCAGTTAAAGTAAAGGTTGCATTCATACTGGAGCGATCTTCCTTTTTGGCAAACCCATTAAACAATGGATTAAGATCAATCTCAGAGTAGATAAGGCTTGCCTTTTTTTCGTTGATTTCTTCAATTGCTGCTATTCCACCCAGATCTTTCAACCACTGCAGAGTAAGCATCGACACGTAGACTGCAAAAACTGAAGGTGTGTTAAACATACTATCCTTACTCAGATGAACCTGATAATCCAACATAGAAGGAATCTTCCTCGATACGCCTCCAAGAATCTCGTCTTTCACGACCACCAATGTAGTACCGGCCGGACCCATATTCTTTTGCGCTCCGGCGTAGATAAGATCAAACCTGGAAAAATCCATTTGTCTGGAAAAAATATCGGAACTCATATCGCAAATTAGCGGAACGTTGGTATTAGGAAACTCCTTTATCTGCGTCCCGAAAATAGTATTATTAGAAGTTAGATGCAGGTAATCCAGATCATTAGGAACCACATACCCCCTTGGTATATAGTTGAAATTCTTGTCTTTTGAAGAAGCAACTTCCAATACATCACCTAACAATTTTGCTTCCTTTATTGCTTTAGTACTCCAGGTTCCGGTATTTATATACCCGGCTTTGTTTTCCAAAAAGTTGTTCGCCACCATTAAAAACTGCAAACTGGCACCTCCCTGCAGATATAAAGCACTATATCCTTTTCCTTCCAACCCCAATAATTCAAGGGCTAAAGACCTGGCCTTTTCCATTACAGCAACAAATTCTTTGCTGCGATGTGATATTTCAATTAGTGAAAGACCGATACCGTCTAATTCAATTACTGCTTCAGAAGCCTTTTGCATTACTTCTTTGGGCAATATACAAGGACCTGCACTAAAATTATGTTTTTTCATCTTCAACCTATTTATTTAAGGCTCTAAAGGTCCTAAATAATACCGAAAAAATTATCAGGTTTACAGATTATTTCCATTATGTTTTTAACAGGAATTCAACAGTGTCAACCCCATCTGCATAATCCCAGAGTTCTGGCCTTTGTGTTTTTCCAAATGGGATTGCATTTTCAAACAGTTCACCTCCAACAATACACTGAATCTGTTCTCTGTCCCCGACTAGTTTTAATTTCAAATCCTCAATTTCTGTATATCTCTCGTAAAAGGCTGTGCCAATTGGCGAGGCATATCCCGTATCTTCTTTTAGCAAGAAAAAACCATTATCCAGAAAATCGAATGCACTCATCAGATAAACAGCTTTGTTATAATCATAATTGTTAGCGTATTTATTCTGGTCAATTAAATATTTATAGACATCAATACCCTTAAAAAAATCATCGAAGCTGTAGTCTTTTGGCACAAATAATTTAGAAACATTGCGACATCCTAATCCGTAATAACGAAATATATCCTCTCCAAGCGCATAAAGCTGCTCTTCCGTTTCCTTTCCTGTAAGAATGGCAACGGAATTTCTGTTTTTTCTAATGATATTGGGTTTATGACCAAAATAATGGGCAAAATAACGAGCTGTATTATTACTGCCGGTTGCAATAACAACGTCATATTTAGTTAACCTGTCTTCACTAAACGCTATTTCAGAAGTAAGCCCGGGTTCAATATGTATTAAAAAATTGGCAATAAAGGGTAATAGAATGTTGTCACTGGAGGAACATTTTACAAGCACCCGGTTTCCACTAATTAGAGTCGCTAAGAAATCATGGAAACCAACAAGGGGTATGTTACCTGCCATTATTATTGCCACGGTTTTATGAGTATTATTCTC
>Ga0209536_100014223_pt1 | contig 11443 bp, 11 predicted proteins | sample DeeMarSeWOR28_12_FD_187461 | JGI IMG/M metagenome (GOLD analysis project Ga0209536, IMG submission 187461) | Marine sediment microbial communities from White Oak River estuary, North Carolina - WOR-2-8_12 (SPAdes) (version 2) | ecosystem: Environmental > Aquatic > Marine > Intertidal zone >... | reverse complement strand
TTGCGCAATCGCTCGACCGGCCGGCGATGATGACCTCCGCGCCGTTGTCGAGCGCACGCAAATACGGTTCCTCGCCCATCATACCGACGATGCGTTCGGCCTTGTCGATCGTTCCCGCGTCGAAATCGGGCGCCGGCTTGAGCGGCTTGATACGTCCTTCGCCAAGCCGCTTTTTCAGATAGTTTTTGTCTTGCTCGGAATGGATGACCGCCATCGGGAATTTGAGATTCTCCTCGGTGGCGATGTCTTCGACGGATTCCCTCTTTCCAATGCCAATCTCGGATTATCATGTTCTGAATCTGTCTGATCTGGAGGAACGACCAAGGTGGTTGTAATTTCTTCCGGTTCTTCTTCGGGTTCTTTCACTGCCACTTTTTTCAATCGCGGTTCGGTCTCCCAGTAAACTCTTTCGGTATCAATGAAGGAAAGATAAAGGTCCTGTGTTTTTCTTCTGGACCTTCGTTTTTGTCCCAGTTGAATACTGAAACTGATTTCATGGGTGCTCTCGCCGATTCCCGGTAAGGATTGAATCCCAAGCCCGTAGCTGTATCCAATCGCCATGCGGTTTTTAATTTTGACTCCACCAAAAGCTGAAAAATCATAATCCTGCCGCGTTTCCGGATTGGTTGTTTCATTCAATTTTGAAAAACTGATCCGGGCGGAACCACCCAACCAGACGATATTCTTTAGATGAAACACAGCTGCAATTTCTGTTTGATGGGGCAGCACATCGCTGTAGCGGTATAAAATATGAGGTTCTAAGGCATAATCATCCAATCCGAAATAAAATCGGTAACTTATATTGGCAATTAGTTCGTTGAAGGGTGCAATGTTACCATTTTCGAAGGTAGTAGTATTATTCAGATTCGGTTCAAAAAGGTTGGGCATCGAAAGACCCACACTGAAATATCCGGAATGAAAAGAGATCCCGAAATTACCGTTGAGGAACAGGTTATTCTCGACAATATTTAGGAGTGCCGGATCGGTTGGATTATCCACCTGGCTAAGATCGATATTTCTGAATCCAAGCCCACCGGATAAACCGAACCGTAAAAAATCCTTCTGGCTGAAGGCAATGGCATACCCCACCGTGAATAAAAAGGAATTGGTATTTAAGATCCCACGTGTATCATGGTAAAAATCAGCTCCAAGATTCATTCCGAATCGAAGCGGCGCATGCATGCTGAAGGTAGCAGTTGCTGGTGCGTCTTCAATTCCTACCCATTGCTGACGATAGGCGAGAAAGATGACCGGCCTTCCCTCAATCCCTGCGTAGGAGGAATTTATGCGATAAGGATTCATAAAAAATTGGGTGAAAGCAGGTGATATCTGTGCAAATAGGTTCTCATAGCACAAGCCCGAACAAAATATCCCAATTAATATAAGTTTCTTTAACATAAAAATATTTCCTCCAATCTATTTTTTCCAGTAATGCCACCTTATCGACGGACTTGAAGGAATCTTAATATTTTCATCCGCAATATATTAGAAAAATTAAATAATTACCTTGGATTTTATCCATTTAATTAAATTTTTTGCCATTATGGTCTTACAATAATGATACAATCAGTATATATAGTGGATATATAGTCAGGATTGTGTGCACAAAGGTTATATTATCATCAATTAATATTACTTTTTTCAGGAAGGTAACAATACATTAGTGTTGAAATTGAAGAGGTTGCTAATTAAAAATCATAATATTCTCAGAGTACTGGTCGTATTCGCTTGGACCCTTTATCTATCTTTCGGTTTTGGGAAGATCGGTTATTCCCAGAAATTTTCTGCAGGGTTTAATGCGGGCGGAGGAATATCCTATGTAACATATTCCCGCCAGGAATTTAAGGACCAGTTCGATTCAAAAATGAAACCGGTTTTTAAAGGGGGGCTATCATTGGCTATTCCTCTTACCAACTCTTTTGAATTATACTCCGAATACAATTATAACCTTCGGGGCAGGAAAGTTCAGTCGCTGGAAAATGAGTGGGTTTTAAACGAAATTCACCATTATCTGGAGATCCCCATCATGTTGAATATTAAAAGGACGGGTGAAATAAAAAAGATCGGGCCTTTTAAACACATAGGACCTTTCACGTGGATTTTTGGAGCAGGACCTAATATTTCCTACCTTTTGGGTGGTTCTGGTACACTGGAAACCTATGCACGTACAACGGATTATAATATTTCGTTTGGCGGAAAGGAGGGCGATTATAATTATTTAACGTTGAATTCCGTAAACCGCTGGCAGTGGGGATTTGATATTCATCTGGGACTGGTCTCCCCTCTGGCCAATGGCAAGGAACTTTTTACTTCCCTTAAATTCACGTATGGACATACCCACCTGGGAAGCTATGATGGATCGAATATGCCGATCCTGGGATTCACGGATAATATCGCTCACAGTTATAAAATGTTAACACTTTCTTTTGCCTATCTTTTTCATATTGATCTGCGTGAATTTTACAAGGGAAAAAGTACAAAGGGGAAAAAGGTCAAGGCTAAAGCAATCCATTCGGGACCAAGTAAAAAAGGGAATAACATCAACAAAATCAAAAAGGAATAGGGAGGGAATGTACCGGATAGATTGATTTGTCATCTCACTTTTTCAACTTTAAAAAAATCAAAACTCGGATCAGGTACATGTCCGGTTTCAGAGTATCTCAATTCTTTTCTGTGCCAATATTTTACCATCAATCAGAATTTTTAATGTCCAGGTTCCTCTTTTATCTTTCACGGGTGACGCGATGGAATCTCCAAGAAAAAACCTGGCGGGATTGGTCCGGATCTGATATTCCCCGCTGAAGGGCGGTACAATGTGATCGTGTTCATCCCGGAAAGGAGGATGCTCAATGCAATAGTTAATGTACCTTCCTTTTGCTTTCTTAATTTTTACGATCATACCGAATTCCATATCTTTTTCAGCTTTTATCCGGTCTGTTAACTGCTCGAGGGAGGGCAAGTCTTTATTTTCACTTTCCCAACCGGAATACTTCCCATAACTGATAATTTCAATCCCTGGCAGGGGTTTATTACTGCGTTTCACTGATTTAAAGTCCTTTTCAATTGATCCATTCCTTTAATAATCAAGGACCTGGGGCAGGCTACGTTCATTCGCTGAAAACCCTCCCCTCCGAAACCGAATAACGTCCCTTCGCTGAAACCGATACCTGCCTTTTGGATCAACAGATGTTTCAGTTCTTTACCGGTTAATCCCAGTTCCCTGAAATCGAGCCAGACCAGGTAGGTCGCTTCAGGCTGGATCATTTTAATCATGGGAAGATGATTTTTAAGGAATTCCGCCAACCAGGCTATATTGCCTTCAACATACTCCAACATTTGGTTGAGCCAAGCGCTTCCATGACGATAAGCGGCTTCAGTAGCTACCAGTCCGGCCGTATTGCCATAGGATAAATGAAAATCATTTAACATATTAGATAATCCCGATCTTAAATTTGGATTTGAAATAACTGTATAGCTGATGGCCAGTCCGGCCGTATTAAAAGTCTTACTCGATGAAAGACAAGTTACCGTGCAATCCGAAGTTTTCGTGTTGATCGATGCCATGGGGATATGTCTGTGTCCGGTAAGCATCAGATCGGAATGAATTTCGTCGGAAATGATAATTATCTGTTGTTTGTGGCAGATTTCGGCCAATTCATCCAATTCCTCTTCTTTCCATACACTGCCTCCCGGATTATGAGGATTGCATAATAGGATCATTTTGGTCCTGTTGTTTATTTTTCTTTTCAGGTCGTTAAAATCCATATGGTACCTGCCATCCTGCAATTTCAAAGGATTGTTAAGAATTTTTCTGCCATTGTTTTCAATCACATAAAAAAATGGAAAATATACGGGAGGCTGAACGATCACCTGATCGCCGGGTTTGGTGTAGGAAAGCACACAAAATGCCAGGGTGGGTACAACTCCGGGATTAATGGTGATCCATTCCGGTTTTACTTCCCATTGATGACGTTCATACAACCAGTCAATGATCACATGCTTAAGTTCTTCAGAAATTAAGGTATAGCCAAAAATCTCGTGATCCAACCTTTTCTTTAATGCATTGATAATGAAATCGGGGGTTTTGAAATCCATATCCGCCACCCAGAAAGGGATCACATCGGATTTCCCAAAGAGTATTTTCCGATAATCATATTTAATGGAATTCGTATGATCCCGGTTGACGATCTCATCAAAATTATATTTCATTTAAAAGGCTAAGTGATTCTTAAATTACAATTTTAACCTTTCACGGCGTGAATTAAAAAAGACAGATATAAAAATACCTGTCTTTCTTTATCAGACAACAGTTTTTCTATCCAGATTCATTCCTGAAGGACCTGGCCTTCATTGATAAATGAAAAATCTCTCCAGGTATATTCGAGGATCGGGCTAACCTTGACCATCGGTTCCTGCTCACGATTATTGACAAGTAAGGACCGCCTGTTGACTTCTTTCCGAAGATAATCAGCAAGTATTCCGAACGGTACCGTTCCCCTTGTCTCCTGTACTTTTTTCAGCAGATGATACGTAAACATCCCATGATTTTCATCAGCATAGGCATACGCAGTCTGGTCTCCGCGTGAGGCTGAAAATACAATCAGATTACCCATGACAAAGGGGGACTTGGGCCGGATCCTGATCCCCCGGGAAGCCATCATCGCTTCATTCCTTGCTCCTCCACTGAAACAGGCATCCAGGAAAAGGGTTACTTTGCCCGATTGATAATCGGTAAATGTTTCATAAACTTCCTGAAGTGGGATCGCATAAGCGAGATCGGAAGAAGCTACATCCACCGGAATCAGATACGGCTCACCTGTCTTTTCCTCAGGCAATCCGTGGCCCGCATAGTAGAAAATAAATTCCGCCTGGCCATCATAAGCCTTGGCAAGGGCGGTCATCTTGGCAAGCGCCTGTTTGATCTGTCCCGCAGTTGCATTGATCAACAACGTTATATTTTCATCCGGAATGCCCAGGGTCTTTTTGAGATATTCATTAAAGATCCATGCATCATTTTCGGCATAATCCACGTTAATGCTGGATTCCGAGCCTACCTGATACGAACTATAATCTTCATTTCCGATCACCAGACTGAAGATATAATCCTGCCGTATATCATTTACAGGGATGTTCTTATCCACGTCCGACCCGGTCTCAAGCGAGACGATCTGTACGTCACTATCCAATGGAATGGGTAATTCGGGAAGCGAGATTTGAATATTATCCAACTGCGGCATTCCACCAAAATTGCTGATGTATATCCCGTGTTCGTACGCATCATAATAGTAGGATTGATCGTCCAGGGTGGCTTCGAATTTGGCAAGCACGAACTTGTCGTCATGGATGGCAAATTCAGGGTAATGGATCTCCACCCGTTCCCAGTTATCCTTGAACCAAACGGCCTCCTGTATAGGTACCGGCACAAGGGTTGACATCATTCCCGGAATATATAGGGTAAACATTTCAGCATCGGCATTATAAAGACCTAACTCCATGTTATCCAACCGGATATACCGACCGCCAAGTTCATTGATCACATTCCGTGTCTGTAATTTTACTTCCCGGTCACGGTTTTCAGCGGTAACTCTTATAAGGTAGTCCGATGTTTTTTCAAACTCACCTTTTATTTCCCATTTCCGGATCCGGGATTCAACCATCCGGATGATTTCCTCTTCCAGTGAAATGTTTCTTCCCATTTCGTTTAAATCTTCAAATTCAGGTTCAATTGCCCATTTCCCATGGATATCAATCATACCATATTTTTGGTTTTGTCTCACTACAGCCAGACCATGGGTAAAGTGACCCGCATAATCATATTCCGGATCAATAACCACATCCCCGGTTTTATCGATATAACCCCATTTTTTACCAATTTTAACACTGGCTTTTCCTTCGCTGAAACGATTTGCATTTTTTAGGGTAAGTGGGATGACGAGGTCACCACGATGATTAATGTAACCGTATTTTTTATTCTGAGCCACCAGGGCCAATCCTTCCGCGAAAGCATCCGCCTTTTCAAACCGATGATGAATGGCGATCCGGCCGGTAAAGTCGATGTATCCCTTTTCCCCATCCTGGATAACAGAGGCCAATCCCTCCGTAAATGGTTTGGCATAAGTAAATTTTTTGTCAAAGATCTTTTCACCATTCTTATTAATATACTCAAATCCTCCCTCTTCAAATACCACTGCCAATCCTTCGGAGAACGAACTGACCGCCAGGTATTTCGGATCGATCACCCAGTCGCCTGATTTATTAATAAATCCCCACATACCATAAACTTTCACAGAGGCCAGCTGTTCTGAAAATGGTTTTGCTTTATCGAATTTTGGATTTATTTTCCATTCACCCTGTTGATCAATGTATCCCCATTTACCATACTGCTTTACGCAACCCATCCCCTGCGTAAATGGCAAGGCTTCTTCAAAACGGGCAGGAATAATCCATTGTTGATTCTTATCGATATATCCCCAAAAGCCATACTCGGCAGCAGGCACCAGGTAATCCTGAGCCTTTAATGCCGGAAGGTGCAGGCATACAAGAATACATATTGAATAAATCTTATTCATTTTATTGTTTTTTAATGGTCAGGGTAAGTCTCTTATATAAAAATGCCGGATCGTGAATCCTGTTATCCTCCAGCCAATCCTCAAATTTTTCCAGGTTCAATGATTTAGGCAAGGTAAAACTTCTATCTAAATCTTCTTCCGTATTAAGCAGCGGTTTTCTGAAATCAGTCGGTGAAAATATTATAAACAGATTATTAAACTCTTTGATCTTTTCCGTGGTCATGATGATCTCATCGACCATCATATAGGAAAAACCAGGAAAATAATCATGTTCCGGTTCATTCAGAAAAAAGATATAAGGAATATCAGCCGTTACCGGAACTGCATTTACATAGTCCCCTGGCATCGTCTGATAGGGAAGCAACCGGTACACCCTATTCGATTCATCCGAAATATAAACACTCAGGAAACCATCCACGGGTGTCCTGAATGACAGATAGAAAGGTTCGCCATCCATAAAATCAAATGTCCGACATACCGGATCCGGGCAATTCAGAGGGAGAAATTCAAGGGTCGTTTCCGGCTGGCCAATTTCACGTATATTGCCTGCGATCCGGCAGGATATCCATACTTCGTATTCCTTGCGACTACGACCCCGAATTTTCCTTTTTTCTTCATCATATTTTTCTGAGATGGTTTTGAGCCAATCACCACGAACCAGCGTATGACCGATTATCTTAAACCGTGCCTTGCCATCCTCGATGTCTACATCAGCATCCTTTTCCACATAAGCTCCAAAGACGGATTCAATGGCATCGATCATAGCCAGTTGTTTGACCTTTTCTTTAGCGTCTTCTTTACTCATATGATCCTCCAGTCTAATCTGAGCAACTCCTTCCGCCCTGATTACCTCCTGGGATAAACAAGGAGGCCAAAAGGACATAAGAATCCCCAGGATGGTGAAATAGCGGAACATGGCGTGGGTTCTACTGTTTAGAAATCAAGAAGTTTATCTAGCTTATCATGAAGAATCTCAGTCTCTTCCTCAAGCTTTTTCCTGATGGTTTTCTTGGCCGTTTCCATCGCAATATCTGTGTTGTATCCAATACGAACGGATGCTTCCACATTCTTATCGATTTTTTTGTAAATCTCAAACATGATGATTACTCGTCCAATTTCCTGTGCAATTATGTTTTTGGATGCCGCAACTGTTTTGGTTACAGAAGCTGCTTCCTCGTTATTTAATTGACTGTTAGCCACACTGTTCTCAATTAATGCAGCAACATTGGTTTGAACAAGACCTGCTAATTCAAGTTTTGCCAGTTCCATGGCCTGTAATTTAGCGGCCGATTGTGTTTCGGCGACTGAATTTCCGGTAGCTACAATATACAGGGGATAGCCATTCTCATCCTCCATATACTGTAATTGCCATGCCTTCTCGACCTGCTTATCCATGGGAAGGGCTCCCGGCGCTACAAACCACTTTTTCCTCTTGAACTTTCTTGCTTCTTTCCTGGCATGTTTTACTGCTTTCTTTTTAATCTGCCTGTTGAGCTGACGGTCCTCCTTGTCAGCCAAGGCCGGAGTACTCAGTGTGCTGGCAAATATCCCCAGCAGAAAAATGATAATGAGTGATGATGCATGTTTCATTTTTTTAAATTTTTTGGTTCTGGATAACTTGGGGCAATTTTTATTCCAAAAATCCCTTACGATTGAAAAAAAATCGCCTGCCAGGCTTTCTATCCTTTATAAATTCTTGATATTCAATATTTTAAGTTACTTATGTCGGATCCATAATATTTTACGAAGATTCTTTTTATCCGAATAAACATATATTTCAAGCATACAATCCATTATATCTCCATTAAAAATATTCAAAACTCCTGTCGGGCCGCATCCCGATTTTTCAATTTCAGTAAGCATTTCTCCCCTTTACATTTTTTTTAACTATTTTTAAACCGGATACTTTTTTATCAATCATTTAATGTGTGAAGATTTTCCTGAATTTTTAAGATCATCATATGGCAGGGAGCATCCGTGTACCTGATCAACAGGGTTCTCAAGAAAATAATTCGAATATTTCGGCACTAATCGTGTTAACCTCCTTATTTTTTATGTGGGGTTTTATCACCTGCATGAACGATATCCTGATTCCCTTTCTCAAAAAAGCTTTCGAACTCGACCGCACCCAGTCCATGCTGGTGCAGTTCAGCTTTTTTACCGCCTATTTTATTGGTGCACTGGCTTACTTTATCATTTCTGCCAAAAAAGGAGACCCTATCAATAAAATCGGTTATAAAAATGGAATTTTAGCCGGTTTATTTTTATCCGCGATCGGGTGTATTTTATTTTATCCGGCTGCTCATCTGAAGGTCTACGGACTTTTTCTGGGTGCCCTTTTTGTACTGGCCCTGGGATTTACCCTGCTTCAAATTGCGGCCAATCCGTATGTAGCTATTCTGGGTAAACCTGAAACGGCTTCCAGCCGGTTGAATTTATCCCAGGGTTTCAACTCATTTGGTACAACGATTGCCCCTATTATTGGAGGTTATCTGGTATTTCATTATTTCGCCAGGTGGGGTGCACCTTTGTTAAACCGGGAAGGTCAGCCCATTTTGACAGACACCGGGGTTCCTATTTCCGCACAGGGTGTACAATTGCCCTATCTAATATTTGCCGGGATTTTTATTTTGCTGGGTATATTGATCTGGTTTACCTCCTTACCAAAAGTTTCCGGTACGGATGGCATAGAAAAAGGCGCAGGTGCCCTTAAGTACCGGCATCTGGTGCTTGGAATCATTGCCATATTTATGTACGTGGGTGGGGAGGTCAGCATCGGAAGTGTCCTGATAAATTATATGAATGAGCTGGTAGGATTGCCGGAAATGACTGCAAAATCGTTTCTCGCATTTTATTGGGGAGGGGCTATGATTGGTAGATTTCTGGGTGCACTTTCTCTCAGCAATATGGCAAATGGTTACCGGAAATCGATACTGATGCTGGGCATTGCCATTATTTCCTTTTTGATCATATATGGTGCGGTTTACATGGAGAGCGGATTTAATTTCCCTTTCCGCAATGTACTTCCATTTACCATTTTTATGGTGATAAACCTGTTCGCTTTCATGATAGGCCGGTCGTTACCGGCAAGAACCCTGCTTGTATTCTCGTTGATTGTAATCATGTTGCTGATAATTACCTTATTCACCGGAGGTATGGTGGCTATCTGGACCATCATTGGAATAGGCCTGTTTAATTCCATCATGTGGTCCAATATTTTTACGCTTGCCATTAAAGATCTCGGCAAACACACAAGTCAGGGTTCTTCCCTTCTCGTTATGGCCATACTTGGAGGTGCTCTCATCCCACTTATTCAGGGAGCGGTCGCGGATCGTCTGGATGGTTATCATTATTCTTTTTTTGTACCTATATTTAGTTATATATATTTAGCATATTATGGCTGGAAAGGTCATGTAGTAAAAAAAATCGAGTAAAAATGAAAGATATAGCATTAGGAATCGACATAGGCGGGACTTTCACGAAATTTGGATTTATCGATAAAGACGGGAATTCTCATTTTGACAATTCAGTTGTGACGACAGGGCACAATGATATCGAAACATATCTTGCTTCGCTTGCCAATGGAATTAAAAAATCGTTAAAAGATCTTGGTCCCGGTTTTAATCTAGTGGGTGTGGGCATTGGCGCACCTAATGGCAATTATTATAATGGCACGATTGAATACGCCCCCAATCTTGACTGGAAAGATGTGGTACCTTTTGTTGATCTGTTTAAAAAACATTTCGACATGCCCATGGCACTGACCAATGATGCCAATGCAGCAGCGATCGGGGAAATGATATACGGGGGAGCGAAAGGAATGAAAAATTTTGTAGTGATAACCCTGGGAACAGGTCTGGGTAGTGGGATTGTGGTCAATGGGGAGGTTGTTTACGGACACGATGGATTTGCCGGTGAAGTAGGTCATGTGCTGGTATATGAAAATGGCAGGTTGTGCGGATGTGGAAATCATGGCTGCCTGGAAACCTATGCCTCTGCCAGCGGGATCAGAAGGACCGTATTCGAATTACTATGTAATGAAACTGCTCCTTCAACCCTCAGGGATATTAGTTTTAATGATATAACTGCCAAGGCTATCGCTAAAGCTGCCCGCGATGGGGATATAATTGCCTTGAAAGCATTTGAGTTTACCGGTAAGATCCTGGGAATGAAACTTGCCGATACCGTAGCACATACAAGCCCGGAGGCCATATTTTTGTTTGGTGGATTAACCAATGCGGGAGATCTGATATTTAAACCCACAATTGAACATTTTGAAAATAGTCTGCTGAAAGTATATCGAAATAAGATTAAAATCCTTCCTTCTGGCCTGCAGGAGACCAACGCTGCTGTTCTGGGAGCAAGTGCACTTGCCTGGAAGGAACTGGAAAAATGAAGAAAACCAATCTTTGTTTTACCATCCGATAAAGGTTTAAAAGAATATTCTTTGATACCTTTACTGCATATTTTCGAAGCGCACAAACTTAATCTTGTATAATATGAATAACCGTCGATTTTTACCATTGATCATTGTAACCCTTATTGTATTATCCGTTGTGATCTTATTGTCGTCCAGTCTATTCTTCACCATAAAACCCGGCGAAAGAGGAGTGATTTTTGATCGATTCACCGGATTGAAAAAGGACAATATTTACCAGCCTGGATTTCATGTAAAAGCCCCCTGGAATGAGTTGATTCTTTATGATGTAACGGAATCAAAAGTGGAAGAAACCATGGATGTGCTGGATAAAAATGGCCTTTCGATCAAAGTAGATGTATCGGTAAGGTTTCACCCTATCTACAGCCGTGTAGGGTATCTGCATGAAATTTTCCGCGGGGATTATGTAAACCGTTTGGTTATCCCTGAAGTTCGA
>Ga0209536_100014222_pt1 | contig 11443 bp, 7 predicted proteins | sample DeeMarSeWOR28_12_FD_187461 | JGI IMG/M metagenome (GOLD analysis project Ga0209536, IMG submission 187461) | Marine sediment microbial communities from White Oak River estuary, North Carolina - WOR-2-8_12 (SPAdes) (version 2) | ecosystem: Environmental > Aquatic > Marine > Intertidal zone >... | reverse complement strand
GAGAAATGATTGCACACTTGCTCCTGTCGCTGATAAAGGATACTACGGCGCAATATATTGTTATTACGCCAAGCCAGATTACTTTCACTCAGCAGAACGCGAATATAGTCACAGTGCAAAACGTTGAAGGCAAATCAATAGTTCGAGAGGTTGCATAGTGCAGTCCAAAAAAGGGCAGAAACGATTTGGCAGAGAAAAACTGCAACGAATCATTGAGATGTGTACTGCTATAGAAAACCGTACTGTAGACCCGTTTCTCCTTGACGTTGACAACATAATCAAAGTAATACGAGAGTATTTTCCTCAGTGGGAGGAAGCCGACGAACTAAACTTGGATTCAGAAGCAATTCACCATTTAGCATCAGTTATTAAACTTCAAAGCGAGTGGGTTAAACACTGCTCCACATCACTTTACACAGACCCGTTTCTCCTTGAAGAAAAAATTACTCAAGCAAGCAAAGAAGAAATGTTAATCTTGTTCCTCAAGGCTTGGCACCCACTGGTTGAGCTGGAGAAACTCAGCATGAACAGTCTCGCTGTGGCTATGCGGTACTGGGATGGTTTGGTGCCGATTAAGGAAAGATGGCCAGATCTTGACGTTCAAGAAGTTGTAGTCGGAACCACTAGTAGAGACGAGTTGGTGAAGCAACGCGTACTTGGAGACAAAGTTTTTTCTGAAGAACTGGAAGGTTACTGGCGAGAACTTAAAGAGAAAGTTGAGGAGAAACGGCGCGACGGAAAGATTCTCTACTGGGATTTTGTGGGCGCAGACACTTACGAGGATACCGTTGAGCGAGCTTTTTTGACGAGCTTCTTGATAACGTACGGCTACGCGACATTGGAGATTCACCCGTTGGAAGAGGAGATATTCATTAAACCTTTCGAGAAACCTAACACGGAGATTCTTATGCAACAGTCAATTTCAATTCCGATTGCAGTTACGCATGAAAACTGGCAAAAATGGAAAAGAGGCGAACTAAATTGAGGAGAAAAACTAAGGGAGTTTACGCAAGTAAAATGAAGCGGGCAACGCACATGCTGTTTTACAGGCGACATCAGAAACCTGGCGTTAAAGGATGGGAGTTGCATAAAGCCTTAGGTGTAGACTACCCCAAAGTCCTCGGAATTCTCAATGATTACTTGAAGTCGCTGGATTTACAGGTTAAATCCGTTTTTGAAGAGAAAAAAACGCCAGCGAAACAACCATCCATAGAAGAGCTTGACAGAGCACGTTTCTACATCACGTTACGTGGTGACTTAACTCCGAAAGAGACAAAAATGATAGGCTGGCGAATCGACGACTTAGCAGGCTTAGCTGTAACAATTGCACATATCATTAACAAGAAGGGACAAGCGCCACGCAAAGATGTTGAAAAACTACTGGGCGAAAAGCTTCCAGGCTGGAAAGTTGGTTTGAACCTTGACAGGTACATTCGCTACGGCTATATACAACAAGACGATAACTGCCAGCTGTATTTAGACTGGAGAACCCACGCGGAAGTAAACGAAAAAGCTCTAATTGAGTTGCTTCTTAGAAGCGAGACACAAACAACATTGCCTTTTGAAAATAAAAATGAAGAAAACAACGAAGCTGAAGAGCAAGAAGGCGATTAATAACATGAGCTGCAGTTGTTGAGAGTCGATCGTGTCGAGACTAGAATCCGTGAGGCTTTATCACTTAGCTTACTTTTTTTGAGGTGGTTAAGTGATGCTGACGTTTTGAATGTCAAAATATCGTTTTGCTAAGAAACGCAGCCGTTCTGCGTTTTTGCCGTTTTTGCCTATGGCGACGCCTTTGTCTTTTGGGTTAACCGTCACGACTGCCATTTTCTTGCCGTCTGTTCTTTCAGATACTCGTACTTCTCTGACTGCGGCGGGTTTCAGGGCGTTCTTAATGAATTGAACTGGATCTTCTGAGTACTCGATTATCTCATGTTTTTTCCCAGTCATTCTTTCGAGAGTGTGAATATTTCTGCCACCTTTTCCTATAGCAACGCCCACTTGACCTTTATTCACAATGAATATCGCGCGTCCCTGCTCTTCGTCGATTATACAGTCTTTGACGCCAGCGCCACTTACGCTTTCAAACAAGGCAATATAACGCATTTCGTCGCATGTAATTTTAATGCCGCTCGTCATGCAGTGCCTCCATTGAATTCTTTTTCTGTTAATTTGAGAATTTCTGAGTCGCCTGTTTCCCTTATACTTAATGCTGAAATAATAAAGAGTTTGTTGCAAACCGCCGCTAAATCTATTGAAGTACCTTTATATGTCATAACAGGAACCTTGGAGAGTTGACCATAATATTCTACTTGTTCTTTTATGTCTTTTGGACAGTTAGCGGCTAAAACAATCATCTTAGCCTTGCCAGTTTTGGCGTTTTGCAAAGCTGTATTAGCTCCGAAAGAAACCTTGCCTGTTTTAACAGCTGTTGCTATAGCTTTGTCCACATCAATCATGTTTCAGTTTTTCCTCCCTGTTTTTTTTGTTTTTCAAAAGTGGACATGTATAGCTCCACCAAGCCCGTGCCGATTGGAATTGACTGCCCGACTATCACGTTTTCGGTTACGCCTGCTAAGGGGTCGCTTTCGCCTTTCACGGCTGCTTCAACAATGTTCGGAACTGTAATTTCAAACGCGGCTCTAGCTAACACGCTTGCTTTCTTGCCGCTGATTCCGTGCCGACCTATCTGCTGCACTTCTCCCGTTGAGGTCATCATATCCGCGACGAGCAGAACGTGACGTACGTCTACATCTAGGCCTTGGTCTTCTAAGACGCCTTTGGCTTCGTTGGTTAAAGCATTTCTCGCCGCTTCTATTCCGAGCGTTTTAGCTATTTCATGTACGTTGTTTGTTGTTGTCCTGGAAGTGTCTACGCCAGAAACTTCCAAAACCTTACCCAGGTTTGAGCCGTCTGTTCGTATAACCCATTCTCCTCGTTCTTCGGTGACTAGCACACGGTTTATGTCGGGCACACCTTTAACTTGGAAAGCCGGAGCCTTACTGAGCATTTTCTTAAGGTTTTCAACTTTCTTAGGAGTAATCTGCAGTGTATCGCCCTCCAACTTGACGGTGGCATTTGAAATCTGTAACCTCCCTTCAAGTTCATCTATGGGTATTGCACGGTCTTCCATCATGGATTTATTCAGCTCAACTATTATTTCTTCACGGACAGGGTCTTCATAGATTGCTGAAGCTATATCCTCCAGAGACGTGTAAATTATGTTACGTGCGATCTCTACTGCTCCTTCCTTGCTTTTCTTATACTTCCCTGTCAAGTATATTGTCATAATCGGAGTTGACGGGATTCGCCTAGCGTCAACTATTTCAATAAGTCTTGGCAAACCTAAGGTTACGTTTTGCTCCTTGACTCCTGCGTAGTGGAACGTTCTAAGCGTCATCTGCGTGCCAGGTTCACCTATTGACTGAGCGGCAACTATTCCCACAGCTTCACCCGGCTCCATCAGAGCCTTCTTGTATTGTTTAGCTGTAAGCGCAACGGCTTGGTCAACACCTTTCCTGGTGAGGCGAGCTTTGGCTAAACCATGTATAAGCTGGTCCATAAGTATAGACGTGAGTTGCCCCTCAACCGATTTCAACTGCTTTTTAATGTAGTCTGCTGATGCTACTTTGCCTTTATCTTCGCCAATTTTTATCTGGCTGATAAGTCGGCTTACGTTCACCGCTTGACCGTGGTCGCTTTTTGCGGGATCAACACCGTCTTCTCCGTACATGAATTGAATTATATCTCCAGCGGAGTCGCGGACGGTGCCGTCGTACTCTAAGCGTATGTGCTCTAAAGCGTTGATAAGTCTTCTCTGCATATAACCGCTCTGTTGTGTTCTAACGGCAGTATCCACTAATCCTTCTCTGCCGCCCATCGCGTGGAAAAAGAACTCAATCGCGTCCAATCCGGTCTGGTAGGAATTGTAGACGAAGCCTCTTGCTCTTGGACGTGGGTCGCCATTAATGAAATGCGGCAAAGCTCTTCCAACGTAGCCTCGCAGAATTCTTTTGCCGCGCACTGACTGCTGACCGACACAAGCAACCATTTGTCCAATGTTAAGGCTTGAGCCTCTTGCGCCTGTTCGGGTCATAACTATACCTGAGTTGTCTATTGTGAAGTCTTGGTCTGCAATTTTTCCTGCTTCGTCTCTGGCTCGGGCGAGTTCATGCATAACGTAGATTTCGAATGATTCTTCAAGTGTTTGCCCAGGTAATCGCGTTAAGGTTCCCTTGCGGTAGTTCTCAATGTGTTCGTCTATTTTCTTCTGGATTTTCTCCATTGCTTTCTTGATTTTGTTTTCAGCTCTAGACGAGAGAACAAGCTGATCATATGGGTAACTAAAGCCGCGCATGGTTATGAAAAGCTTCAGCAACCGCGTTATGTTGTTCAGGAATTCACGTCCTGCTTGAGTGCCATAGTCCTTTATTATCCTGTGTAAAAGACTCTCGGATTGTTCAGACCCTATAGAACGTCTGTCTATTATACCAGTAATGAGTTCACCGTTTTTGATAACCACATACGCGTCGTTTTTGCATCCTTCCTCTTGGCATTTGGTGCATCCTTGGCAGATATTTGCCTTCAAGGAGTAGTTCAGAGTTTTTGGTAGGAAAAGGCTGAAAATCTGTTTGCCCGACCACAAGGGCTGGGGTTCCTTGATTATAGGCTCTGGTAATGGTCCGACATATCCTGTTGCTGTGAGTAACCGGTTAACCTCGTCTTTAGGCATAAGGTTTGCTTTTCGCGTAAAATAGTACGCTCCCGTGATGAAGTCACGTATAGCGCCGATTATGGGTCCTCCGAACCTCGGAGAGAGGATCTGGTCTTGAACTTGCATCAGCAATAGGGCTTCTGTCCGTGCTTCTTCGCTCTGAGGCACGTGAAGGTTCATTTCGTCCCCGTCAAAGTCCGCGTTGTAGGGGGGACAGACACAGAGATGCAAACGGAAAGTCTTGTAAGGTAAAACACGCACGTAATGTGCCATAATTGACATTCGGTGAAGTGACGGCTGACGATTGAATATCGCAATATCTCCGTTTTTGAGGTGACGCTCCACAACAAAGCCGAGCTCAACGGCTTCTGCGATTTTTTCTCTGTCCACCACAAACTCGAGTCGTATGCGTTTTCCGTCCGGTCTAATAATGTAGAGGGCACCCGGATACTGTTCAGGACCGTTTATTACTAGCTGCTTCATTTCCTCAATATTCCACTCGGTTACTTTTTCAGGAACAGACAAACGCATGGCAACGTCTCTTGGAACGCCAACTTCATTTATGTCGAGATTCGGGTCTGGAGAAATAACTGTCCGAGCTGAGAAGTCAACTCTTTTGCCTGAAAGGTTACTTCTGAACCTTCCTTCTTTTCCTTTCAGACGTTGCGAAAGGGTCTTCAAGGCTCTTCCTGAACGGTGCCTCGCTGGTGGTATTCCAGAGGCCTCATTATTGAAGTAAGTGGTTACATGGTACTGCAAAAGCTCAGACAAGTCTTGAATAATAAGAGTTGGAGCGCCTGCCTCCATGTTTTCCTTAAGCCGCTGGTTAATGCGGATAATATCAACAAGCTTGTGAGTTAAGTCGTCTTCAGATCGGATACCTGACTCTAGCGTGATGGAGGGACGAACGTAAACTGGAGGTACAGGCAAAACCTGAAGAACCATCCACTCAGGCCTTGCAACACTGGGTTTGAAACCCAGAATTTCCAAGTCTTCATTTGAAACACGCTCTAATCTTTCCCGGATCATACTGGGTGTTAAAGGTTCAGAGCCTGCTTCTGTTTGCTCTATGAATTTTGTAGGTTTCTCAAAAGTGATTTTGTACTGGTTAGCTGCACAATATGGACACTGCTTAGCCTTAATTTCCTGCATAATAGTCTTGTATACAGCGTCGGGTATTGTGCCTAAAAGGCGTTTGTATCTTTCAATCCTTACTAGAACCTTATTCACTTTCTCTTCCGACAACAGTATGCGCCCACAACTGCGACAGGTTGTCTTCAAGATCTCGTGGATTATCTTCGTAAATTCTATATGTACAATGGGCACGGCCAGTTCGATGTGACCAAAGTGGCCCGGGCAACGGATTGCAGTGTTACCACAGGTTTTGCATCTCTGCCTAGGCTCCAAAGTGCCTAATCGGCCATCCATTAATCCTGCGGTGATTGGTGCGCCATCTTCATCGTAAGTATCGGGCGTTTGAATTTCCACAACTGACTGTTTACGTAGGTCTTGGGGTGAAATCAAACCAAAAGAGATACCGTCGACAACTTTGTGAATTGATATTTCTGATGACATGTTATGCCTTCTCCTTCAGTGCTAATTTTGGTGTGACACACAAGCTTTGAAGCTCTTGCAGCAAAAGTTTGAAAGCGTAAGAAACGATTACAGGGGAAATTCTGGCTTTTTCGTCGCAGATTTTACACACATATTTCCGTTGTTTCATGTCAAAATAGGATATCTGACCACAGTTTTCGCAAACGTACAGTGTGTACTTGTCAGATTCTTCCAGCAGTCTATCCCTGAGCAGCATGGCTGCGCCGTGACCTATAAGGCAGTCGCGTTCCATTTCTCCGAATCTTAGACCGCCGCCTCGGGCTCTGCCTTCAGTTGGTTGCCGCGTGAGCATCTGGACTTGACCGCGAGCTCTGGCGTGTATTTTGTCAGCTACCATGTGGTGAAGTTTCTGGTAGTAAACTATGCCGACGAAGATTTCAGCAACGAACTTTTCACCCGTTGTACCATTGTAGAAGACTTCGCTTCCTGTGTGGCTGAATCCCAGTTTCACAAGTTCTTTCCTGATTTTGTCGGGTCCTTCATTTGAGAATGGTGTACCGTCTGCTGGTTTGCCTCTTGCGGCTGCAGCTTTTCCTGAAAGGGATTCGATGAATTGACCAATGGTCATTCTTGAGGGTATAGCATGAGGGTTGATTACTATGTCTGGAACTATCCCTTCGTCTGTGAAGGGCATATTTTCCTGTGGAACGATTAAACCTATAACGCCCTTTTGTCCGTGGCGAGAGGCAAATTTGTCGCCTAGTTCTGGAACACGCTGGTCTCGGACCCTGACCTTCACGAGCTTGCTCCCTTCTCCAGACTCTGTTATGAAGATTCCGTCAACGATGCCTGTTTCTGAAGGACGCATATCTGTCGATGTGTCGCGCATAGAGGGTCCTTTAACCTCGAACTCTTTGTATTCCTCAAGGAACCTCGGCGGGCTTATTCGCCCTATCAAGACATCTCCGCCTACGACCACAGACTCCAAACTTATTATTCCGTCAGGTTCGAGAAGCCTATAATATTGTTCTCCACGGTATCCGCGAGTTCCAGGTTCAGGAACTTTGAACTTGTCTTTTAACCCGCCCAAGTACTGGCGGCATTCAGCCTCGTATATCCTGTAAAATGTGGAGCGGGCTAACCCTCTTTCAATTGAGGCTTTGTTGAAGACTAAAGCGTCTTCCATGTTGTAGCCTTCAAAGCTTAAAACGGCAACAACACAGTTTTGTCCTGTAGGTCGCTGTTTGTAACCCATGATTTCCATTAATTCGGTCTCAACCAAGGGCACTTGCGGATAATGTAGTATATGGGACCTTGAATCCACTCGGTGATGGAAGTTTGTACCGTAAATTCCGAGTGCCTGTTTAGCCATAGCAGCCTGATAGGAGTTACGGGGGGACTGGTTGTGTTCAGGAAAGGGTATAGTTGATGCGCAGATCCCCAGAATCATGTAGGTCGCAATCTCAGTGTGTGTGTTCTGAGGAGTGACAGCTTCAAGAGAAACAGCTATGTACGCGTTTTCCTCTTCTTCAGCATCTAAATACTCAATTAATCCATTCTTAACAAGATCTTCCCAGCCCCATTCACCGAGACCTATTTTTTCCAAGTGCGTAGGCTGAAGTTTTGGAACGCCGTTTTCAACGATTATCAAAGGCCGTCTAACTCTTCCTTCATCGCAGTTAGCGTGCACCTCTCCCATTTCAGTTTGAAGCTTCGAAAAATAGGTAATATTGACTTCAGTCGAGATTTCGCCGGCTCTTCTTTTCTCTCTGAAAGTGCTAACTAGTTCTGTAGCTGAATTGCAGTAGCCGATTATGTTTCCATCAACGAAAACCTTCGCCCCAGAAGTCTTTAAATCTGGACTAGCCTCGGAAGCTGGAATCGTGCCCATCTCAAAAAAAAGCTGCTTAATTTTCTCAGCATTTACACCCACCGAAATTGACGCGGATAAAGCTAAGTTCTTGACCAAGCCACAGTTAGAGCCTTCAGGGGTCTCGTTGGGGCATAAGCGTCCCCAGTGCGTCGGGTGCAAGTCTCTGGCTTCGAAGTTAGGTTGACTTCTGCTTAACGGGGACTGTAGCCTCCGTAAGTGACTGAGAGTAGATATGTAGTTTGTTCGGTCAAGCAGCTGGGTAATGCCGACCCTTCCTCTGCCCCAGTTTCCAGTTGCTAGTGCGTGCTGGAACCTTTCACTTATTATGCCCGGGCGAACAGCAGCGGATACAGTTATAATTGGACCTTTTACTCCTATACGTTCAAGTTGATACTTTATGTCACGGGTTAAGTTTCTGAAAGAAACCCGGAAGAGGTCTGATAGGAGAGGCCCTGCGAGTCTCAGGCGCTTATTCTTGAAGTGGTCTTTGTCGTCTGTTTGCCTCCTGCCGAGCTTAAGCTGGATTACACGATAAGCCATTTCGCCTAGGAATATGGCTTTTTCCTGTCTGTTTTTATTACTTCTACCCAAGTGTGGAAGGAAATTTTTGTCGAGGGCTGTTTCAGCTTTTTGAAGACGGTATTCCTCAACTTGCCCGTGGGCTACGCGGTTTCCAATGAACAACATCGCGTCGGCTGGTGTGTCTACGCCTAAAGCTTTTTCAAATGAAGGCCCGAGTAAGCTTTGGATTTCCTTGTCGAGGGAGATTGCTTCAGCTATGTCCTTGTCTTTTTCCAAGTTTAACGCGCGCATTATCACCACGAAAGGAATTTCAGTGGGCACGCCGGGCATTGTTACATAAATGGCGTCGTCTGACTTCATTTTAAGTTCTATTCTTGCTCTGAAGCCTACTGTTGTTGAGAATATCTTTGCCTGATAAACAGGTTTTGTTCCTTTCTCATCTATGTCAACTATCACGCGGTTAGGCGCGAGGTCTTCCATAGCGACTATAACGCGCTCGGAGCCGTTTACAACGAAGTAGCCTCCTGGATCGTCTGGATCTTCTCCTGCGGCGACAAGTTCGTCTTTTGAGAGCTGTGACAGGAAGCACAGTTTGCTTTTTAGCATGACAGGGATATTTCCGATGTAAACGAGCTCAGTGTCTTGTTCTCTTCCGTCTATCACGGGAGTCATTTCGAGGGCTACTGGCGCTGCATAAGCCAAGTTTCGGAGCCGGGCTTCCATGGGATAGATCTCGTGTTTAGTCCCATCCACTTCTGTGGCGTATGGTCCCGTTATTCTCGATTGAGGGTCTATAACCCAGATTTGACCAAGTTTCACTTTGTAGGGTGATTCAGGGACTTCGATAGGGATTTCGTTAACTTCGTCCACTACATCCTGTAAGCCGTGGTCGATGAATTCATTGTAAGAGTCAAGATGCTGCCTTACTAGACCTTTCTCGTTGAAGAAAGTTTTCAACAGAATATGTATGTCTTCTTTTTGGAATTTAGTCAATTTTACCATTCTCCCGCGAGGTTAAATTTGTAATTGGGAAGCTGATTTTTTGTGATGCGGGTCTTTTCAAACTTGCTATTTCCTCCGATGTTGGAGTTTCCAACTCGAAAAAGGATAGTCTAACTTTTTTAAAGAGCACAAACACATGCTACATAGCTTACTAATAAACTTTGTTATGTGCATACCCACAAACAGCCGCTTTCTTAACTTTCTTAGAGTTCATATCAGCTAATAACTTTATTGAGTTGCGTTGCGCGTCTTAAAATTAGAATAAAGAGCAAAAGCACGGCATAAGTCTTAAAATCGGTTAGCAACAGGTTTTACTGTTTGAGATAGGGGAGATTGGAGGTTTTTAGGATTAGTTCTCACGTTTTATTATCTTGAAGTCGCATGGCATTGTTTCTAGGGTTATCTTCTTTTTCATCAGCGGCAGTAACGTTTCGTCTGTTTCGTAGCCTATGCTGTTTCGCATGTTTTTGATTGCAACTTTGACTGTTGTGCCTGAGCCTAAGAAAGGATCTAGCACAGTGTCGCCTTTTACGCTGAACATTTTAATGAGCCTATCCACGATTTCGTCTGGATATGCGGCGGTTCTTCTTTCAAGTTGGTTTGTTGTTTGGCGTGTGCCTATTACCTTCCATATCTGCGTGAACCATTCGTCGCGTTGCTGTTTTGTGTAGGCGCTTTCGTATCGATTGGGGTCGTTTGGCGGAAATTTTCTAAGTTTTCCTTTTCTGAATAGTAGTATGAATTCACAGTCTAAAGTGACGTAGGCGTTGGGTGGTAGAAAGCCTGAGCCGAGGAACGCGCCTTTGCCTTTGTATTTTGGTTTGGTTGTGGGTTTTTTCCATAATATGTAGGGCAGAGTGGTGAAGCCAGTTTTTTCGCAGTGTTCGATTACGCGGGAGTGGTTAGGGAAAAGTCGGAACTTACCATTTATGGTTCGTGTAGCGTCGCCTATATTTATGCAGGCTATGCCGCCGTCTATGAGTACTCGGTAGGTTTCGCGCCAAGTTTTGGCGAGGATTTCGTGCATGGCTTCGTAAATTTGTGTTACGATTTCTTCTTCGTTGTTTGTGTCTAGTTTTTGCCATAACGTGGCGACTTGCGGGTCTAGGGTAGCGAATTGGTCATCCCACATTTTTATCATTGGGTAGGGCGGTGATGTCACCATGAGGTGGATGCTGGAGCCTGCGATTTCAGGCATTTTTTGGCTGTTGGCGATGATTATTTTGTGTTCTGTTTGCATAATTGTGTTCCTGCTTTACACATGTGAGAGCTACTTTTACTTTTTTTGTGTAGTTCAGCAAAGTTTTGATTGGTAATTTAGAGTTTGTTATTATGAAAGGCATACTTAAGCATAAACAAAAGTCGCAATCAGTGTTTAATTTGAAAGAAGCCTTATCAAACCGGAGTAATAGTCCACATCAAAAAGTATAGAGAATGGCCCGTGTTCACCGCTATCAGAAAATGATTAATAAGAAAGAGCGTTAAATTCTGTTAGGCTTGTATGCTACGGTAACCAAGCCAGGTCAAAGGTGAAGGACTCAAGATCGACGCTTTGACTTGAGCGCCCGAATGGGAGATCCTTTCCCGTAGGGGTTCGCCGGTTCAAATCCGGCCCGTAGCACCAAAAACGTTTCTGTACATCCATTTTTGCCGAGTGGAGAGATGCTTCTGCAAAGCCCAGCATATTAGAATCCTACTAGTAATTGTATGCAGAGAGGGGAGGGGGTTACCGCGGCGCTTTTACCTAGCACATGCTATTTCCTTTATTCAATGGGCTA